>Ga0247833_1004353_pt1 | contig 17714 bp, 17 predicted proteins | sample LaCruzMarch2015__7_FD_187117 | JGI IMG/M metagenome (GOLD analysis project Ga0247833, IMG submission 187117) | Freshwater microbial communities from meromictic Lake La Cruz, Castile-La Mancha, Spain - LaCruzMarch2015_8m | ecosystem: Environmental > Aquatic > Freshwater > Lake | place: Spain...
GTCGTCGAAGGCGACTTGCATGAGTGCTGGGTGCTGGTGAAAATGTTCGACCAAAGCGCGCAACAAGTCGATGACTGCTTGGGCTTGATCGCGCGATGCTTGCCGCATGTAGATGTTGTCGTAATTGAATTTGCGAAACGCAGCCAAAGCATCGGCAGTTTCACCCGTCATGCCAATGCGCCCAGAGTGGCGGGCTGCTTCGATCATGGCAGTGATGAATGCGCGAAGCTGGGAAGAGCGTGTGGTTCCACAGCGCGAGCGCACCTCGTCGGGCAAATGGTCGGCAAACACCAAACCTGTAGACACTGCATCTTCAAAGTCGTGACACACATAGGCGATGCGATCGGCCCACGACACCACTTCACCTTCGGGTGTGGCCGGGGCAGGACGCGACCAGGAGTGATTACGGATGCCGTCGAGTGTTTCGCGACACAAGTTGAGCGACACCAGTGCCACGTCGGCGCCCCACACGGCGTGGTCGTAGCCGCCTTCGACATATGGCGAGAGTGCGTCTTCACTGGCGTGTCCGCCGGGCCCGTGGCCACAGTCATGGCCGAGCGCAATGGCTTCGGTCAATGCCACGTTGAGCCCGAGTGCGCGGGCGACCGACACGGCGATTTGGGCGACCTCGAGAGCGTGGGTGAGTCGCGTGCGCTGGTGGTCTTGTGGAAACACAAACACTTGGGTTTTGCCAGCCAAGCGTCGGAACGAAGATGCATGCAAGATGCGATCACGGTCGCGTTCAAAGCACGTGCGAAACGGATCGGGCTCTTCTGCGATGGCGCGGTTGCCGGCGCCAAATGAGCGGGTGGCATGTGGCGCCAACATCGTCGACTCGTGTGCCTCGCGAGCATCACGCGGCACCAGCTCGATGCGACCAGTGCCAGCCCACGAGTCGGCATGAGCAAACCGAATACCGCCGTCGGTGGTGTGGCCATGCATCGTTGCTGCCCAAGATTCGGCACGTGAGGTCATGGTTTCACGATACGCAATGGGTATGGGCTTGTAGCGTGAAAACCCCGCCACTACGGCGCGATGGGTCACTAGGAGCCAAGCCAACATGAGTGTGTTCGTCGACGAAGCGCAATTGAACGTGCGGGGTGGCGACGGCGGTGCTGGCTGTGTGAGCTTCCGTCGTGAAGGCCCTGAGGTGTTTGGTGGCCCCAACGGTGGTGACGGCGGCGACGGCGGGGCTGTGTGGCTGGTGGCTGACCACAACGTCGCGTCGCTGGTGGCATTTCGCGACCACCCGCACCGCCGTGGCGAAGACGGTGTGTCAGGGATGGGTAAAGATCTGCACGGTCGACGCGGGCGCCCGATGGAAGTCAAAGTTCCCGAGGGCACGATCGTGAAAGATTTTGAAACTGGCGAAGTACTCGCTGACCTGCGTACCACCGGCATGCGATGGCAGGCGATTCCTGGCGGGCAAGGCGGTCGTGGCAACGCACGGTTTTTGACGAACAAGCGCCGTGCACCGTCATTTGCCGAACAAGGTGAACATGGCCCGCAGCGATGGTTGTTGTTGGAACTGAAACTGATGGCCGATGTGGCGCTCGTTGGGTTTCCCAACGCTGGTAAGAGCACGTTTATCTCAGCGGTGTCAGCGGCCAAGCCGAAGATTGCCAATTATCCCTTCACCACTCTGCAGCCACACCTGGGGGTGGTGCGACTCGGAGAAGAAACCGAATTTGTCATCGCCGATATTCCCGGCTTGATCGAAGGTGCAAGCGAGGGCCGCGGGCTAGGCCACCAGTTCTTGCGCCACATCGAGCGAGCCCGAGTGCTGTGCATCTTGGTTGACCTCGTGTCAATGGAAGGTCTTGACCCCGCCGTGCAATTAGAAGTGTTGTTGCGCGAGTTGCAGGCGTATCGTCCAGAGTTGCTCGAGCGCCCACGGATTATCGTGGGCACCAAGCTTGATTCAGTCGATAGCGAAACTAAAGCCAAATGGGAAGCCACTGGTCACCCGATCATGTCAGCAGTGACCGGCGCTGGGGTGCGCGAGGTGTTGGGTGCTTTGGCCGAGTTGGTGCGCGACGCACGGGCCGAGCCAGAAGTCGACGACACCGAGATCACGATTCGCCCTGAACCCGAGGGCACCCGCGTAGAAAAGACGGGGGACAACGAGTTTCGCCTGCATGGTCGCTCGGTGGAGCGTGCCGTGGCACTCAGCGATGTGAACTCGCCTGATGCACTCAACTACATCGATGATCGACTCACCGGCTTGGGCGTGCCGCGTTTGCTCTCGCGGGCAGGTGCGCAGGACGGCGCGACGATTCACATCAGTGAGTTCAGTTTCGAATACACAGCCGAGTTGGGCTGAAGTCGGTCGCGCATGAGACTGGTCGCCAAAATCGGTACATCATCGGTCACTGATGCGAGCGGGGCCATCGCCATTGACATGATTGCGTCGCTGTGTGCTCAGGTGGCCGAATTGCGGTCAGCGGGTCACGAAGTGCTCGTGGTAACTAGTGGTGCAGTGGCCGGTGGGGTAGCAGCCCTCGGCTTTACCGAGCGGCCCACCGACACGGGCACGTTGCAAGCCCTAGCTGCGGCTGGGCAAAGTCGCCTGATGAGCCACTACAACACCGCACTCGACCAGCACGGTTTGGTGGGTGCGCAGGTGTTGCTTGTGCCGAACGACTTCGTCGATCGCGATCAGTATTTGCACGCGCGGCAAACCATGTTGCGTCTGCTGGAGTTGGGTTGCGTGCCGATCATCAACGAAAACGACGCGATTGCCAGCGACGAAATTCGGTTTGGTGATAACGATCGAATTGCTGCATTGGTGGCCCACAGCATTGACGCTGATGTCTTGGTGTTGTTGACCGACACTGATGGGTTGTACACCGCCGATCCAGCTACCAACCCAGCCGCCGTGCTGATTAGCGATGTGGCGGCCGATGACGAATTGATGTCGGTGCGCGCCGGATCATCGGGCACCACGCGCGGCAGCGGGGGCATGGCTTCCAAACTTGCAGCTGCTCGAATTGCTAGTTGGTCAGGTGTACGCACCGTGATTGCGCGGGCCACGCGGGCAGGGGTGTTATGTGATGCAGCCAATAACGTAGCCAACATCGGCACCACGTTTGCCGCCCATGATCGCTCGTTGACGGCTCGCAAACTGTGGATTGCCTTTGCAGCCCAACCAGCCGGAGTCGTGGTGGTCGACGCCGGCGCGAGCGCTGCTCTGGTGACGCGCGGGGTGTCGCTCCTGCATGCCGGAGTGATGGAGGTGCGCGGTGATTTTGTCGCGGGCGACATCGTAGAGATTGTTGACGAATCCAACGCGATTATCGCGCGAGGGCTAGCACGTGTCGGTGCGCGTCAGGCTGCGGCAGCAGCTGGCAAGAAGAGTGTCGAATTGCCTGATGATGTGCCCACTGAGTTGGTGCATCGCGACGACCTCAGCGTGTTCTAGCCGCGCCTAGTTTGCGAGTCAGTTCTTGTTGTGCGACTGACGGCTCAAAAGTGGTCGCAAGTTAAGCAACGACAGTAGTGAGGGCGTGCCATGCCGGTGGTGCAGCATTTGCACAGTGACTACGGCAAACACCAGATACGACATGGCGAATGCCAAGCCCAGCCCGAGCACGTCGTAGCGCGTAGCCAACACCACGGCCAGGGCGATGTTGAGCGCGTTTTGTCCGACGTTGACATAAAACGGTGTGCGGGTATCGCTGTGGCTATAGAACCCGCGCAACGCAAACAAATACAGCGAGAACCCAACCAAGCCAACTGCTAAACCAGTGAGTGCGCGCGCAGTGGTGTCGACTGCTGTACTGCTGAACTCGCCCCAACCGAGCACCATGCGCACGATGGGCTTGGCCAGCAGAACCATCGCGAGGCACGGCAGCAATGTGAGACCCACCGTGAGTCGAGCACCGTTGGTGAACTGCCGTTGGAAATCAACACGGTCGCTTTGTGCTGCGGCCCGCGCCAACAGTGGGGTGACAGTGGTGGCAATGGTGACGGCGAGCAAGCCATGCGGTAGTTGAAATAGCACCATTGCTTTGGCGTAGGCATCGAGGCGACCCGAGCCCGGGTCGGCAAGGTTCTTCACCACAATGAGGGTGATTTGATTTGCAGCGATATAGCCAACGGCCCAACCCGACAACATGAGCAGTGAACGAACCGCTGGGTGCGTTGGGGCAAAGCGCGGCATCGGCAAGGCGTTGGCCCGCACCGCAGCGATCACCACCGCTATCGACATGGCGGCAATGCCGACGGTGGGCCCGAGCGAGAACCACCAGAACAAACGTGTGCCGACTGCGGCATCGGGCAACCCGACTTGGGTGATGGCCGGGTCAACACTGATGGCGAGTAACGCTGCTACGGCCACCACGTTGGCTGCCACCGGTGCCCACGCAGCGGCAAGAAACTTGCCATGTGCGTTGAGTGCTCCGGCGGCGAGCGCATTGAGGCCGTAGAAAAATATCTGCACGAAAAATACGCGAGTGAGCGCGGTGCCAACGTCACGAAACGTGGCTATGTCACCCGCAGGGCTGAGCGAATAGAGGCGAAAGACGAACGGCGCCACAACGATGGCCAACGCAGTCATTGCCGCTAACGCCACCATGCTGGTGCCGAATACAGCGGCTGTTGCCGAGCGATCGTTGCGTTGACGGTGGGCGACCAACAACGGAATCAGAGTGGCCGTAAGGGTGCCACCCAGCAACAACTCGTAGATCACGTTGGGCGCGTTGTTGGCAATATCGAAGGCGTCAGCAAGGGCGGTTTGACCGATAACCGCAGCAAACACCGCAATACGAACAAGCCCAGTGGCACGAGAAACCAGCGTGCCGCTGGCCACTGCGAGGTTGCTCGCGAAGTGCGAGCGCTGATTCATCGTGGTCAAATGCTATGCCTAGCGCTCGTGGAGAGGGTGCATTGCTGAGTAGCCTTGCCGCGATGAGCAGCGACTTTGTATCAGTTTCCCAGGTGCGCGATGGACTCAAAAAAGTCAATTATCTTGCCGACGAAGGCATCGCCGGCGTGGTGTATCTGGCCCAGCGGCTGGGTAAGCCTGTGCTCATCGAAGGCCCAGCCGGTACCGGCAAAACCCAGTTGGCCAAGAGCGTGGCCGAACTCACTGGGGCTCGTCTTATTCGCTTGCAGTGCTACGAGGGCTTGGATGAATCCAAGGCGCTCTATGAATGGAACTACAAAAAGCAGTTGCTGCGTATTCAGGCCGACAAAAAAAGCGACAGCTGGTCAGATGTGCACGATGACATTTTCAGTGATGAATTTTTGCTCACGCGCCCGCTGCTCGAAGCCATCTCTGCGCCCGACCCAGTGGTCCTGCTCATCGACGAAGTTGACCGAGTTGAGGTCGAGACCGAGGCGCTGCTGCTCGAGGTATTGAGTGAGTATCAGGTGTCAATTCCTGAACTCGGCACAATCTCTGCCAAGCAGATTCCGATGGTGTTTTTGACCTCGAACAACACGCGTGAGCTCTCCGAGGCGTTGAAGCGTCGTTGTTTGTTTTTGCATATTGACTACCCCGATATGGAACGCGAGAAAGAGATCGTGTTGGCCAAGGTGCCCGACATCAGCGTGAATCTGGCCGACCAGATAGCGCGCATCGTGCGCAGCATTCGTCAGTTGGATTTGAAGAAAGCACCATCGGTGAGCGAAACACTCGACTGGGCCCGCACCCTCATCTTGTTGGGTGTCGATCACATCGATGCTCAGCAGGCCAAAGAAACCCTGCATGTGTTGCTCAAGTACCAAACTGATATCGCCAAAGCCGCCAAAGAGCTGTCGGTCGACGAGTAAAGGGCGTTATGCCGGTCATCGATTTGATGTCCGGGTTCGTTGCGGAATTGCGGCGAGCCGGGCTCCCCGTCAGCCTCACGGAAAACCTCGACGCCATGGAGGCCATCAAAGTCATCCCAATCGAGGATCGCGACGCTTTCAAATATGCGTTAGGCGCCACGCTGGTAAAAAACTCGTCGCACTGGCGGGTGTTTGAAACCATCTTCGAGGTGTATTTTTCGCTGCGCGGCTCGCAGTACAACATTGTCGACCCAAGCGACGATCAAGCCGACGAGTTTTGGCGAGATGAACAAGACCAAGCCCAACAAGGCCAAGGCGAAGGTCGTGGGGCAGGTGGCGGAGGGCTTGAAGCACTCACACCAGAAGAGTTGGCCAACATGCTCATGCGTGCCCTCATGCAAGGCGATCAAGCCATGATGCGAGCGCTGGCACGCCAATCGGTGGCTCGCTTTGCCGGCATGGAGCCAGGACGCCCAGTCGGTGGGACGTACTACTTGTATCGCACGCTGCGGAATTTGGATTTAGACAACATGCTGGCGAAGCTGTTGGAAGCCAACAAACAATCGAATCAGCGTGAAGTAACCAATCTCGAACAGCGCCTCACCAAAGATGAATACGAAAGCCGGATTGAACAGTTCAAAAAAGAAGTCGAAGCCGAGATTCGTCGCCGGTTGGTGGCCGATCGCGGTGCTGAGGCGATGGCTAAGACTTTGCGCAAGCCACTGCCAGAAGACGTTGAATTCATGCATGCCAGCCGCGAAGAAATGCAGTCGCTGAAAAAAGCGCTCTTCCCGCTTACCCGCAAACTGGCAGCCCGTTTAGCTCGCAAGCGTCGTCATGGTCGCAAAGGTCCGTTGGATTTTCGCAACACCGTGCGCCACTCATTGAGCTACGGCGGTGTGCCGGCTGAGCCGAAGTTCAAGTATCCGCGCCCGGCCAAACCCGAACTCATGGTCGTGGCCGACATCTCTGGCAGCGTTGCAGCCTTCGCGCGGTTCACGCTGATGTTGGTGTACGCAATTCAAAGTCAGTTCAGCAAGGTTCGTTCATTCGTATTTATTGATGGCTTGGATGAAGTGACGAAGTATTTCAAAGCCACCGAAGACATCCAAGAAGCGATCCACAAAGTGAACACTGAAGCCGATGTGGTGTGGGTAGACGGGCACTCTGACTATGGGCACGCATTCGAGGAGTTCTGGGAGCGTTATGGCAAAGACATCAACCCCAAGACCACCGTGTTGTTGTTGGGGGATGCGCGCAACAACTATCACGCTTCACAGAGCTGGGTGGTGAAGGAAATGCGTAAGCGAGCGCGACGCGTGTATTGGTTGAACCCCGAGCCGCGTTCGTATTGGAACACTGGCGATTCGATCGTGGGTGAGTACGGCGGTCATACCGACGGTGTTTATGAATGCCGTAACTTGCGACAACTCGAAGGGTTCGTCGAAAAGCTCGTATGAACGACACACGAATTGTGTTGGTGCGTCACGGCGAGTCTGTGGCCACCGTCGAGCGATATCTGGGCGGCTTGCGCACGTGCCGTGGGCTCACCGAGCACGGTCGTGCTCAGGCGCAAGCGCTGGGTGCACGTTTGCAGCGCACCAAAGAATTGCAAGTTGATGCGGTTGTTTCAAGTTCGTTTCCACGCGCGATGCAAACAGCCGACATTGTGGCGCCGTTCGTTGGCCACAGCGACCTTGACGTGCGACCCGGCTTCGGCGAGCATGACCCGGGCCCGGATTGCGACGGACTCAAGTTTGATGACTTTGTGGCCAAGTATGGCCGACCTGATTTTGCGGGCGACCCGAATGCTGTGGTGTTTCCGGGTGGCGAGACGATGGCGCAGTTTCATTCGCGAATCGTTGCCGCTTTTCGAGAAGTGGAGCGCGACTATCGCGGCAAGACCGTCATAGTCACTTGCCACGGCGGCACCATCGACGGGCTGTTGCGCCATTGTTTGCAAACCCCATCAACGGGACGCTTTGAGGTCTTCACCAAGAATTGTTCGATTACCGAGTTGGTGCAACCACGCGAGAACATCTGGCGGCTTATGCGTTACAACGATCATGCCCACCTGGCTGAGCTTGGTACTGCGCTATAAGCAATGCCTGACCAACGCGATGACGTGGTGGTTGATGTAGCCATAGTCGGTGGCGGGCCGGCTGGCTTGGCACTGGCACGGGCCCTAGCGCTGCAGGGTCTCGAGCCGGTGGTGGTTGCAGCCTCAACCGAGTGGCACGCCACATACGGCGTGTGGCGCGACGACGTTGCCGATTGTGACCTGGGTGGTGAACTCGACACATTGGTGCGCGGTGCATGGCCCACGGTGCGAGTGGTGGGCAAGCGCCAACATCTGTTGCAGCGACCATATGTGGTGTTCGATAATGCCTGCCTGCGTAGCAGCCTGCTGGCGGGGGTTCAGGTGCAGCATGACACCGCGGTGCAGGCCGAACACACAACTGAGACCACCTCGTTGCGACTGCTCAGTGGGGCCACGATCACTGCGCGACTCGTGATCGACGCAACAGGAAATGGTGAACTCTTGGCACGTCGCACCCCAACCGGTGGTGCACAGACGGCGTACGGCTTGCTGCTCGGGGCTGGGTTCAAAACTGGGTCGGCAAATGTTGCTCGTATATCAGGTATCGAGCCCGGCATATTCACCTTGATGGATTGGAGCACGCCACCCACATTTTTTTACGGCGCACAGTTCCACGATGGTCGAACTCTTGTAGAAGAAACGTCGCTGTATGCGAACCCGCCGCGTGGGCTCGACGATCTTCGCACGCGGCTCGCTGTGCGACTGGGGGTTGATGCCACCGAGCAGGCAGATTCGGTTGAGCAAGTGCACATCGCCATGGGTGGGTCGTTGCCGGCACGCACCACGCGCGTAGTGGGGTTTGGTGCAGCGGCAGGCTTTGTGCACCCGGTGACTGGCTACTCCGTTGCTGCATCGTTGCGGGCTGCGACGCGAGTGGCAAACGAAATAGTGCAGCAGTTGTCGCGCGGCACAACAGGCACAGATTTATCGTTGGCTGTTTGGGGTGCGGTATGGCCGAAGAAGTTGGTGCGTTCTCGCGGCTGGCATGACATGGGTTTGGCGGTCTTGAGTTCGCTGCCTCCGCGATTAATTGGCGGCTTCTTCGATGCGTTCTTTGAGCTACCGCAAGCGCAGTGGAGTGTGTATCTGAGAATCGACAGTGAACCTGCCGCGGTGCGCGCAGCGATGCTGGGGGTGTTTCGGCACGTGGATATGGCTACGCGGTTGGCGCTTGTGGCGCAGCCCGCCGCACTGGTGCGAGCACTCGGCGCACGATGAAACCCCAGGCAGCGACTGCACACAAACTGAATACGATCCACTGCACGGTGTAGGCCAAGTGCGGCCCGAGCGTGAGTTCTGGCGCAGCGATACGTGACAGTACTTCGGCCTCGGGTGGGTTACTGGCGAGCAAGTCGATATAGACCGGCAAGACCTCGCCGGGCAACTGGGCTTGCAATCGAGCCAGATCAATACGTTGAATTTCGCGCAGGTCGCCCTCGCGGGCGTCGCTTAATTCACCGCGCTGGCGCACGTCGGTGGTGCGCACACGACCCACCACGGTGACTGGTCCGCTGGGGGCTGCGGGCACGGCTTGCGACAGTGGGATGAAGCCACGGTTGACCAGCAGAATTTGCCCGTCGTCGAGTTGCAAAGCCGACACAGGGTCAACACCCGCTTGACCGTCTTGTGACACGTTGACGAGCAACAAGTCTTCGTCGGGTAGATATTGACCACTGGCCTGCAGAGTGAACCATTCGAGGTTGGCCACGTCGGAGTCGAGGGCTAACAGGGCAGTGGGGCTAAGCGGGGCAGTCAATGAGCGCGCCCGCACGGCATCGTTGAATGTGACACGTTCATCATGACGACGCAATTGCCAGAACCCAAGGCTTACCATGATGACCACGAGCAAAATCGTAAATACATGGAGCCCAATCATCTTGAGTGAAAACAGCACACGCATCACGACACCTGCAACGCTAACGACAGCAGCCCCAGTGCTGGTGTACGACGGTGAGTGCAGATTTTGCAAGTGGTGTGTGCGGTTTTTGGTTCGCCGCACGCGTCGACCACTCGTGTGTGTTGCTTATCAAACTGCTGATCTCGCAGCTTTGGGTTTGACTCGCGAACAGTGCGAACAGGCCGTGCAGTGGGTGGCGGCTGATGGTCAACAGCAATCGGCAAACTTTGCGGCGGCTGCAGCATTGCGCAACGCACGGTTGCCGTACCCGCTGCTTGGTGTGCTGATTAATTTGCCGGGCATCCGCAGACTTGCTGCATTCGCATATGGCCAAGTGGCCCAACGGCGCCAATGCGCTAATCCCAACTGAACCGATTCCGACCCGTCCCAACTCCGCCCGCTGAGGTGTGTAACGCTACCGCTAGCCTGACGAGTGCTACATCAGGAGCGACCATAAGGTCCGGCAACCGGGAATCCACGGTGCCAAGTCATTTCGGTGACGATGTGGTCCCGCAAGGGACAACGGACCGCATGGTGGCATAACGAAACGGAATTCATCATGCAACGCACCGACTATCTCGCCACTGGGGCGTGGTCGCCTGGGCAAGATGCAGGGCGACGACAGTTCGTTTCGTTTGGCGAGCGGGCGATTGCGCTTGATGTGGGGGCCACATTGCGTGACGTGACCGTGGCTTATGAAACATGGGGCGTGTTGAACAGCGCTCGTTCGAACGCAATTCTGGTTTGTCATGCCTGGACTGGCGACAGCCACGTGGCAGGCGCAGCTGGTGATGGTCACCCAACACCCGGTTGGTGGGAAGGCATCATCGGGCCCGGTTTGGCAATTGATACCAACGAGTGGTTCGTGGTGTGCAGCAACGTGCTTGGTGGATGCCAAGGCACGACGGGGCCGTCATCGCCGCATCCTGACGATGGTGCACCGTACGGTTCGCGGTTTCCTGTTATCACGATTCGTGACATGGTGCGTGCCCAAGTGCGACTGGCAGATCATCTTGGTGTGGCGCGGTGGCATGCAGTCATCGGTGGCTCGATGGGCGGCATGCAAGCACTCGAGTGGGCGATTACCTTTCCGGATCGAGTCGGTTCACTCGTGGCAATCGGAACCTGTGCTCAGTCGACGGCGCAACAGATTGCGTGGGGCGCAATTGGTCGACGTGCGATCCGCTTGGACCCGCAATGGCGCGGTGGCGACTATTACCAAGCGCCAGTGGGTGAAGGGCCGTGGCAAGGTTTGGCGATTGCGCGCATGGTGGCCCAAGTGACGTTTCGCAGCGACAACGTGTTCACCGATCGATTCGGACGCGACCTCGCCGATATGGATGCAGAGAACAACGGCATCAGCTTGTGGGACAAGTTTGAAGTCGAGCGATATCTCGACCACCACGGAGATCGACTGATTCGTCGATTCGATACCAACAGCTACCTATTGATTGGCAAGGCGATGGATCTTCACGATGTTGCACGCGGTCGTGGTGGGCTCGCCAAGGCGCTGTCGCGAATTACGGCCCCGACGCTGGCGATGGGAATCTCCAGTGACATCTTGTATCCCACGTATCAACAACGACAAATTCGCGACTTGGTGGCGCACAATGGCGTGACTGCAGAGTATGTAGAAATCGATTCGCCGCATGGGCACGATGCGTTTCTCATTGATCTGCAGCAAGTGGGCGGGCCGATCACTCGTTGGTTGCACAGCAACTAGGCACGAGTGCCTACGGCACTAGGGCATCAAGCACGGGGATGCAGCGGCTACGCATCGGCACCCGTATCACAGCTGCAGCACCATCGCTGGCGCGCACCTCGTAGAGCCGCCGGTGTTTCTTTGGGTCGTCAGTAACGCCACTGAGTTTCCAAGTGCCACGCAGGCTTGCCGAGCGACGCGAACGGGCATAGACCAACAACTCGTCATCGTCGACAGCAACTTTCACATCGTGCCAGCGGGCTCGGGTGGAATTGTCGGCACCCACCGTGTGCTCGAGCATGCGACACATGAACTTGCGGCCATCCTTAGACGACCAGTGCGGCTCGAGGCCCCAGCCCACCCAGGCCAGGCCACCAACAACTGCCAAGAACACAATGCTGGTGACCAAATTGCTCATACAACTAGTTTGGCAGCGTGATCGTCGGGATGGTGCTCATCGCAGCGGGGCTTGCGTTGGCAGCAGTCACGATGTGGTTTTGGCGCACCGCCCGGCCACATGACCCCGTGCTGGGTGCACTGCGCATCATGGGCGACAAGCAATTCAGGTCAGCCGATGACAGCGTACGCAAAGAGATGTTGCGCCAGGCTCGCTCGAATGAGACACCGCCCGAACTACGGTAGAGCCGTGAGTTTCGAGCCAAGTGCAATGATTGCGCGATTCAAGGAGCGTGCTGCAGCAGTTCGTAAGCGACCCCTTCCACCAGTAGCCGGCGAAGAACGACAGCACTTTATCGCTCAGGCCAATACAGATTTTCAAGATTTTGCGATGATCGGTGACGCTGAAGCATCACTTGAGGATGGCGTGCTCACCTTGCGAATCGATCTGCGCCCCGCCGATAAGCGCTCATAGCTAGCAACTTCGTGTCTGTTCCGCGATTTGCACCCATCGCCGCCGTGGTGGTGGCGGTTATCAGTTGGGGTGTTGGGCCAATATTCGTATCAAGTCTGACCATCTCGTTGTCGACAACCGTGCTGCTGCGGCAACTCATCTGGTTGCCCGTGTTGTTCTCGCTCGCACATCTGGCAGGCGATGGATTCACTCGCCATCATTTTGCAGTGTCGTGGAAGCCAGGCATTTTTTTTGCACTCTCTACAGCGTTGGGCTTTGGGTCATTTCGCGAGACCTCCATTGCGAATGCAACGCTCATCGGCAGCCTCACCCCGGCTGTGCTGTTGTTTATCGCGCCGCGCCTGTTGGGCGAAAAAGTGACGCTACAACGAGTGGCGTATTCAATCGTGAGTTTTGTTGGAGTAGTGGCGGTAGTCGTTGGTGCCGAAAGCGGGAATGGCGCAGGCCAACAAGGATTGCTCGGCGACAGTCTGGCATTAGGCAACATGTTGATTTGGACGGTGTACTTCATTGCTGCCAAACGTGCCCGTGACGAAGGTGTTAATACGTGGTCTTTCCTCACTGGTGTCTGTCTCATCAACGTGCTGCTCGCGATTCCGTGGGCAGCGGCATCAAGTGATGATTTGTTTGACGTCTCACCTCGTGACTGGATGTTCCTGGTACTCATGATGCTCATTCCTGGAACGATGGGTCACTATCTCATGACCTGGGCACAGCGGTATCTCGACACGACGGTGTCGTCGTTGATCACGCTGGGTGGGCCGGTGATTTCCACCTCATTAGCATTTCTTTTTCTTAGCCAAAGCGTCTCGCTGCTACAAGTGCTGGGCGGTGTGGTGGTGTTGATGGGTTTGGGGGGTGTGATCATCAGCGCAGCGACGGCCCGTAGCGCGAAAAGCGCCGAGGTGGGGACGGTCGACCCGTTGCTAAACTCAAACCCCTAAGTAAATAAAGCAAATGCGGACGTGGCTCAGTGGTAGAGCATCACCTTGCCAAGGTGAGGGTCGCGGGTTCGAATCCCGTCGTCCGCTCCATTCGAATCGTGTCGCGTGCTGCCTGCATTCTCGTCGGCTGCTTGATGGCTCTGGGCAGCGCAGCCTGCAGTAGCGAAGCCCGTTACGACGCCGTGGTAGCAGCCGCGAGCGACACGCGAGACGCGTTTGTTGAAGTCGCAGCCTTGGCAAAGACTCAAAGCGGGGTCGACATCGGTTTTGTGTTTGGCTCGTCGGGTTTGCTGCGCGAGCAAGTAATAGGAGGCGCGCCCTACGACGTGTATGTTGCGGCAAACACCGCCTTCGTTGACGATGTAATCGCTTCGGGCGAAGGCGTTGGCACCACGCGTGAGTCGTTTGCCCTGGGGCGCTTGGCTCTCATCACCGCGAGCAATGTTGAGTTGCCAACAAGCTTGCAAGCCATCACGACGTTCTCACGCATCGTGATTGCCAACCCTGCTCATGCGCCATACGGTGTGGCAGCCCGCGAAACCCTTGAACGCTTGGGTGTGTATGAAGAAGTGGTGAGCCGGTTGATCTTGGCCGACAACGTGGCCGATGCTGTCCGCATCGTGCGCACTGGCGAGGCTCAGGCAGGCCTTGTGGCCCTGCCGCTAGTTATCGACACCAGCCACCTTGCGGTTGCACAAGAGCTGCATCAGCCGATCCGCCAAGCGTTAGTGGTGACGACCAAGGGTGTTGACAACCCGGCTGCGCAGGCGTTCGTTAGCGCGCTTATGTCGCCAGCCGGACGAACAATTTTGCAGCGCTACGGGTTTATGGTGGAGTCGTGACCGACTGGTTTCCGCTCTGGCTGTCGCTGCGGGTGTCGGCAATTGCCACCGTGTTGGCGGTGGTGTTCGGCGTGGCTTTGGCGTACTTGCTGGCCAAGTGGCAGTCGCGATGGACATCGGTGGTGGAAGCCGTTTTCACCTTGCCCATTGTGTTGCCACCCACCGTGTTGGGTTATTACTTGCTCACGCTGCTGGGCACCCGCTCTACCTTGGGGCGCACGTGGGAGTCGCTCTTTGGTGCACCGTTGGTCTTTACGCAGTCGGGTGCAGTTGTGGCAGCGACAGTCTCAGCCTTGCCATTTGTGATTCGTGCTGCGCGCGCTGCAATCAGCAATGTTGATCCGCGGGTGGAACAAGCCGCCCGTGTGGTGGGAATGTCGGAGTGGAAAGTTGCGCGTGTGGTGACCCTGCCACTGGCCGCGCGTGGGATTGGTGCTGGTGTGGCACTTGGCTTTGCTCGAGCACTTGGTGACTTTGGTGCCACCGTCATGGTGGCGGGCAACATTCCTGGGCAAACCCAAACATTGCCCGTAGCTGTGTATGACGCAGTGCAAGCAGGCGATGAAGCAACCGCACGCACTGGGTCGTTGGTGCTGGGCGGCATCGCTGTAGTGGTGCTCATCTTCGTGACTCAAGTATTTGCGAGGCGCCGATGAGCAACTTGATCGTTGACGTGCGGGTCGAAGTGCCGGGGTTTGGTGTGGATGCGGCCTTCATAGCCGAGCGTGGCATCACGGTGTTGTCAGGGCCGTCGGGGTCGGGCAAGAGTCTTACGTTGGCTGCGGTTGCAGGCACCATTCGCCCTGTACGTGGCCACATTCGCTGTGGCGACGTGACCTTTGCCGAACCGGCGCGCGGCGTGCATCTGCGCTCACAAGATCGCCATGTGGGCATGGTGTATCAACATGCAGCACTGTTTGAACACAAAAGCCCGCTCGACAATGTGGCACTCGCTGTTCGCAATGTTGGCCTGCCAGCTGCGCGTGTTGTTGCGGCCGAATTACTGGAGCGAGTCGGTGTGGCATCTCTGGCCACAGCAAGAACGCGCTCGCTATCGGGCGGTGAGCGTCAACGCGTGGCCCTGGCCCGCGCCTTGGCGGGGGAGGCTCGCGTGCTGTTACTTGATGAACCGTTTAGTTCACTAGATGCAACAGCCCGGCAGGCAATGCGCGAGTTGGTGCGTTCGCTCGTTAACGAGCGCGGGGTTATTGCTCTCTTGGTGACTCATGACGCTCAGGACGTGGACGCCTTGGCTGATCGCGTCGTGGCGTACGAGCCTGGGCGGACCGTCGCGGTAACGGAATAAAGCCGCTGGTGCGAGCCATGTATTCGGCGTAACCAGGTTTGCGCTTGGCAAGCAGGCGATCGAGCATCGCGGCACCCGAGACGCGCACCAATAACACGGTCATCACGGCTGCACCAAGAAACGCCCAGATGCCGGCTCCTTGACTCGACCCGACAATGGCCAAGCCCCACCACACCAGTGCGTCGCCAAAATAGTTGGGGTGACGGGTGAGCCCCCAGAGGCCTTGATCCATAATTTGGTCGGCGTTACGCGGGTCGCGTTTGAAGCGTGCCAGTTGTGCATCTCCCACGGCTTCGAAATACAACCCAACCGCCCACACCACAAAGCCGAGCAACACGACGAAGCCGGCGCCGGCATCCGTATCACGTTGGCCTAGTGACACGGGCAGCGAAACCAAGATCATGAGCGCACCCTGCAGACCAAAGACCGTGTACAAGCTCACGATTGCGAATCGCTCACCATGTTTGCGGCGCATGGCGCGATAACGAAAGTCTTCACCCTTGCCCAAGTTGCGTTTGGCAAGATAGCCCGTTAATCGCAGACCCCAAACAGTGACCATCAGCAACAACAACCAGTTGCCCGACCCCGACGCCCCTGTGACAAATTTGGCGGCCCAGGCCACCAGTACGAAACCGAGCCCCCATGCAATATCGACGATTGACGCGTCGCGACGCAATAGCGAAACCGACCAGGTGGCCAGCATCAAACACACGATGGTGACGAATGCTGCAACGAGCACCGTTGACGCGCTAGCCACACACCGAGATTAGGGCTGACGCACAATCAAATCGGGGATTCCGCAGCGCAACGTTGTGAGAGGGCGGATGAGGTGCGAGCCTTGGACGGTGCTTCAGGTTCGAAATCTCAGTGTCGAGGTCGGCGCGCGCATGGTGGTGAACGACGCGACGTTTGCCGTGATGCCACGCGACAAGGTGGGCTTGGTAGGGCGCAACGGTGCAGGCAAAACCAGTTTGTTCAAAGTGCTGGGTGGGGCAGCAGAGCCCAAGGCTGGCACCATCACCCGCGGCGGGGCGTTCGGGTATCTGCCCCAAGACCCACGAATTGCCGGGGCGTTTGACGGTCGCACGGCTGTGTCGCACATTTTGTCGTCACGCGGTATCGACGATGACATCACGCGGTTAGAGAAGCTGCGCATCGCCATGGAAGAACGTGCTGACGAGCACAACATCGCGCGATTCACCAAAGCCCAAGATGATTTTGAACGCAAGGGTGGCTATGCGGCCAACAGTGAGGCCCGGGCCATTGCTGCTGGTCTCGGGTTAAAGGCCGATCGACTTGATCTGCAACTTGGTGTGTTGTCTGGTGGCGAGCGCCGGCGAGTGGAATTGTGTCGCATTCTGTATGGCGGCAGCGAAACCTTGTTGCTTGACGAGCCCACAAACCACTTGGATGTTGATGCCAAGTCGTGGATGCTGGAGTTTCTGCGTGGCTACAAAGGCGCATTGCTGGTGATCAGCCATGACCTCGAACTGCTTGACGAAGCGATTACCCGCGTGTTGCATCTTGATCGCCCGAGCGAAGCCGATGCTGGCACCATCGTGGAATATCGCGGCACATACTCGCAGTATCTGCGCGCGCGTGAAGCCGACGAGGCGCGAGCGGTGAAGATGGCTACGCAGCAGTCAAAAGAAATTGACCGCTTGCAGCGAGTGGTGGAGCGCTTCGGGGCTAAAGCTTCAAAGGCGTCGATGGCCAAGAGCATCGAAAAGCGCATCGATCGTTTGGATGCCGACCGGGTGCACGCCCCGCGCGCCAAGCGCACGCTGGCGGTCAAGTTTCCGGATGCACCAAGCTGTGGCGAAACGGTGTTGACTGCCAATGGACTGCGCAAGACCTATGGCGGGCCTGACGTGTTTCATGATGTGAGCTTTGATTTGGGTCGCGGTGAGCGCATTTTGGTGTTGGGCTTAAACGGTGCTGGCAAAACCTCGCTGCTGCGTATCTTGGCCGGTGAATCAAAAGCAGACGATGGCGACTTTTCGTTCGGGTATCAAGTGCAAATGGGTTACTACGCCCAAGAGCATGACAATCTGCAAGGCGAGAAGTCGCTCATTCATCACATGCGCGAGATGGCGCCAGTGGGGTTGGGCCTGACCGAAACCCAATTGCGAGGCATGCTCGGGTCGTTTGGGTTGTCAGGCGACAAAGTGTTTCAAGAATCATCCACCCTGTCGGGTGGAGAAAAAACCAAGTTGGCACTAGCGATGTTGATGGTGGGGCGCAACAACTTGTTACTTCTCGACGAACCGACCAAC
>Ga0247833_1004355_pt1 | contig 17708 bp, 15 predicted proteins | sample LaCruzMarch2015__7_FD_187117 | JGI IMG/M metagenome (GOLD analysis project Ga0247833, IMG submission 187117) | Freshwater microbial communities from meromictic Lake La Cruz, Castile-La Mancha, Spain - LaCruzMarch2015_8m | ecosystem: Environmental > Aquatic > Freshwater > Lake | place: Spain...
CATCGCCTGGGCGGTCGAGCGGGTCAACGCCCGCGGCGGCGTCCCAACCGCACAAGGCATGCGACCCATGTTGTTGACACGCCACGACAGCAAAGGCCAAAGCGAAGAGGCTTTGTCGGCCCTCAAATCGGCCATCGACGACGGCGCGCAGGTGGTCTTGCAAGGCAACTCGTCGGCCAACGCGGCGGCCCTGATCGACGCCATCAACAAGCACAACGAGCGTGAGCCAACCCGGCGTGTGCTCTTTCTCAATTACTCGGCGGTCGACCCGGCCTTGACCAATGAAAAATGCAGTTTCTGGCATTTCCGTTTTGATGCCCATGCCGACATGCGCATGGCGGCGCTCATGCATGTCTTGCGCGAAGACCAAAGCGTCAAATCGGTTTATTTGATCGGACAAGACTACAGCTTTGGTCATGCGGTCCTGCGCGAGGCACGGCGGCAGTTGGGCGTTCAGCGCTCGGATGTTCAGATCGTGGGCGACGAGCTGCACCCCATGGGCCGTGTGAAAGACTTTTTGCCCTACGCCGCCAAGATCAAGGCCAGCGGTGCACAGGCCGTGATCACGGGCAACTGGGGCAATGACCTGACGCTCTTGGTCAAGGCCGCCCGCGAGGCCGGTTACGAAGGCAAGTTCTACACCTTTTATGGCAACGCCTTAGGTGCGCCTGCCGCCATTGGGGAGGCCGGTTTGGGCCGTGTGATTGCGGTGGCTGACTGGTTGCCCAATGTCCCGGGCGAAGCCAGTGCTCAGTTTTACAAGTCGTTCCGCCAGCGCTTTCCCAAGCCATCCGAAGACTATGTCCATGTGCGCATGCAGCTCATGATCGAGGCGCTGGCACAGGCGGTGGAAAAAGCCGGAGGAACCGACCCGGTGGCGGTGGCATTGCAGCTGGAAAAAGCCCGCGTTGGCATCGCCGGGCAATCTGGCAGCATGCGTGCGCAAGACCACCAGTTTCAACAGCCACTGGTGGTTGGCATGATGGCCCGCCAGGGCACACCGGGTGTACCTTTTGACGTGGAAGGCTCGGGCTATGGATTTAAGGTGGTGCGTCAAATCAAGGCCGAGCAGGCCCGCCTGCCCAGCACATGCCAGATGGTGCGACCAGGGTCCTGAGCGATTTTTCAGGCGATCTTTTCTCACTTGCGCTGTGTGGAGGCCGGTGCAAAGGCCTTAGCACCAAGCCTCTGGCTAAGCTGCGCCAACAGGGCTGGTAATTTGAAACAATATGTAATAACTCTGGAATTGTCTTTTGTAATTGAAAATTAATTATTAAGATGTCAAATAAATGAAAATGACAAATCCGATGTAAGGTAAATATTCGGATTTTTGAGGGGCTTGATTGAATGCTTGTCAGTCCTTGGCTTTTTCAAGTTGTCATCTGCTGAATTCATTTTTTTGTATCGAAAGGCAAAAAATGAGCATCGTCAATTATTTCAATCACGGTTTTCAAAGCGACATCGGCAAGCTGAAATTCAGCGAAGTGCCGCAAGTGCTCAAAGACATTTTGAACGACAAGGACCTGATCCAGTTCGGCGGCAAAAACTGGTCGCGCGCCCAAGACGATCTGAATGATATCGACGTCGAGTTGCGGCCCATGTTTGTGTTGTGCTTGTTTGCTTTGGTGGCCACGGACCAATGCATGCAGACTTATTTCAAGCCGCACTACGCTGCTTGGCGTACACACACCGCTTATCCTAAGTTCGGCTGGACGCGGTTTGGTTTTCACAACGAAAATCCACTGAAACTGTTGTCTGTGCCCGAACAGGCGCAGCTGGTCGATGTGGAGCAAACCTGTGCCTTGATGCGCGAATTTGTGGGTTTTTATCGAACCCTCGTGTCCGACTATTGCCACTTGCACGCGCCTCACATATCGGCCGATTTGTTCTTTTCCAGACTCCTGCAAGACGATATCTTCGCCATGGGCGAGGGCCGGGTGGTGACAACATTCAAGCAAGCTGCACCTGTTTTAATTAAGGGCCGCACTTTGGACGTATCGGCATCCGAAGGCTATTTGTTGGTGGCTTGAGATTTTGTGACGAGGGGCCCCAAGTGAGGGCATTCAACCGCTCCTGAACACGCGCAGTTCAGGCGGTAAGCTGGGGTGCCGAGGGCACGCCATCTGTGCTTTTTTCAATGACGATGACGCAGGGTTTGACCCAATGGCTGAAGGCGTCACAGCGGCTAGCATCAAGTCTTGATTTACTTAACTTGCTAAGCATCTGGCGTTGGCGTTTCAGCCTTGGGTCTGCATTGTCCTGCTCAATACTCGCCAGCACCATCAAAGCACCCCCTGACATGCTCATCGCGCACAACTACATTGGCGGCCAATGGCTCAAGCCCAGCGGCGTTCTCACCATCGGAGATTCCATGAACCCGGCCACGGGCGAAAAAGCCGCCCAATTCGTGGCCGCCAGTGTGCAAGAAGTGGATGCCGCCATCGCCAGCGCTCGCCGCGCCTTTGAATTCACCACTTGGGCGCAACAACCCAAGCTGCGCGCTGACGTGCTGCGCCTGTTTGCCGATCGCCTGGAGCACAACAAGGCGCAAGTGGTGCAAACGCTGGTGCAGCTCAATGGCAAGTTACAGCGCGAGGCCGAAGGCGAAGTCATGGCTGGCATTTCAGAGCTGCGTTATTACGCCGGGCTGGCGCGCAACCTGTTTGGCCGGGTCATTGAGATGGAGCCCGATGTTTATTCGCACATCGAGCGCGAAGCCATTGGTGTGGCCGCCATCATCGTGCCCTGGAACGCGCCTGTGACTTTGCTGGTGCGCTCTTTGGCCCCGGCGCTGGCTGCGGGCTGCACCGTGGTCATCAAGGCAGCCCACCAGACCGCACTCGTGCACACCCAGGTCATGGCCTGTCTGGTGGCCGATGAGCGCATTCCGGCAGGCGTCATCAATTCTTTCATTGAGCAAGACATCGTGGCCACGCAGCACCTGTGCGCACACCCCGAAGTCGATGTCATCAGCTTCACGGGTTCGACCCATGTGGGCAAACAAATTGCGCTGTCAACGGCCAAAAACCTGACTCGCTTGTCGTTGGAGCTGGGTGGCAAGGCACCAGCCATCGTGCGTGCCGATGCCAACATGAGCGCTGCTGTGCGCGGCATTGTGGGCGGCGCTTGTGTCATGGCGGGGCAGATGTGCACCGCCATCAGCCGGGTGCTGGTGCACGAATCGGTGGCCGCTGACTTTTCATCGCAACTGGCTCAGGCTTTGGCCCAAGTCAAAGTGGGACCGGGTGACCAGCCGAGCTCGGGCATGGGCCCCTTGATTGACCAGCGCAACCAGGCCCGCTTGCTGGAAGAAGTGCGTGCGGCCGCGTCGGACTGCCGCGTGCTGTTGGCAGGGCATGTTCCTGCTGACACGCCTCGCGGCGGTGCGTTCATCACGCCATCGCTCTTGGCCACGCAAGACCTGAGCAGCCATTTTGTGCAGGATGAAATTTTTGGTCCGATGATCACACTCGAGACTTTCTCTTCAGACGACGAAGCGGTGCAGCGTGCCAACGCGACACGTTACGGTCTGGCCGCTTCGGTGTGGACCGCCGACCACCGGGCAGCCCGCCAAATCACCCGGCGCGTCAAGTTTGGCAATGTGTGGGTGAATGCGCACAACCGCTTGTTTGCCGAAATCGAGACCGGTGGTTACCGGCAAAGCGGTTTTGGCCGTTTGCATGGCGTGGAAGGCCTGAACGATTTCATGGAAACCAAGCATGTGTTCATGCCCTGCAACGATTGACCCTCGCTGATGACCGACTCGACCCAGCCCAAGACGCCACACACCACCGCCCGTTACTTTCTGGAAGGTCTGCAAGAGACCGGCATCCGCTACTTGTTTTCCAACTTGGGTACCGACCATGTGACCCTGATCGACGAGATGGCGCGCCTGCAAGCCGAGGGCCAAGCCATGCCCGAGGTGGTGCTGTGCCCGCATGAAAACGTGGCCATCCACATGGCGGGTGGTTATGCCGCTGTCACGGGGCAAGGGCAGGGCGTGATGGTGCATGTGGACGCGGGCACGGCCAACGCGGCCATGGGCATGCACAATCTGATGCGCGCCCGTTTGCCGGTATTGCTCATGGCGGGCAAAGCCCCTTATGCCTTGCATGGCGAAGTGCCCGGAGCGCGCGATAACTATGTGCACTATGTGCAAGACCCTTTTGACATTGCTTCTTTGGTGCGCCCCTACGTCAAGTGGGAATACAACCTGCCCTCGGGCGTGGTGGCCAAAGAGGTGGTGCGCCGTGCCCACAGCGTCATGCACACCGAGCCTGCAGGTCCGGTGTACATGACACTGCCGCGCGAGACCCTGGCTGAAACTTGGGCGCCCGAGCAGGTCAAGTCTTATCCCGCCGCCCGCTACGGCGCGGTGGGCATGGGCGCCTTGCCAGCCGAGGCCACGCTGCAAATCGCCCGCGAGTTGATGGCAGCCGAAAACCCGCTGGTCATCACCTCCTATTTGGGTCGCAAGCCTGAGTCGGTGCAGGCGCTGGAGGCTTTGGCCGAGTTGTGTGGCATTCGGGTGGTGGAGTTCAGCCCCACTTGGCTGTGCATCTCGCGCGAATCGTCCTGTTTTTTTGGTTTTGATGCGACGCCGCTTTTGCCCGAGACCGATTGGGGTTTGTTGCTCGACATCGACGTGCCTTGGTTGCCCCACCAAACCCGCCCCCGCGAAGACACCCGCTGGGTGCACATCGACGTGGACCCGATCAAGAAAGATTTTCCGGCTTGGGGTTTTGCCAGCGATGTGCGTTGGCCCGCTGACTGCGAGCTGGCGCTGCGTGACTTGCACCAGGCTGTGCTGTCGCTGGCCGACGAGGCCTTTCACCAACGCGTGGCCGAGCGCATGGCCCGCTGGCCTGCGCAACACCAGCAGCGGCTGGCGCGTGTGGCCGCCGCCGCACAAAACCAGGGCACAGAAGACGCCCTCAACCCAGCTTGGGTCTGCGCCCAGATTGGCCTGCAGCTGCGCCCCGATGACGTGGTCATCAACGAAGCCATTCGCAATTCGCCCGCCGTGTTGCAGCAAATACCGCGCACCCGCCCCATGAGTTTTTTGGGGGGCGCAGGCGGCGGCCTGGGCTACAGCGGCGGCATGGCGCTGGGCGTCAAGCTGGCACGGCCCAATGACCGGGTGGTGCACATCGAAGGCGATGGCGGTTTCCATTTTTCGACCCCCACTTCCGTTTATGCCGTGGCACAAGCACAAGGCCTGCCCATCTTCACGGTGGTGCTGGACAACGGCGGCTGGCAAGCCGTCAAGGAAGCCGTGCTGCGTGTGCACCCCGATGGGCCTGCGGCCCAAGCGGGCGAATTTCAGGCGCGTCTGAAGGGCGACAAGCGACAGTTTGAACAAGTGGCCCAAGCCTTTGGTGCGCACGGCGAGCGGGTCACCCGCGCCGAAGACGTGCCTGCGGCCATCGCCCGCTGTCTGCAGGCGCTGGATGAAGGCCGTGCTGCTTTGCTGGTGGCTTGCGTCGCCAAGATTTGATTTTCATTCCCCATAAAACAGGAGACAAACCATGACAACCCGCCTCACATCCCCCGTACGCCGCAAGCTGGTGGCCACCGCCGCCTTGTCTTTGGCCGCATCTTTGGCCACATTGGCCCCGGCCCTGTGTTGGGCGCAAGCGGCCTGGCCCAACAAGGCCGTGCGCATTGTGGTGCCCTACGCGCCGGGTGGTGCCAACGACATTCTGGCGCGTGTCGTCGCAGAAAAATTGGCGCCTGTTTTGGGCCAGCCGGTGTTGGTTGAGAACAAACCCGGTGCGGGTGCCGCAGTCGGCACCGAGTTTGTGGTCAAAGCTGCACCCGATGGCTACACCTTGCTCATGGCGGCCAGTGGCCCCATCGTGTTCAACCCGGCGCTGGTGGCCAAGCTGGCCTACAACCCGATCACCGACTTGGTGCCTATTTCCCTGGCGGGATCTTTCCCGATGATCCTGGCCGTCAACGAAGCCTCGCCTGCCAAAACATTCAACGAGTTGGTCGCCTTGTCCAAAGCCAACGCGGACAAGACGAACTATTCCTACCCCTCGGCCTCCTTTCAGCTGGTGATGGAACTGGTCAAAGCCAAGTCGGGACTGAAGGCCCTGAATGTGCCTTACCAAGGCAGCGCGCCCTCCATCAACGCGGTGCTGACCCAAGAGGTGCAAATGACCCTGATCGACTCGGGCCCCATTGCCGCCCTGGTCAAGTCGGGCAAGCTGCGCGCTTTGGCCGTCACCTCTGAGCAGCGCCTGGCCAGCTACCCGCAAGTGCCCACGCTCAAAGAACAGGGCATTGATTTGGCAGTGAATTTCTGGAGTGGTTTGCTTGCGCCTGCGGGCACGCCTGCGCCCATCGTCAAGCGCTTACAAGAAGAAATGGCCCGCATCATGGCCTTGCCTGATGTGGTTGAGCGCATGGCCAAGCTGGACATCCGTCCCGTGGGCAGCAGCAGCGCTGACTTCGCCAAAACCATTGCCACCGAAATTCCTTTGTGGACCCAGGTGGCGAAAGACAACAACATCAAGGCGCAATGAGCACACCCCAGCGCATCGCGATTGCCGGGGCGGGCATTGCCGGTTTGACCACTGCCCTGGCCTTGCTGCAGCAAGGCTTCAAGGTCGATGTATTCGAGCAAGCCTCGCAACTGGGCGAGTTGGGTGCAGGCTTGCAAATCTCGCCCAACGGTTCGCGTGTTTTGATGGCGCTGGGTCTGGGTGAGGCCTTGCAAAGCGTTGTCAGCCAGGCCCGGGGCAAGGAAATCCGCATGTGGAACACTGGCCAGCGATGGAAGCTGTTCGACCTGGGGGACGATTGCATGGCGCGTTTTGGTGCGCCTTATTGGATGGTGCACCGGGGTGATTTGCACCGGGTCTTGCTGGACGCCTTTGAGGCGCGTTCAGACCGTCCCGTTCGCCTGAATGCGCGGGTGGTCAACGCCCAAAGCACGGCTTCGGGCGTGACGTTTGAGTTGAACGATGGGTCTGAGCACAGCGCCAGCGCTTTGCTGGCGGCCGACGGTGTGCATTCGGTGCTGCGCGAGCAGTTGCTGGGCGAAGACAAGGCGCAATTCACCGGCTTGCTGGCCTGGCGTGGACTGGTGCCTGTGGAGCGCGTATCAGCGCATTTGCGGGCGCAGGTCGGCACCAATTGGGTCGGGCCGGGGGCGCACGTCATCACCTACCCGGTGCGCGGTGGGGCTTTGATGAACGTGGTGGGCATCATCGAGCGCGAGGGCTGGCGCAGCGAGTCCTGGACCGAGCGCGGCACCCACGCCGAGCTGTTGCAAGACTTTGGCCACTGGCATGCCGATGTGTGCGAGTTGATGTCGGCCATTGAGCAACCCTTCAAATGGGCCCTGCTGGGCCGCGCCCCGCAAACCGGCTGGGCGCAAGGAAATATTTGCTTGATGGGCGACGCCGCGCACCCCACCTTGCCGTTTTTGGCGCAGGGGGCCAACATGGCCATCGAAGACGCCGCCGTCATGGCGCGCTGCCTGGCCTTGGATGAACCCACCCAACACGCCTTGGCCCGCTTTGAAAAACTGCGCTGGCAGCGCACCGCCGACATCGTCAACCGCTCGCGCGACAACGCCCAGCGCTTTCACAACCCCCAGCTGTCGGACCCCGCCAAAGCGGTGGACTATGTCAGCAGCGAGTGGGAACCCGAGAAAGTCCGCCGCCGCTACGACTGGCTGTTTGAATACGACCCCTTGAAAGTACCGCTATGAGTCTGAATGCGCCTGTGTTGGTGGTGGGCGCGGGGCCAGTGGGCATGACTTTGGCGCTGTGCTTAGCGCGCCACGGCATCGCTTGCACTTTGGTAGAGATGCGGCCTGCGGGCGCGCTGCCGGATGTCAAATGCAACCACATCTCCGCCCGCAGCATGGAGCTGTTTCGCGCGCTGGGCGTGTCCCAAGACCTGCGTGCCGCAGGCCTGCCCGACGACTACCCGCACGACGTGTCGTACCGCACCAGCACCGTCGGGCAAGAAATTGCCCGCATCCACATTCCCGGGCGCAGCACCCGCCTGACCGACCACAGCGGCCCCGACGGCGATTGGCCCACGGCCGAGCCACCGCACCGCATCAACCAGCGCTACATCGAGCCGATTTTGGCGGGGCATGTGCAAAAGCAAGGCTTGATCACCACCCTGTACCGGCACCAGGTGCTGGACTTTGAACAAGCCGACGGCCAGGTGAGCGTGCGCATTCAAAACCTGGACACGCCCGATGCGCCGCCGCTGCACATGCAAGCGGCTTATTTGGTGGGCTGCGACGGTGGCCGCTCGGCGGTGCGCAAAGCCATTGGCGCCAAACTGGTGGGCGACGAGGTGGTGCAGCGCGTGCAAAGCACCTGCATCCGTGCGCCGGGTCTGCTGGCGCTTCTCAAGGCCCCAGCAGCGTGGGCCATGTTCACCGTCAACCCCCGGCGCAGCGGCAACATTTACGCCATCGACGGCCAAGAGGTTTGGTTGATCCACAACTACCTGCGCGACCACGAAGCCGACTTTGATGCGGTGGACCGCGATTGGGCCATCCGCACCATCTTGGGTGTGGGTGATGATTTTGAATACGAGCAGATGAGCCGCGAAGACTGGATCGGCCGCCGCCTGGTGAGTGACAAGCTGCGCGAAGGCCGCGTGTTTTTGGCGGGCGACGCTGCACACCTGTGGGTGCCCTATGCCGGTTACGGCATGAACGCGGGCCTTGCCGATGCGGCCAATCTGGCTTGGCACCTGTCCGCGCAAATCGAAGGCTGGGCCGCGCCCGAAGCTTTGTTGGCCTACGAAAAAGAGCGCCACCCCATCACCGAGCAGGTCTCACGCTTTGCCATGAACCACGCACACGCCATGAGCCAGCGCCGCCGCGAGATTCCGCTGAATTTGGAAGAAGACAGCCCCGAGGGCCAGGCCGCCCGTGAGGCCTTTGGTCAAAACCTGTACGACCTGAACGTTCAGCAATACTGCTGCGCGGGCCTGAACTTTGGCTATTACTACGACCAGTCGCCTGTGATGGTGTACGACGGCGACAAAGCGCCTGAGTACAGCATGGGCAGCTTCACCGCGTCGACCGTGCCCGGATGCCGTGCGCCACATTTTTGGCTAGGCGAAGGACAGTCGCTGTACGACGCTCTGGGCCCCGCCTATACCTTGCTGTGCCTGAAGCCGGGACACGACGAAGCGTTGGAGGCCCTGCAAGCCGCGGCCCAACACCAAGGCATGCCGCTGCGGGTGCTGGACGTGTCGGGCCTGAAAGACTTGCCGGCCGAATACCAGCATCCCTTGCTCATGGTGCGGGCCGACGCCCACACGGTGTGGCGTGGGCATGGGCTGGATGACGCGTCAGCACAAGCCCTGGTGGCCACTTTATGTGGCCGAGGCTGCCTCACTCCAGCTTGATGTTGGCCTTCTTGATCAGATCGCCAAAGCGCGTGAATTCCTGACGGTTCAGTTGCGCAAATTGTTCGGGTGAGATGCTGCCCGGCTCGCCGCCCAGGCCTTTGAGTTTGGTCTGGATGTCGGGCATTTTCAGTATTTTGGCCAGCTCGGTTTGCAGGCGCTGCGTCACTTCGGGTGGGGTGCCGCTGGTCACGAACATGCCGTACCAGGTGCTCATCTCGAAGCCGCTGACACCTGCCTCGGCCAGCGTGGGCACTTGGGGCAACTCGCTGCTGCGGGTGGCGGTGGTCAGGGCCAGGGGCTTGAATTTGCCAGCCTTGATCTGGCCCATGGCCGACGAGGTGGTGTCGAACATGATCTGCACGTTGCCGCCAATGATGTCCAGGTGCGCCTGGCTGCTGCCCCGGTAGGGCACATGGATACTTTTCACGCCAGCGGCCAGGTTGAAGCCCTCGCCCGCAATGTGCTGGGTGCTGCCCACGCCGGACGACGCGTACTTGAACTCGTTGGGTTTGGCTTTCATCAACGACACCAATTCGGCCACGTTGTTGGCGGGCACGTTAGCCCCCACCACCAGCACATTGGGCACCGTGACGATCAGACCCACAGGCGTCAGGTCCTTGATCGGGTCAAAGCTGAGTTTGATCAGGTGTGGGGCGATGGCTTGGCCGGTGTTGGTGGCCACCAGCAGGGTGTGGCCATCGGCCGGGGCTTTGGCGGTCAGGTCGGCGGCAATGGTGTTGGACGCACCGGGTTTGTTCTCGACCACAAAAGAGCCCTTGAAGGCCTCGCCCATTTTTTCGGCCAACATGCGGGCAATGATGTCGGTGCCGCCGCCTGCGTTGGCGCCCACCATGATGCGCACTGGCTTGTTGGGGTAGTTTTGCGCCAAACCCAGCAAGGGCGTGGCCAGCAGGGCCGCGAGCAGGATTTTCTTCAGTTTCATGACAAGGTCTCCTTGGGTGTGGTGTGGTTTTGAAGGCGTGAGGTGGCCATGCGAGCCGCCAATTCGAATGCATTGGTCATGGCTTGGGGATTGGCCACACCCTGACCTGCGATGTCGTACGCCGTGCCGTGGGCTGGGGTGGTGATGGGGCAGGGCAGTCCGCCATGCACCGTCACGCCCTGCTCAAAGCCCATGAGCTTCATCGCGATCTGGCCTTGGTCGTGGTACATGGTCACCACGCCGTCGTAGCCGCCCGGCGAGCGGATGGCGCGCACAAAGGTGGTGTCGGCTGGAAAGGGGCCGTCGGCGGCAAAACCTAAGGCAGCGGCATGCTGCACGCCCGGCGTGATGATGCGGCCTTCCTCGTCGCCGTAGTTGCCGTTGTCGCCGTTGTGCGGATTGAGTCCACAAACCGCGATGCGCGGGCTGTCCACGCCAGAGGCCTGCAGGGCCTGCGAAATCATGCGGATGGCGTCAGCCACTTTGCCTGGGCTGAGCAAGCTTGAGACCTCGTTCAGAGGAACATGCGAGGTCACACGCGCTGTCCAGAGGTTTTTCAGCACGTTGAGCTCGCCGCAGACGCCGCTGAAGTGCATGTGTTCGGCAAACCAGCGCAGTTCGTCTTCCTGGTTCATGCCGCCTTGGCGAAGGGCCGACTTGTTCAGCGGGGCAAAGCAAAAAGCATCGGCCTGGCCTGACGTCACCAGGTCCACCCCGGCCGCCAATGCCGCGATCATGTAGCGGCCGTTCTGGGCGTTGGCCACCCCGCGCTCAAAAACAGGGGCGTTGACGCCAGACCAGTTGTGCCAGACCACTTCAGCAGGGACCTGAATCGACCCTTTCTGGCCGATCAGGATCACCCGGGCGTGCGATTTCCACGAGGGGTTTTGCAGCATTTTTTCGACCAGTTCTGGGCCGATGCCTGCAGGGTCGCCGGTAAAGAGGGCCAGTGTGGGCAGTGTCATGTGTAGGCTTTTGGTTAAGTGCGCAGGCGGACAGGTGTCGTTCGTCGTGACGGATCATGCTAAGCAGGCGATCCAAGCCGGTCAAGCTCTGGTTTTCCCCCGTACTACCAACCCCTGCCTTCACAAGATCCCTCTGGCCAGTGCGGCGATCAACCATGCCAGCCGCGCAAGAGGGATCACGCCTTTGCGGCGCAAAAAGCCTCTACCAGGGCCTATAGCTTGGCGCTTAATGCACGTCTTTTGACCAACCCACCCCCGCATCCAGCGGGTAAATCGGTCGCCGTAGTTTTTTGAACTGCAGCTCGCTGTAGTCCGACGTGCAAGCCCCCGCGCCCGCGCATTCCACCGTAGCTCCGGCCAGGTGGCCCAGGCCAGCGCGCCAGTGCACCCGGCTTTTGAGCACCACAAAACTCTTTTGCGTCGGGTCGATGCCCAGGCACAGCAGGGCGTTCACGTCAAAGGGCTCCACATGGCGCGAGATCAACGCCACCTCCACATCGCCCGTGTCGATCACCACCGCCTGGCCCATGTTCTGGCGGGCACCTTGGCTCATGGGGCCTTTGTTGCGGTATTTGCCGTTCGAGATCAGTTTGACCACGCCCGACAACTCGATGGGCGCGCTGCGGTGCGGCATGAGCGGCATGGCCATCTTGCCGCCCACTTGCAAGCGCACCTGCGCACCAACGCCCGCTGCGATGGCCTCTTGCACCGCTTGGGGGTCAAAAATTGCAAACACAGCCACGTTGCGCAAGCCCTGGCGCAGCACCTCGGCCAGCAAGGCGGTGGTGTCCATGGTGCCACCCGAAGCGGCGTTGTCGTAATGGTCCAGCAGCATCACCGGATACTCGGTGAGCGTTTTGGCGCGGGCCACCGACGCGGCCAGGGGCTCCAGCTCGTACACCCATTGGGCACGGCTGTCCCAAGCCATTTGCATCAGCTCGTCGCGAAGGCGCTGGGCCAGCGCCGGGTCGTTGTCGGTCACCACCACCACCGACATGCCCGCGTTTTCGATGTCGGCATGTGGAAAGCCGGTGAACACGCTGGCGCACAAAGCGCCTTCTTTTTCCATTTGCTGGGCACGCGCCTGGATGGAGCGGTTGGGCTCGTCCAGTGAGCTTTGCCGCATGATGTGCGGGATCATGGGCAAGCGGCCCCAGGCGGTGGTGGGCTTGGCCTGGCCCTGAAGCAGCTTGAGCAGGGCCGTGCCCGCCCGCACGCCGGTGCCGTACATGTCCACATGCGGGTAGGTTTGGTAGCCCGCCACGGTTTGTGCCAGCTCGACCATGTCGGTGTAGACGTTGGCGTGCATGTCATAGGCCACGCCAATCGGCGTTTTGGGGTCGATGGCGCGGATCCGGCGCAGCAACTCGCCTTCGCCGTCTTCATGGCTCTGGCTCACCATGGCGCCATGCAAGTCCAGCAAGATGCCGTCAAAACCACCGCGCGCCACGGCTTGCAAAATCACCTCGCTAATGGCCTCGTAGGCCTCGTCAAACACCAGCCCGCTGGGCGCGGCGTGCGCCCCCAGGGCCAGCTCGAATTCGGCCCCCGCCTGCTCGGCCAAGTCAATGAACGCCCCCGTGGCCGTGCCCGTGCCCCGAAACGCCGCAATGGCCGCCTCGCCTCTTGGCGGCGCTTCACCTGGCCCCAGCGCAAAGCGCTGCAAGTCGGTGGGCACCGGCGAGAAGGTGTTGGTCTCGTGCATCATCATTGCGATCAGTAAACGCATAGGGCCTCCAGTTCAACAGAGGCCCATGATGGCCCCGTGGGGTGGCAGGGCACAGTCACCGAGGTGCCAGCGCGAACATGAATGTAAGTGGGTCCGGGTTGACGTGTTGGGCCGTGGGCATGAGACTCAGCCTTGAACCGATGTTGAAGGAGCTGACCCCTGTCGGCTTTGGATTTGGACGACACCTCAAAAACCTGTCGCTGGTCTGATTTTGTAGGAGCCCACCCCGTGGGCGATGGGCGTGTACCTGCCCTCAAATCCATCGCCCACGGGGTGGGCTCCTATAAGCCAAGGTTCATTCGCAGTTCAAGCCATTTTGGAGACAAAGCATGTTCCCTTGCATCGACACACTCAGCGCAGAATCGGCCCATGAGCGCGGCCAAATTTATGGACAACAGGCCAAGGGCCGCATCCAGCACAGCGTGGTCACTTACGCCCGTTTGTTTGCCGCCTGTGGCATCGACTGGGCCAGCGCTTGCGAGCGCGCCATGCGCTTTGAGCCGGTGATTGAGCAGGTCGATGCGGATCTGATGGCCGAGCTGCGCGGCATGGCCCAAGGCAGTGGCCAAAGCCTGGGTAGCCTGATGGCGCTGAACTGCCGCACCGAAATTTTGCCGGCCACGTTTTTCACCGACGAGCCGCAGCTGGCCCATGCCGCCTTGGCCGCCAACCGTGCAGCGGGCCTGCCCGACTGGCTGGCCGATGCGCCCTGGGACGGCGCTTTGAAAGATGGCGAGTGCACCGCCATGGGCGTGACCGCCTCCGCCAGCCAAACAGGCCAAGCCTGGCTGGCGCAAAACTGGGACTGGATGGGCCGCCAGCGCGAAGCCCTGGTGCTGTTGCACACCCAGGGCCCCAGCGGCCAAAGCATCACCACCCTGACCGAAGCGGGCATGCTGGCCAAGATCGGCATCAACCAATCGGGCTTTGCGCTGGGCCTGAACATCCTGCGATCCAACCGCGACGGCAGCCGCCTTGGCGTACCAGTGCATGTGCTGCTGCGGCATTTGCTCGATTGCGATTCCGTGGCGCATGCCCGTGAGCGTTTGCAGGTTTTGCAGTCTGATCAGGGGCTGGGTTTTGGTGCTGCATCCAACGTGCCCTGCGCCGACGCCGAGGGACAGGCCGCCTGCTTTGAAGTCTCGCCCGCAGGCTGGGCCGAGGTCACGCCCACCGATGGCGTGGTGGTGCACACCAACCATTTTGTGTGTGAATCGCTGTTGGCTGAGCAAGCCCCCATGGGCCCGGGTTTGTCGAGCCACAACCGGCTGAGCACTGCCGGGCAACACGCTTTGAAAACCCCCATCGGTCAAGCCGATCTGGAGCGCTTCTTGCGCGACGAGTCCGACGGCTTTTTGTCCATTTGCCGCAGCCCCGACCCGAGCGTCCCGCCGGAAAGCCGGGTTGAAAGCGTGGCGGGCATCGTCATGCAAACCCAGCCTCCGGCCATGTGGGTGGCCTGCGACGTGCCCAGCCGCGTGGCGTTTGAATCGGTGCCTTTGGCCGCTGCGGCCAACCAACTCAAGGGGAGACAGGGTCAGGCCATCGCTGCTTGAGCAAGTCCAGCACATCCTGCCAGGCCTGCGGGCCCGTCACAGGGTTGCGTCCAGCGTGAACGCCCAGACCCGGATGTTGGCCATTCGGTACGCGAGGCAAGTGTTGGACTTGCCCCACCGGGTTGTCAAAACCGTGGTGGCTGTCCGGGTACAGCTTGAAGCTCATGCCAGATCGCTGGCCCAAAGCCACACAGGGCGCCGCAGGCGTCCAGTCGTCTGCCGCCCCCAGCAACATGTGCACGGGCCAGCTCGGCTGATAAGCCCGTCGCAGTGCGTCGTTGCAGCCTGGGTAAAAGGCCAGCGCCACGTCGGGTGTCACACTGGGCTGAGGGATTTTTTGCTGGCTGTCCGAACTGGCCAGTACAGCGCTGCCGCCATGGGACCAGCCCAACAAGGCCACTCTGTGTCGATCCGTCCAGGCTTGTTGGGCCAGCCAAGCCAATGTGGCGTGAACGTCGCTGAGCCGATGGCTTTGCCTGACTTGGCGTGACGCCATGCTTTGTTCGCACAAACTGGTTTCCTGTCGGGGTGTGAGGCTGTCAGGCCAAACCACGCTGTAGCCTTGTGCCAGTAACAAATCGGTCATACCTTGATGGCGTGCACTGAGCTGGCCTTTGCGAGAGCCGACGGTGGCATAGATGCCGCCGCACCCGTGCAAAGCGATCACCACTGGGCGGGGGGTGTCATGGGTCTTTTGCAGTGGGTGAAAGACCCAAGTTTTCAGCGCCGGACCGTTGATTCCCGGAACCAGCTCGGAAACGGGTTGAGCATGTGCCGATGGCCCCAGCCCCAAGCCAAAGCACAGCCAAAGACCGCAGCGGTGCAGGTACTGAAGTAAGTGCACAACCCTCACCGTATCCCGTGTTGACCCAGGTGCCGTACTGCAGCTGACACACGCATGCCCAACTGCAGGCCGTGCGCCAGCGCCAGCGGGTTCAGGCCATTGACCACGCCATTGTCCAGCCCGTCTTGCGCCTCGCCAATACGCGCCGAGGTGTGGGCATACAAAATCGCCAGCACGCCCACCGCTTGCAGCTCGCGCAGTGCCACGCGACCTGCATCGTCCTTGCCGCCACCGGCATCGTTGAAGGCCACCGCAAAGGGTTTGTGGGTCTGCGCCGTCACAAAATGCGAGGCCGACAAGCCCCCGTGCGAGCCCGACACGATTACTGTGCCGGCATGGCTGGCGTTGACCAGCGCAATCGAGTCCAGCAAAACCAGTGCGCGATGGGTCACCGCGTTTCCTTCGCCACATCTTGCTCGAAGCTGGCTTCCTTCAAGGGGGCTTTTTCGGCCATCCAGCCGCTGTAAACGGTTTGAAAGTCGGCCACGATTTGCGCCAGCGGCATGTCGTCAAAGGTGCCGCGCTGGTTGACGTATTCCATGTGCCGGTTACCGGCCTTGTCAAAGGGGTGGTAAATCGAATCGTTGCGTCCGTCAAACTCCAAAGGCAAAAGGCCGAACTTGTCGCACAGCTCGATGTTGAAGGCGGGCGTGGCCTTGACCCATTGGCCGTCCAGCCAGATGTCGGCATAGCCGTGCCAAATGAACACATCGGTCTGCATGGTCTGGCGCAAGCGCTCGGTGCTCAGGTGGTTGCGCACATCGGCGTAACCCACCCGGGCATGCAGCCCGGCGGCGCGGCAGGCGGCGGCCATCAGGGCCGCTTTGGGCACGCACCAGCCCGAACCCTGGGCAATCACCGAGCTGGCGCGCATGCCTTCGGTGGACAGCTCGATGCGGTAAGGGTCATAGCGGAACTGGTCGCGCACTGCCAGGTACAGGGACACCGCGCGTTCACGGTCGGTGTCGCCTTGCGCGTGCTGGCGCGCCAAGGCGATCACGTCGGGGTGGTCGCTGTCGATCAAGGCCGTGGCGGCCAGCGTGGCGGGGGAGGGCAGGTTGGTCATGCGGTTCACTGTAGCGCGTGCGCCAGCGCCGGGCTGTCACGCTGGCTATAGTGTCTTCATGGTGCTTGGCAAGCGCAACACAAGGAGACACGGGCATGGCCTCGGTTTTGAATTTTGGAGCGGTGCGTGTGCACCTTGGAGAAAAGTCGGGCAAATACCCCGATGGCAACCAGCTGATCGTGCAGGGGGCCGACATGCGCGTGGCCTTTGACACGCCCGAGGTGGCCAACCGCATCGGCCCTGAGCTGGACACGGTGGATCTGGTCATCCTGGGCCATGTGCACGAGGACCACATGGCGGGGCTGCACCGCCTGACCCACGCCCCTGTGCAGGTGCACGAGGCCGACTTGGCCGCCGCGCAATCGTGGGATGGCCTTTGCCAACACTACGGCTATCCCGCCGAGGTGCTGGAAGCCATGCACGCCATCGTGCAAAAGGATTTTCATTACCAACCCCGGCCCGACGCCACCGGCTACAGCGACGGCGCGCTATGGGACCTGGGTGGTGGCGTGCGCGTGCGGGCGCACCACTTGCCGGGCCACACGGCGGGGCACTGCGCCCTGGTGGTCGAGAGCGAAGGTCTGGCCTTCATTGGCGACATCGACCTGAGCGGCTTTGGCCCGTATTACGGCGACGCCACCTCCAACTTGAGCGACTTTCGGCACACCCTGAAAAAAGTCGCCGAGCTGGACGCCCGCATCTGGGCCACTTCGCACCACAAGTCGGTCATCACCGACCGGGCGCAGTTTTTGGCCGATCTGGCACGCTTTGCCAGCAAGATCGACGAGCGCAGCGCACAACTGCTGGGCTATTTGCAGACCCCGCACAGCCTTCATGAGCTGGTCAGCCGCCGCCTGTTGTATCCGCAAGGCTACGACGTGCCCTTTGTGCCTTGCGCCGAACGCAACACCATCGACATGCACCTGGAAGAGCTGCTGGCACAGGGGCAAATCCAATCCTTGGAAGATGGCCGCTTTGTGGCGGTGTGAAGCCTTTTCACCATTTCATTAGGAGATTCCTATGACCCCCGAACAACTCTTGCAACACCACGACCAAGCCCGTTTGTGGGGCCAGGCCCCCGGTGTGGTGGGCGGTCCCGACACCGCTGCTGCCTACCAACAAGCCCTGGTCGTGCGCCAGTTGCGCCAACAGCGAGGCGAAGTGGCCAAGGGTTACAAGATTGGTTTTACCAACCGCACGCTGTGGCAG
>Ga0247833_1004359_pt1 | contig 17700 bp, 5 predicted proteins | sample LaCruzMarch2015__7_FD_187117 | JGI IMG/M metagenome (GOLD analysis project Ga0247833, IMG submission 187117) | Freshwater microbial communities from meromictic Lake La Cruz, Castile-La Mancha, Spain - LaCruzMarch2015_8m | ecosystem: Environmental > Aquatic > Freshwater > Lake | place: Spain...
GTACTTCATTTACTAATGGAGGAGCAGGCGGTGTTGGTTTAAGAAACGGAGGTTTTGGTGGTGGTGGTGCAGGTGGTACATCCACTGAGGGAGCAGGTGGTGGTGGTGGATATGCTGGAGGCCCAGGTGGCGCGATTGGAACAGATGCAGGAGGAGGCGGTTCTTCTTATTCTATTGTTTCTCCAACAACAGCAACTGCAACTCAAACAGGTAATGGACAAATTGTAATAACTTATACACCAGTAATCATAGGTTGTACATCTACTTCAAGAACGCAAGTAACCTTGAATATAAATGCTCTACCGACAATTTCATCTCAGCCTTCTAGTGGTACTCAAAGTGTTTGTCAAAATGCTGCTACTACAAATTTATCAGTTTCTGCAACTGCAGGTAGCGGCACAATTTCAACCTATCAATGGTATTCTAACACAACCGCCTCAACTACTGGAGGAACACTAGTAGCAACAAATACAACTACAGATTTAACTAATACGTATTTGCCTTCTTCAAGTGTTGCAGGAACTTTATACTATTATGTTGTTGTTACAAATTCAAATGGTTGTTCGGTTACTAGTACAGTTAGTGGTGCTATTACTATAAATCCTACACCATCAAATATTACTGCAACAGCTTCATCAAATACAGTTTGTTCAGGTAACGCAATTAATTTAACTTCCTCTGCTACATACACAAATACAGTAACTCAAACCCTACTATCTCCTTCTGGTGATGGTGGTTTTGAAACAGGAACTACATTTGCAGCGAATAACTGGACAATGGCCGCTATAACTCAAAATCTTTGGTATGTTGGTTCAGCTGTTGTAAATTCTGGTTCAAGAGCAGCATACATAAGTACAAATGCTTCAGCAGGTGCAGCAGCTAATTATAATATTGATGCAACCAGAGTTTCTCACATATATAGAGATGTTACATTTCCAGCTGGAGCAACTAATATATCTTTGACTTTTAACTGGCAGGGTGTTGGTGAAAGTTCTTTTGATTATACACGCGTTTATTTAGTTCCAACTTCAACAACTCCAATTGCAGGTACTGTTTTATCTTCTGGACAGTTGGGAGGTAATCTAAATGGTCAAAGTACTTGGCAATCGGCAACAATTTCACTTAGTAATGCTAATGCTGGTACTACCCAAAGATTAGTATTCAGTTGGATAAATGACGGATCAGCAGGTACAGCTCCAGGTGGTGTAATAGATAATGTTTCAATAACAGCAACTGTTCCAGAAACACCTACATACTCTTGGTCATCAAATCCAGCTGGTTTTACTTCAAATGAGCAAAACCCTACAAATATAATTCCAACAGTAAATACAGTTTATACAGTTACTGTTTCCAATGTGTTTAATTGTTCGGCAACGGCTTCTACAACTTCAGTTACATCTCTCCCCTTATTCACAGCAGGAGCAATAGCAACTACAGGAGAAGCTTTATGTGTTGGAGTTGACCAATCAAATATTACAAGTAGTACTGCTTCTAGCGGTGGTGATAACTCAATTACTTATGAGTGGAGAGAAAATGGAATTCCTATTGCAAGTACAAATACTACAACGTATGATCCAGGATTAGCAACTACAACCACAACCTATACGCGTTGGGCAAAAGATGCAACTTGTAATACAACCTTTACTCAATCAACAGGTAGTTGGGTAGTAACAGTTGGAACTCCAAGTACTCTTTCTACACTAGCTAATGGAGATTTCTTATGGACAGGAACAACTGGTTCTGATTGGGCAACTACTGCAAACTGGAGACAGTGGAACGGTTCAGCGTACATTGTACCAAGTGGATTCCCTAATTCTACAACTTCAAACGTGTTCTTGCCTGAAGTTACTGGGTGCGTAGCAAATGCTGCGAACTTAAATGCAAGTACAGTTTCAGTTAACAATATGACAATTGAAAGTGGAAGTACCTTTACTTTGAACAATGCATCAGCTGTTTTGAACATCGCAGGAGGTATTACTAATAATGGAACATGGTCAACACCTACAATTGGTTCAACAGTAAATTACAATGGTTCAGGAGCACAAACTATAGCAGCTTTAACTTACAATAATTTACAAACAAGTACAAGCGGTACTAAGACCTTAGCAAGTGGTACAACAACAGCTAATGGAGTTGTAACTATAGGTTCATCAACAACATTAGATTTAGGCTCTAACTCTTTGAATTTAGCTTATGTTGGCACGCCAATGGTCATTTCAGGAACGTTTACCCCTTCAACAGGAACAGTTAACTATGTTGGAAATGGTAATCAGGATGTGGTTTCCACAACCTACAATCATTTAAATGTAAACTTAGGTTCAGGTACTGCAACAGCAGTAGGTTCTGTTACTGCAAATGGTAATTTAACATTAATGGCTGGTGATTTTGACTTAGCTGGAAATGATTTAAATATTGCAGGAAATCTTACAAATAATTCAAATTTAGTCAATGCACCAAATGTATTGATGAATGGTTCTGGTTCACAAATAATTTCCGGTTCAACACCAACAACATTTGAGGTTTTACAACTTGTTGGAGGTACAGGAACAACAACAGTAAATCAAGATATTATAGTGAATCAAGTGTTATATGTTGAAACAGGTAATACTTTAAATGGAGGAACAAGTGAAATTTCATTATTAATGCCAGGAGATCCGTTTATTTTAGAAGGTTCATTTGTTTCTGGTACGGGAACGGTTAATTATGCAGCAGCAGATGTAACGAATATTTTACCACTTACTTATTATAATTTGAAATCTCTTGGAGCTGCGACTAAATCATTAACTGGTAATACAACAGTTTCTAATCAGTTAAATTTAGATGAAACATTATTAGATGCAGCTACATTTACACTTTCGATTGGCAGTAGCCCAGTAACAGCAAATAATGGGTCATTAAAAGTTGATGCAGGAACGCTTGAGTTAACAAATACAACTGACATGACTATTCCATCAGGTATGATAGATGCAAACACTTTTAATCACTTAAAATTGTTAGGAGCTGGAGGTGCAACATTAAATAATGATATGACTTTAAATGGTGATTTAATTTTAACTGCTGGTAGCCTAAATCTAGGTTCAACAATGTTAACAATTGAAACAAATGCTACAATGTCTAGAACAAGCGGTTTAATCAACACAGGAACAGGTGGATTGATTTTCAAAGCGGCAAACTTAGATGCATCTGCTTTAACCTCAGGAAATATCTACAAACTTGAAATTAATAGAGTAGGAGATATTGTTGAATTGAACAATGGCAACTTAAACGTCACAAACACCTTTACCTTGATTGATGGAACATTGGATATCAATGCGAATGAGTTAAGATTGAGTGGTGGAATTACACGTTATGGAGGTGCTATCGATGCTGATGCAGGAACAGTTGATTTTAATAACGCAGGTGCATATACAATTTCTATTGGTTTATTTGCTGGAAATGTGCATGGATTGAAAGTTAGTGGTGCAGGTGGAGTAACATTATCAGACCCAATTAAAGTGACAAATGCTTTAACGATGGCTGGTGGCAATATAAATACCGGCTCAGCAAGTTTACTTGAAATAGGAACAAATATTTCAACTGTAGGTTCAATCATTTGGAATGGAGGAACGATTGTAGGTCCTTTAAGAAGATGGTTTGCTGCTTCAACAAATAGCTCACAAGCAAGTGGTATTTTTCCTGTTGGATCTGCGCAATTCAATAGATATGCTCAAGTAAACTTTACAACAGCACCTGATGGTGGTTACTTAGATATTGAGTATAAAGATGGAGTTGCTCCAGATAACTACGACAATTTACCGTTAGCATTCAATGAAAACAATACCAATAAGTACATCCAAAATGCAGATCAGGATGGATATTGGGAAATGACACCTTACAGCTCAACAGGAATTCCTTATGGTGGATTAGATACTTATAATTATGACTTGTATTTAAGAATTAATAATCCAACAAGTGTTCAAAACGGTAATATTTTAAACAATCCTCCAGGAGTTAGATTAATCCGTGCAAAAGGATATGCTAATGGAACACATGGAGATTGGGAAATGGCAGGAACCTACCAAACAGCTATTCAATTGGCGGAATTTGAAGATTATGTGATTAAATCTGTCAATGTACAAGGATTTAGTTGGTTCAATGGTGGGGGAGATAATGCAAATCCACTTCCAATTGAATTGCTTTCATTTGCTGGAAATTGTCAAGGAAATGAAGTAATGTTAAACTGGTCAACAGCATCTGAGTTTAACAATAATTACTTTGTTATTGAAAAATCTAGAGACGGTGTAAACTGGAATACGATTCATACAGAGCAAGGAGCTGGAACAAGTTTCCAAAAACTGAACTATGTTTTTGTTGAACAAAACCATACGGAAATGGAAAGTTATTACCGCCTTTCACAAGTTGATATTGATGGACAACAAGAGCAATTTGCACCAATATTTGTTGGTTGTTCAAATGAAACTTCACTTTTCAAAACATATCCAAACCCAAGTGATGCTTCTTTCCAAGTGTTGGTAAACAATCCATCTTTGGTTGGAAAAGCAACAATTCATTTGGTGGATACAAAAGGAACAGTAGTTTCAATGAAAGAAGTTGAAATTACAGATGGAACAAATCTATTTTACTTGAATGAAGAAGTTACACCAGGTATTTATTACATTTCTATCAGCAATGGAACTAATTCTACTGAGGTTATAAAGCATAGTGTGAGGTAGGAATTTTTATACTATATAGAACTTAAAGGAGTAGATACAAAAGTTTATCTACTCCTTTTTTATTAAAAAAAGTTTTTATCTTGCCTGAAATTTCAATTGAAATGCATTCATCCTTCAAAAAAGTTTCAGATTCCGAGACAATTCTTACTGAATTAATGATTCCAAGTTATTCTAATTTTGGAGGAAAAGTGCATGGAGGAATACTATTATCGTTGATGGATAAGGTGGCCTATGTAACTGCTGTCAAACATTGTGGAAATTATGCGGTAACAGTTGCTGTTGAAGGTGTTGAGTTTTTAAATCCTGTAGAAGTTGGAGAATTGGTTTCATTGAAAGCTTCAGTGAATTATGTTGGAAATACTTCATTGATTGTCGGTATGCGCATCGAAGCCTTGAATCCAAAAACAGGAGTTGTTAAACATACAAATTCGTGTTATTTCACGATGGCTGCAAAAAATGAAAATGGTGAACTAGTCGAAGCTCCAGGAATTATTTTAGAAAACAACGAACAAATCAGACGTTTTGCTGAAGGAATGGCAATCAAAAAACTTTCAAAAGAAAAACGTAAAATTCTAAAATCAGATTTTCTTCATTTATCAAACGAGGAAGTTGTTGAAAGTATCAGTAAAGAGAAATGTCAAATCATTTTAGTTTAAGTTTGTTCAATTAAAGTCGTTTTACTTTTCTCTTTTTTAAAATCTTTTGTGTATTTGTCACTCTTTTTTGAATCAAAAAAAAATTTCTTTTATTAGAAAATTAACAGTTTTTTAAAAATTTTAAATCTTTTTTTTAACTTCAAGTTTCTAAATTAAAATTTCAACTCAGAAACAAATGAAGATATTAAAAATTCAAGCTCTTCGTGGTCCAAATATTTGGAGCATTACACGAAAAAAATTAATTCAAATGCGCCTCGATTTAGAGGAAATGGAAGATCGCCCAACGAATTTAATACCAGGATTTCGAGAACGAATAGAAGCTTTGATTCCAACTTTAATCGATCACCGTTGCTCTGAAGGTTGTAAAGGAGGTTTCTTTCAACGTATCGAACGTGGTACTTGGATGGGCCACGTAATTGAACACGTTGCGCTCGAAATACAAACACTTGCTGGAATGGATGTTGGATTTGGTCGCACACGAGAAACTAAAACACCAGGAGTTTATAACGTTGTTTTCAATTACATTGAGGAAAAAGTTGGTTTGTTTGCAGCTGAATCTGCTGTAAATATTGTCGAAGCTCTAATCGCAGGAACAGATTACGATTTACAAGCTGATATTCAAAAAATGCGTGAAATTCGTGAAAATGTCCGACTTGGACCAAGTACTGGAAGTATTGTTAACGAAGCAGTTGCCCGAGACATTCCTTGGATTCGTTTAGGAACAAATTCTTTAATTCAATTGGGTTATGGAATCAACCAAATGCGTTTTCAAGCAACGATTACTTGTAAAACTTCCAACATCGCTGTGGACATTGCTTGTAACAAAGAGCAAACAAAAAAAATGTTGGATGCTTCTTCAATTCCTGTTGCAAAAGGGGATATCGTTGTTGATGAAGAAGATTTAGCAGCAACAATTAAATCCATTGGTTATCCAATCGTTTTGAAGCCTTTGGACGGAAATCATGGAAAAGGTGCTTCAATAAATGTGACTAATTGGGAAGATGCTGTTGCAGGATTAGAATATGCAAAAAAATATTCGCGTCGTGTTATCGTAGAGAAATTTATTACGGGTTATGATTTCCGTATTTTAGTAATTGATAATAAAGTAATTGCTGCAGCACAGCGCGTTCCAGCTCATGTAGTTGGAAATGGGAAAGATTCTATTCAAACCTTGATTGATGAAAAGAATAAAGATCCGCGCAGAGGTTACGGTCACGAGAATGTATTGACGGAAATCGACGTTGACCGAGACACTTTAGAGTTATTAGAAAAATTAAATTACACAGTTGATAGTGTTCCTTCTGAAGGTGAAATCGTTTACTTGAAATCTACTGCGAATTTGAGTACTGGAGGAACTTCCATCGATGTAACCGACTTGATGCACCCAGAAAATATCTTCATGGCAGAACGTATTTCTCGCGTAATTGGATTAGACGTTTGCGGTATCGACATTATGGCTCCAAATTTAACTCAGTCTTTGAAAGAGAATGGCGGCGTTATTTTGGAAGTGAATGCTGCACCTGGATTTCGTATGCATTTAGCACCTTCAGAAGGTTTACCAAGGAATGTTGCATCGCCAGTAATTGATATGTTGTATCCTCCTGGAAAAGCTTCACGAATTCCAATCATTGCAATTACTGGAACAAACGGTAAAACAACAACGACTCGATTAATCGCACACATTGTAAAAAACAACGGTTTCCGTGTTGGATTTACCACTTCTGATGGGATTTACATCCAAAATCACATGATGGAAAAGGGCGACACAACTGGACCTTTAAGTGCAGAGTATATTTTAAAAGACCCTAACGTTGAATTTGCGGTTTTGGAAACAGCTCGCGGTGGAATTTTACGCTCAGGATTAGGCTTCAGTCGCTGTGATATTGGTGTGATTACCAACATTCAAGAAGACCATTTAGGAATCAGCGATATTCACGATTTAAAAGATTTATCACGTGTGAAATCAGTTGTAGTGGACAGTGTTAAAAAAGATGGTTGGGCAGTATTAAATGGCGAGGACGATAACTGTTTAGAAATCGCTAAATCATTGCGTTGTAATGTTGCTTTATTCAGCTTGGATGAGAATGCACCTGCGATAATAGAACATTGTAAAGCAGGTGGAATTGCTGCAATCTACGAAAATGGTTTTATCACAATCAAAAAAGGTGATTGGAAATTCCGTGTAGAACGCGCAACGCATATTCCATTGACAATGAATGGAAAAGCGAAATTTATGATTGCGAATGTTTTGGCAGCAACTTTAGCTTCCTACTTGTATGGATTTAAAACGGAAGACATAAAACTTTCTTTAGCTACTTTCTTACCTGGAGCAGCTCAAACGCCTGGAAGAATGAACATTTTTGAATTCTCGAAATTCAAAGTAATGATTGACTTTGCGCACAATCCAAACGGTTACAGAGGAATCGAAGACTTCATGAAATCAGTTGATGCTACTCGCAAAATTGGAATCATTTCAGGAGTTGGTGATCGCAGAGACGAAGATATTAGAGAATGTGGACGAATCGCAGGAAATATGTTTGACCATATTGTAATTCGTCAAGAAAAACACTTACGTGGAAGATCAGAGCAAGAAATAATCGGATTGATTTTGGAAGGAATTGCTAGTTCTGACAAAGAAACGACTTACGAAGTTGTGACTTTAGAAACAGAAGCAATTCGCCACGCTATTTCCTTGGCGCAAGACGGAACGTTCATCGTTGCTTTGAGTGACGTAATCGACAATGCAATTGATATCGTTCAATCGTATTTAGATTCTGAAATCGAACAAGGTGTGATTGTTTAATTAGGGTCTGCTGAAAAAGTCAGAAATGATCCAGATTCTAGACGCAGTCAATGAAGATGTTTAGTAATACTTCAATTTGACTGCAACGAAGAAGATGGTTTATTTCTGGCTAACAATATTAAATCATCTTTCATGCAAGGAAATCTCTAAGAATAGCTCGGAAACCATGCATCTTAAAGAATATTTTTCATCTTAAAAAATAAGATAAAACAAAGGTTTTGTGTTTTTCAGCAGAACCTAATTATTAATCTACTATTAGAGGAGAAACGGGTTGTAATGACCCGTTTTTTTTTAAGAACACAAAAAAAGGGCTATCAGCCCTTAGTTGTAGTAGATTATGTGTGATAGGTGGTTTCTTATAAATTTACAGGAACTTCTTATGTATAACTTATTGTTGACTCAAACTATTAAACTCTTATCAAACTAGAAAATGAACTGCCTCTCCAAGCAGCTGTCAACTTTACACATAAGAAGTTACCTGTATCTCTCCTTATTTCTTTAACAAATGTATTTATTCATCTCAATCCAAATCCATCAAATGAATATTTGAATAATATAAATGAATATTATGCGCTTTTTATTGAATATTGGTTTTTAGAAAACAGTAATTTTAGTCATTTACCTGAACTTCGAGGACTTGGCCAGCAGTTGTTTTTAGGAAATAAATTCCTTTATACAAAGTCGAAACATCAAAATAAGCAATCGTACTTCCTTGTAAAATGGTCTTTTTATCGATTAATTTTCCATTAATGTCTAATAAAGAAATTTCTAAATCTTCTGCCAATAAACTATTTATTTGAACCATTAATACATCATTCGTTGGATTGGGGTAAACACTAATTTTCTCTAAAGTGATTTGTTCTTCAATTGAAGTTGAAGGATTGTAAGTTGTCACCGTTTCTGTGATGCTTGTTACTTTTACTGCTGTTTTGTTACCATAATATGTTGGTCCAACCAAATACGGATAGGCTGAATTCCAATCTTCATCAACTGTTGCAAAATAGCAATATATTCCATTAGGATATTCAGGAGTTACACAAAAACGTCCGTTGTGTTCGTCTAAGTAATCAGCTTCTCCAGTATGAGTAATAAACTCATAATCTTCTCTGAAATAACCTAAAGGATAAGTTGTACTTACATCAGGTCCACTTGTAACTGAAGCACCAGTTGGTGATGTTGTACGTGTTGTAATATTTCTCAATTGATAACCAGATTTCATTCGTGTTATTCCACCTGTTCCATCTGAATTTTTATATGCATAAGCTCCATAAACAGGGAATCCATCATAAGAATAACCAATTAAAGGTGAATGTTCATTTGCGTTAATTACATACAATCCATCTGCATCATAAATATCACAAATCGTAGAAATTACTGTTAAATCTAATTTGAAAGCACTTGGGTTTTGATGGTGGTGATAATTTCCTTGCGCAGGATGTCCTTTTGCACAATCAAAACCAGCTTTTTCGGCTACTATAGCATCTCGATTCCATGGCAATGTTGCAGTTGGACCTCCAGGACAAGGTGGATTCCCTGGCCCGCCACAAAGCGCGCTAGTAGTTGCATTCCAAGCTACACCATCTCGGTAGTCAAACATTGCTACACCATTGATAAAAATACCAATGTTTCCTCCCTGGGTAGCCGTTGCTGTACCAGTGTTTTGGGTGGGATTCAACGGCATTTTAAAAATAGAGTTTTGATTGGTTGTTAACGATGGATTACCGTCTAAAAATGGCCCAGTAATATACGCTGGAACACCAGTTGCAGTAACATAAACCCAATCATTTGAATATTGTACCGATTGAACATTTACCAAATCAGCATCATTTATCGGAGTAGAATTTCCTTGAACGTAATGTCTTCCAGTTGCGCCATTAGTATTTCTTAACCAGCTGCTAATTGCTGGATTTACTTGTGAATTGCAATAAAATGATAGTAATAAAGTAGCGTTTAATATTAATTTTCTCATAATATTGTTTTAAGTTCAATAGCTTAGACGCTGCTTTACTGTATTACTTGTTATTACACTATAATATTTTGAAAAATTTGGTTAAAATTCAACAATTCCCTTAATAAAATAAATTCACTTTTAACTTTTTGTAGCAAAATAACAAGTTTGTTTTTTAGACTTTTTCATTCATTATTATCTATGATTCATCTTGTTTTTTTCTTATTTTTGCTCCCCTTAAAAACGAAAAATGGCCAAAATCAGAAAACAAGACGCACTGGACTATCACTCCTCTGGTAAGCCAGGAAAGATTGAGGTTATTCCTACAAAACCCTATGCTTCTCAGCGTGATTTGTCTTTGGCTTATTCACCTGGCGTTGCAGAACCTTGCTTGAAAATTGCAGAAAACAAAGACGATGTTTACAAATACACTGCAAAAGCAAATTTAGTTGCAGTAATTTCCAACGGAACAGCTGTTTTAGGTTTAGGCGATATTGGTCCGGAAGCTTCAAAACCAGTGATGGAAGGGAAAGGCCTTTTGTTTAAGATTTTTGCTGACATAGATGTTTTTGATATTGAGCTAGATGCAAAAGATCCTGAGTTGTTTATTCAAACGGTTAAGGCAATGGCGCCAACTTTTGGAGGAATTAATTTGGAAGACATCAAAGCACCAGAAGCTTTTGAAATCGAGCGCCGTCTGAAAGAGGAGTTGGACATTCCAATCATGCACGATGATCAACATGGAACAGCAATTATTTCTTCAGCAGCGCTTTTAAATGCTTTGGAGTTAGCAGCTAAAAAAATAGAGGAGGTAAAAATCGTTGTTTCAGGCGCAGGTCCATCGGCTTTAGCTTGTGCGAAATTATACAATGCAATTGGTGCCAAATTGGAAAATATATTTATGTATGATTCCAAAGGTTTGATTTGTAAAAACCGAACGGATTTAGATCCAATGAAACAGTTTTTTGCCAGTCATACGTGCGATCTTTCTTTTGAAGATGCGTTTAAAAACGCAGATGTTTTTCTCGGCCTTTCAAGAGCAGGATTGGTTTCGAAAGAAATGATTGCAGCGATGGCGAACGATCCAATTGTTTTTGCTTTAGCGAATCCTGAACCAGAAATTTCTTATAAAGATGCTACATCGGTTCGCAAGGACATCATTTTAGCAACAGGACGTTCTGACCATCCTAACCAAGTCAATAATGTATTGGGTTTCCCATATATTTTTAGAGGTGCTTTAGACGTTCGTGCAACAACCATCAATGAAGAGATGAAATTAGCTGCTGTGAAAGCTATTGCTTCATTAGCGAAAGAAACGATTCCCGAAGAAGTTATCGCTGCTTATGGTGAAAAAAATATTTCATTCGGTCGCGAGCAAATTATTCCAAAACCGCTTGACCCACGATTGATTTACTATGTTGCACCAGCAGTTGCAAAAGCAGCGATAGATTCTGGCGTGGCTAAAAATCCTATTTTAGATTGGGAAGAATATGAAAACCAACTGAAAAGTAGATTAGGATTAAATAATAAATTAGTTAGAAACATTACCTCAAAAGCGCAGCGCAATCCGAAAACGGTTGTATTCGCTGAAGCTGATAATGTGAAAATATTAAAAGCTGCGCAACTAGCTTACGATGAAGGAGTTGCAGTTCCAATTTTATTGGGAAAGAAAACTAAAATCATTAAGTTAATTGAAGAATACGCTATTGAATTACCTGATGAAGTGGCAATCATCGACCCTAAATTGGAGGAAGAAGAAAAACGAAGAATTGCCTATGGTAAAGCATTTTTTGAAAAAAGAAAGCGTAAAGGGATTACAGAATTCGAAGCGATTCAATTGATGCGCGAACGAAACTATTTTGGTGCAATGATGGTAGATTTAGGTCATGCAGATGTAATGATTACTGGTTTAACACGTAGTTATCGTTCATCAGTTCGTCCAATTATTCAAACGATTGGACTAGAAAAAGATGTAAATACTGTTTCAGGACTTTACATTTTGAATACCAAAAAAGGTCCAATGTTCTTGGCTGATACTACGATTAATCTAAATCCAACTGCTGAACAAATCGCTGAAATAACAAATAACGTTGCCAAGATTATCCGAAAATTGCAAATCATTCCAAAAATAGCATTACTAAGTTACTCTAATTTTGGTTCATCTCCAGGTCCAGATTCTGAAAAAATGGGCAAGGCTGTAAAAATCTTACACGAAAAATATCCAACACTTGTGGTTGATGGAGAAGTGCAAGCAAACTTCGCATTGAATTCTGATTTGATGAATGAAAAATTCTCTTTCTCTCATTTGGCAAATAAACAAGTAAACACCTTGATTTTCCCGAATTTATCTTCTGGAAATATTGCTTATAAATTATTGCAACAAATGACTGACAGCGATGCAATTGGACCAATTCTCGTAGGTTTGAAAAAATCTATTCACGTCTTGCAACTAGGTTCAACGGTGCGAGAAATCACGAATATGGTAAAAATTGCAGTTATTGACGCTCAAAATAAATAAAGCTTATGATTGGTTCACTGAACGGCAGATTACTTGAAAAATATCCTACTGAACTACTAATTGAATGTGGTGGAGTTGGCTATGAAGTAAAAATCTCTTTATTCACTTTTTCGCAATTATCTGAAAATGAGTCTATAAAAATTTACACAAAATTAATCGTTCGTGAAGATGCCAATTTATTGTATGGATTTTACACAAAAGACGAACGCGAAATGTTTAATTTTTTGATTAGCGTTTCTGGTATAGGACCAAACACAGCTTTGATAATGCTTTCATCACTTTCACCCGAAGAAATTGCAAACGCAATCCAAACAGAAGATGTCACAACGATACAAAAAGTCAAAGGAATTGGAGCGAAAACGGCTCAAAGAGTAATTATTGACTTAAAAGGAAAAGTGTTAAAATTCAGTGGAGATACTGAAATTAACAATTCAAAAAACAATACAAATAGATTTGATGCGTTAACTGCTTTAGCTTCGTTAGGTTTTGATAAGAAATCTGCTGAAAAAGTATTGGATAGAATTGACTCCGGTAGCGAAACTGTTGAACAACTCATAAAAGGCGCATTAAAGCTGTTGTAAAAGTTGAATGAAAACTAAAAGAATTGATAATTTGAAATTTTTAAGTGCTTTAACATCAGTGTTTCTGCTGGTGTTATTCTTTTCTTTGAACGCTTATGGTCAAACAGAACCAGAGCTTCCTTTTCCGATTATCAACCCAATGAATCCGTATCAAAACTTACCTCAAAGTTTTGACTTAGGCGATCCAACTTCTTTGCAACAAAAAATCACTTACGATCCAATTACAGGAAATTACATTTTTACGGAAACCTTAGGTAATGGAATTTTATTCCGTCCACCTTCGATGATGACTTTGGAGGAATATTTAAAATACGAGGAGAAAAAATCTCAAACCTTAGATTGGCAAGAAATAATTGAAGAAGAAACTGCAGAAAATAGAACTTTTGAATTACCAATTAAGATTGGAAGTAAGGTTTTTGAAAACTTCTTCGGGTCTGACGAAATCAAAATTATTCCAGGTGGAAATCTAGAACTTTCGCTTGGTGCAACTTCATCGCGTTACGATAACCCAATGTTGCCAATGCGTCAACGTCGTGTTACACGTTTCGATTTTAACCAAAATATCAATTTAGACGTCACAGGTCAAATCGGGACAAAACTGAAGTTGAATATGAAGTATAACACTGGTGCGACCTTCGATTTTGAAAATATCTCGAAATTGGAACACACTGGAAATGAAGACCAAATCCTTCAGAAAATTGCACTTGGAAATGTTTCTTTGGACTTACCAACCTCTTTAATTCAAGGTTCTCAAACACTTTTTGGTGCGAAAACAACTTTGAAATTTGGTCGTGCTACAGTTGATTTAATTGCTGCTTCATCCAAAGGGAAAAGAACAGAAATCAACATTACAGGAAAAGCACAAATTCAAAAATTTGAGTTAAGTGCTGATAATTACGAAGCGAATCGTCACTATTTCTTGAATATGTATCACCAACAGCATTATGACACAGCGATGTCAACTTTGCCAGTGGTGAATTCAACAACTTTTATTACACGAATTGAAGTTTGGGTTACCAATAGAACTTCTGTTACTGAAAACACGCGAAACGTTTTAGCATTTGCCGATTTAGGTGAAGCGAAACCTGAAAACTGGGAAGGAAATCCTGGAAATGCATCAGCGAATGAAATTCCCGACAACGAAGCAAATGGCTTATATGAATGGGCAGCTAATCAACCTTTAGTACGTGGATTCTCCAATTCAGTAACAATTTTAGCATCTCAAGTAAACGCACCAGGACCTTTTAACCAAGCAGTTGAATACGAGAAAGTCGAAAATGCACGAAAACTAGCAGAAAGTGAGTTTTCTTATAACTCTTTACTAGGATATATTTCATTAAACACTTCATTGAATAACGATGAAGTTTTAGCAGTTGCGTATGAATATACTTACAGAGGAGAAACTTACCAAGTTGGTGAATTTTCAACAGATGGAGCTAGTGGACAAGAAGCATTAATCTTAAAGTTGTTAAAACCAACAATCACAAGTCCTAAAAACAAAGTTTGGGATTTGATGATGAAAAACGTTTATTCAATTGGTGCTTTCCAAGTAGATCAAACTGGCTTTAAAATTGACATTCTTTACAACAACCCAGAAACTTCTGTTCCTGCGCCTTTCGTTCCATTAGATGGAGTGGATGGAAAACAGATTGTTACTTTGTTGGATATGGACAAAATCAATCAAAACAATCAACCTTTTGCAGATGGTGTTTTTGACTTTGCTCCTTTCAACCAAATTGCTAACAAAATCGACAATGGGGGAACAATCAACAAGAAAAACGGACGTATTTATTTCTCAACGGTTGAACCTTTTGGAAAAACGTTAGCAGATAAATTACAAGATGCTGGTATATCTCCAGTTATCATTAACAAAGTTGCTTTTACAGAATTATACGATTCAACAAAAACAGCAGCACAACAAATTCCAAGTAAAAACAGATTTGTATTTAAAGGTGAATATCAATCATCAATTAGCTCAAATATTCCTTTAAATGTGATGAACGTTCCACAAGGTGCAGTAAGTGTTACAGCTGGAGGAATCAAATTAATTGAAGGTCAAGATTATACCATTGATTACGCCTCAAGTTCTGTGAGAATCTTAAACACAGGAATTCTAGAATCAAATACACCTATCAAAATTTCGATAGAAAGTAATTCTGTTTTTGGGTTCCAAGCACGGTCAATGATTGGAGGTCACTACGCTTATCGTTTCAATGAAAACATTAAGCTTGGGGCAACTTGGGTGAGAATGATGGAGCGTCCTGTTACACAAAAAGTAGATTTTGGAAGTGAACCATTCAAAAATAACGTAATCGGTGCTGATTTTGCCATTCGTACTGATGTTCCATTCCTGACGAAATTAGTGGATATGCTTCCAGTTATCTCTACGAATCAAATGTCAACATTCTCATTTACGGGGGAAGTGGCGCATTTAATTCCAGGGCAACCAAGAGCAATAAATAAAGAAGGAACTTCTTACATCGACGATTTTGAAGCAAGTCAAAGTGCAATTGATTTAAAAAGCGTTACTGCTTGGAGATTGGCCTCAATTCCACAAGGACAACCAAGTTTATTTCCAGAAGCAACAAAAAAAGATTTAAGTGCTGGTTTCAAACGTTCAAAATTAGCTTGGTACACGATTGATCCTTTGTTCTATCAGAGCAATCAGTTGACACCACAGCACATCAAGCAAAATCCGCAAATGTTGTATGATAGCAGAATGCGCTTGGTCAATCAAATCGACATTTTCCCGAACCTGCAACAACAATATGGTTCTATTCCAAACGTTGCTGTTTTGGATTTAGCTTATTATCCAAAAGAAAGAGGTAATTATAACTACGATACAACAAATACAGTTGATACAGCAGGTTTATTTATAAATCCAGAAAATCGTTGGGGTGGAATTATGCGCGCTTTGACAACGAACGATTTCGAGATGGCGAATATTGAATTTATTCAATTCTGGGTACTAGATCCGTTCAATGAAGATGCAGAAGCTGTAAATCCAAATTCACCACATACTGGAGGTGATTTATACTTCAATCTCGGAAATATTTCAGAAGATATTCTTCCCGATTCTCGTAAAAGTTTTGAAAATGGTTTGCCACCAGATTCAAGTTCTTCACTTACGAATAGCGTTGATACAACTATTTGGTCACGAATTTCAACTCAGCAAATTGTAGTTAACGCGTTTGATAATGATGAAGCCGCACGTTTAAATCAAGATGTTGGTTTAGATGGATGGAAAAGTGAAGAAGAACGAGTTGCTTATCAAAACTTTGTAAATTGGGTGCAAGGTAACTCAGTTTTAAATCAAGCGACTAAAGATAGAATGATTGCCGATCCATCAAATGATGATTACACTTACTATTTAGATGACCGTTACGACCAAGCAACTTTAGACATTTTAAAACGATACAAAAAGTTCAATGGAATGGAGGGAAATTCTCCAACTACCAATGTTTCAAATAGCTTAAACGCCGATGGTTATCCAACACAAGCTACAAATGCCCCAGATATTGAGGATATTAATGCGGATAACAATTTATCTGAAAGTGAAAGTTATTTTCAATACCGTGTAAGTTTACGACCAAATGATTTGCAAACTGTGGGTCAGAATTATATTACAAACACACAAGTTTATCAAAACGGGACAAAAACTGAAACTTGGTACCAATTTAAAATTCCAATTAAAGATTTTGAGAAACGTGTAAACGGAATTCAAGATTTTAGATCGATTCGTTTCATGCGAATGTTTATGAAAAACTTCGATGAAGAAGTGGTTTTACGTTTTGCTAGATTGGAATTAATTCGTGGTGAATGGAGACGTTATTACGACGATTTAACGCAACCAGGATTGAGTGTTCAAACAGATCCGAACTTAACTTCGTTCAATATTGCTGCTGTAAACATTGAAGAAAACGCACAACGTCAACCAGTAAATTATGTGGTTCCTCCGGGAATCGTTCGTGAGGTGGATCCTTCACAAGTTTACCAACGTCAGATGAACGAGCAAGCATTAGCACTTGAAGTTTGTAATTTACAAGATGGAGATGCTAGAGCAGCTTACAGAAATGTTCAATTCGACGTGAGAACCTACAAGAAAATGAAAATGTTTGTGCATGCTGAATCAATAAATCAAAATCAATTAAAAGATAAAGATCTTACATTATTCGTTCGCTTAGGAACAGATTACGTTGAAAATTATTATGAATACGAATTACCTTTAGACGCAACAGATTGGGGAACAACGCTTCTTGAAGGTATTTGGCCAGAATCTAATAATGTCGAAATTGTCTTTGATGATTTACTCGACTTGAAAAAGGAACGAAACAAAAAGATTGAAGATGGAATTGCTGGTGTTTCTTATGTTGTTGAGTATGCTAAAACAGATCCGCAAAACAATCAACGCAAACTAAAAGTCAAAGGAAGTCCGAACTTACAAGGAATGCGAACAATTATGGTCGGAGTGCGAAATCCATT
>Ga0247833_1004360_pt1 | contig 17691 bp, 16 predicted proteins | sample LaCruzMarch2015__7_FD_187117 | JGI IMG/M metagenome (GOLD analysis project Ga0247833, IMG submission 187117) | Freshwater microbial communities from meromictic Lake La Cruz, Castile-La Mancha, Spain - LaCruzMarch2015_8m | ecosystem: Environmental > Aquatic > Freshwater > Lake | place: Spain...
ACTTTCTCTGTCTGGTCACCCAACTTGGGTATTTCTCAACTGGGCCCCCACAGATACGTATTCAGTGGATGAACTAAAAACATTCTTTATGCAAGAAATGTTCCAAAAAGGCGTGCTAATATTGAATGCGCACAACATTTCTCTTGCCTTTGGCAGAAAAGAACTCCAAATAGTCCTGAAGGCTTATTCCGAGACACTCCAAAAACTTTCCGAGGTGATTGTTTCTCAAACTCTTAGAGAAAAGTTAAATGTTGAGCCTTTAGTGCCATTGTTTAAGGTTCGATAGCACTAAACTGTAGATAGACTGAATGTATGGCTCAAGAAACACTAATCGCCAGCATCAATGAATTCATCTACAGCTACAACACCACCAGAAAATATTATGAAATCGGACAGTTAAGTCCAACTGACTATGTAGAGAACTCGGAGCTGCCAATCAGGTAGCGTAATTCACGTGTCTACTTTCATTAGGTAACCTCAAAAGTATAGAATTGAACATGAAATTCTTTCGGTTTTTTTGGCAACTACTCCCAGTGAGATTAAGACAAGCTTTCTTTAAAATGCGATTTTCTATTTCCAAAGCTTACAAAATTTATGGGCCGACCTACGCAGATGATGGACTTATTAGCGAACACATAGTTGACTTCATGAACGAGGAAAAATTCAAGAACGCATATGAGAACGGAAAAAGAACTGGAGCCATTGATTTCCATCCAGGGGACATCCATTTCCGTGCATATATAGCTTGTTGGGCTGCAAAGCATGCCTTAAGCCTAGAAGGAGATTTCGTTGAATGTGGTGTTGGGAAAGGGCTCTTGAGTAGAACAATAGTTGACTACGTTGATTTCAAGCATGTAACTAAGAAATTCTTTCTTATCGATACCTATCAAGGAATCCCAGTAGAGCAGGGAATAGAAAGTGAAGTTCAAAGCATGAAAACTTTAAACACCTTGCACTTCAATACTTCTTATTTAGAAGAAGTGAAAAAAACTTTTCGAGAATACGATAACGTAGAGATCATTCAAGGCCAAATCCCTGAAGTATTTTCTAATCATGCATTTGATAGAGTGTCCTACCTATCAATCGATATGAACAATTCGATAGCTGAGGCAATTGCTCTTGAATTTTTCTGGGACAAATTGATTCCTGGTGCAGTGGTGTTGTTTGACGACTACGCCTACGGAGAACAATTCAGAGCTCAAAAAGAAGCCATGGATGGGTTTGCAATAAAGATGGGTTACACAATTTTAACCCTACCTACAGGGCAGGGAATGCTAATTAAAAAGTAATCGCATTCAAATTCATAAATCTAGAGCGAGGAAAATGGAGTGAAAATCGTCGCAATCGTTGAGGCAAGAATGGCCTCAACTCGGTTACCTGGAAAAGTTCTACTGGAGGTACTCGATGTGCCCATGCTTGGGAGGTTGATTCATAGGTTGAAGCAAGTTTCTTTGATCCAGGAAATAGTAATTGCAACAACGACAAACCGAGAAGATGACGATATTTGCGCTCTAGCTTCGGACTTCGGAGTTCATTTCTACCGTGGGAGCGAAAATGATGTGATGTCGCGAGTATTGGAGGCTGCGCTGAAGGCCAATGCGGATGTAATTGTAGAGATTACAGGCGATTGTCCAATAATCGACACAGAAATCATAACTGATGTAATTCGCCAATATCTCGAGGGGAGCTATGACTATGTCAGTAACTCGAATATCAGAAGTTTTCCAGACGGTATGGATGTACAAGTTTTTAGCATTACAACTTTGGTTGATTCGTTTAACTCAACCGCGATGGCACTCCATAGAGAGCATGTGACATTGCACATAAGACAGAATCCAGAAAAGTATCGAATACTTGATATTGCGGCTCCACACGAGTTTCAGATTCCAGAACTTGGTTTGACGCTAGATACTTCTGAAGATTATGCCTTACTTGAAAAGATAATTACCCACCTTGAACCCAAAAATCGATTTTTTGGTTTGCCTGAAATTCTATCCTTACTGGATGCTTTTCCAGAAATGAAGGAATTGAATCAACATGTAAAGAGGAAAGGCGATACTTAAGTGAAATCAAAAATTGTAGGAATTATAAGTAAGGACGCGGGTGCTGCTAACCAAATAGCTCACTACATCTTGAAAAACTCTGGTCAATTTTTGTTTGCACTTCAAGAGCCGGCCTTGAGTATTTTTACCCAATTACTTGGTGACATTTCCATTCTTGAAATAGATGAAGTCGTGCAAGCTTCAGATGAAATTATAACTGGATCTGGATGGACTTCAGATTTTGAATGGGAGGGAATTCGTAAAGGAAGGAAAAATGGAAAGAAAGTAATAACTCATTTAGATCACTGGATTAATTATATGGAGAGATTCATACGTCACTCAGAAACAATCTTGCCAGACGAGCTGTGGGTTTCGGACGAGTATTCTGAGAAAATTGCAGTTGGGTTATTCAAAGAGACTAAAGTAATTAGGCGGCCAGACTATTACCTTCAAAATCAGCTTAAACAAGTGAACAAGTTTAAGCTGGCTCAAACAAAAGCAGAAGTTAGGAAAAAACAAAGGGTTCTATTTCTTTCTGAACCCCGCATCGAGTACTCAAAGTCAGGAGAAGTGACTTGTATCAACAGAGGGCATGATTTGGAAAAGGAGTTTATTTCTTTAATCGAAAGCTCGATGATCAATGATCTCGACATTCGCATTCGTCCGCACCCTAGTGAAATAAAGCTTGAAACTCGAAACCACTTTTCGAAGATTTCAAAGAGTGACTCCTTAAGAACACCGCTATCAATAGACCTAGCTTGGGCGGACATTGTTGTTGGAATAGATAGTTACGCTCTGTTTGTATCGGATAACGCTAGAATTCCAACCGTAAGCATTGCTTGTTGGCTGGGACGAGATATCACGATTCCAAGAGGAAATATTAAGTTTTTACAGAAGAGTGAATTGGTAGAGTTCTTACGTGCAGAGTAACGTATTCCTTATTGGGTTAGGATCGATTGCAGTCAAATATGATTTGACAGACTTAAGTACTCTTGGAAAAACGCATGCCCGAGCCGTTGATAGCCATAAAGACTTTATTTTGGCTGGAGGATACGATCCTTCCGAAAAGAATCGTCTTGATTTTTCAAGACACTACAACAAAATGGCTTTTGAAAATCTGGAATATGGACTCAAGAAAATAAATCCGGAAGTAGTAGTTATCGCAAGTCCAACCGAAAAACACCTTCAGAGCCTTGAAAAAATTCTACTTTGGAGTAACCCAAAACTAATTCTGTGCGAAAAGCCAATTTCCTTACTTCTTGAAGACGCCAACAGAATGGTCCGACTCTGTGCCGAACGAAACATTCCATTATTTGTGAACTATTTTCGAAACTCTGAACCATCAACTTTTCAGATAGCGAACGCGATTAATACCCGGAAGCTAGCTCAACCATTCACTGGATCATGTACTTACAATAAAGGAGCAATGCACACAGCAACACATTTCTTGAATCTCTTTCAGATTTGGTTTGGGGACCCAATCGAGTTCAAATTCATTTGCGAGAAATTCAATTCTCACAATCCATTGGACCCAAATATTGAATTTGAAGTCAGGTATCAGGGAGGACTGATGAAATTCCATGTTGATATTTCATCGAGCTCTCTTGCTTTTCATACATCAATAGATTTCTCGAACGGCTTATTGGAATATAGAAAAGAAGGTGAAGAAATAGATTGGACCGAATCAACTGACAATGGCAATTTTAGAAATCAACCTTCTAATCCAATTGAGAAGTTTGAGTCACTCGCAAAACAGGCACAATTAAACGTGTGGAATGAGATATCGAACTATATTCACCTTAAAAACTATCGTTTGTGTAGCGCACGAGATGCAATTCGATATATCATTCAGATATCCGATTTGAGGAGAAAATAAGAATCATGTCTGTGGAACTTGCCATATTCGGTGGAAAAAAAGAGATTGATTACGAATTCCAACGCTATAACCACATTGGTGAGGAGGAGATATCAGCTGTAATAGAGGTGATGTCCTCTGGGAAACTGTCTGGCTATGTTGGTAGTTGGGAACCAGCATTCTACGGTGGTCCAAAAGTTCAGGAGTTTGAAACCGCTTGGCAAGAATACTTCGGAGTTAAGCACGCAATCGCCGTTAATTCCTGGACTTCAGGTTTAATCTGCGCGGTTGGGGCGATTGGTATTGAGCCAGGGGACGAAATAATTGTAAGTCCTTGGACAATGTCAGCCTCAGCTACAGCGATTGTTCATTGGAACGCGATACCAATATTTGCGGACATTAATATTTCAGATTTTTGTATTGACCCTGACGAAGTCGTCAGGAAAATCACAAAAAGAACTAAAGCTATCCTCGCTGTAGATATTTTTGGTCAATCTTGCAAAGTGGAGGAATTAAAGAAGATTGCTGACGACTATGGAATCAAACTAATCCTTGATAGTGCACAAGCTCCAGGATCAGTTCACTCAGGTTTTTTTACAGGCACGAAGGGCCACATAGGTGGCTTTAGCTTGAATCATCACAAACACATACACACGGGTGAGGGTGGAATGATCGTCACAGATGACGACGATTTGGCTGAACATATGAGAATGATAAGAAATCACGCTGAAGCAGTCCTAGCTGGAAGACCTTGGACTAAGCCGATAAATATGGTCGGGTACAACTTTCGATTAGGAGAAATCGAATCCGCTATCGGTATCGCTCAATTGAAGAAATTAAACAAGTTGGCACTACGAAGAATTGAGGTGGCGAATATGTTACGAGCTGGGCTTTCTCAAATAGAAGCGATAGAAATACCAGAGGTCATGCCTGGTAACAGTCACGTTTATTACATGTTTCCAATAGTTCTTAATCTCGAAAAATTGAAGTCTTCGAGATCCGAAATAGCTCTCGCCCTGCAATCTGAAGGTGTACCAGGAATTACAGAAGGGTACACAAACTTGCACCTATTGCCCATGTATCAGGAGATGCAAGCATATGGATCATCCAATTTTCCATGGAGTCTTAGGGGTGAATTGGCGCAGTTCGACTACAGCAGAGGTACATGCCCAATCGCTGAGAAACTACATGAGGAAACTTTCATGATGATAGAACTATGCCAATATGAGTTCACAAATGAAGATATCGCACTAGTAGTAAAATCTTTTAAGAAAGTTTTTAGTCATTTTGACAACGACTGACGAAGCAACAATCGATTGCACTGTAATTCTCTGCTGCAGAAATTCAGAGGAGTCGATTAATCGATGCCTTAAGTCTATAGTGATAAACAAGCCGAGAGAGCTGATTGTTATCGATGGCTTATCGACGGATAGAACAGCGGAAATTATTTCCACTTTTGGTATTGGCTATGTTCAAGGATTAGGTAGAGGATTAACTGCCGATCGGCAGCTAGGCATAGACCTTTCGAAATCGAAGTGGTCATTTTTTATTGACTCTGACCATGTGCTACCGGAGAATTTTCTAGCAACAATGAAAAACCTTATTGAGGAATTGGATTACACCTTACTTCAGTCCAGGCTCGAGATATGGCACCCAATGGGTTTACTTAACAAAGGCGAGAACAGCTACTACGATATTGTCCACAACTCGCCAGGTGAAGATATTATCCCAGGTATTGCACCAGCGGTCTTTCGAACTGATTCTTTAAAGTCCGGACAACCATTAGCGATTGACGATGGCATGACGGCCACCATCGATGATACTAACTGGGCCATGAAAGCTGTGAACCTTGGTGCGAGAATTGGAATTCAGGGACCCAAAGTTTCACAATTTCACTCAAGTTCCACGTTAGGGTATTACAGAAAATTCAAGTGGTACGGAATTGGCGATGGCGAATTTTGCCAAGCGCAACCTAGACACAGAACTAAACACTACTTCCACTTAATAATCAGATACCCAATCCTTTACTCAATCAGATCTCTCCGTAAAGGTTTACCGGCGGCTATACCATTCCTAGTCATGCAGGGGTTTGTAAGAGGAATCTGGTGTGCCATAACCGATATTAAGCTTAAATTTGCTGCTTCGAAAGCTGTTGATTAACCAGCTTCATCAAAAGCGTAACGGAATCTATTTCAGGGCTCCAGCCGAGAATGCTTTTGGCTTTGCGAATATCAGAAATAAGTACTGGAGAAGAATGCGTGCTTTCCTCAGTTGATATTAGTTTTATGTTCGCAGGTGCATTCAAGCGCTCCAATACCCGTAGAGTTATTTCTCTTATTCCTTCTGCCTGACCACTTCCGAGAACAAAATCCTCTAGAGGTAAATGTTGAGACATTTTGTACATGGCTACACAAATCTCATGTGCATCAGAAATATCAAGCCTAGCCTCAAAGTTTCTAAGTGTTATTTCCTTGCTCTTTTTCAATAATACGTTGCAGATCTGATTAGCTAATGTCGGATATATGAAATCACTGCGCCCAAATATTGACGAATGGTTAAATAGTATTGCTCCACACGAATTAACACCCGACAATCTTCGGTATTCCTTAATTAGTGAAAAAATTTCTACCTTCGCTTTTCCATAATCAGTTAATGGTGAAGGGAGACACTCTTCGTTCACTAGGTGATCGGAACTTGTGCCTGAATACATATGTGATGACAGTGCTATAACAGATCTAGATCTCAGGTTCGATTCTTGCCAGTTCAAAATATTCCTTGAAATGCCCACTGAATTCTTATAGATCTCAGTAGAATTACGCTCTTGAAATTCAGTCATCTTGCTGGAGCTCGCATGAGATGCTGCGACATGGAAAATAATTTCGGGATTAATTTTGTTTAAAACTGATTTGCATTGCTCCTCATCGGCAAAATCCTTTACTAATACCTCACAACCCGGAATCTTCTCTTGGTAGTTAGTGCTCTTATGGACTATGCCAGTAACAGTATTTCCGTACTGTAAGGAAATTTGCGTGAGCAGTTTCCCGTCTTGCCCATTTGCACCGACAATCAGAACTTTCAAAAGTACCTTCCTGATAGAATCCTAATATAAAGAATTAATCTTGGCTTCAAGAATTTATCAGTACCCAATAATCTCAACGTTCGGAAGGGGAAAAATTATTCGCCCTCCTCTCGTCAGATAATCCTCATACTTCGTAAGAGCGTTTTCCCTAAAATGCCAAGGAAGGAAAACTAGATAGTCGGGATTGTCAGCAAGCACTTCAGAGTCTGGTGCTATCGGAATATTTGAGCCAGGGGTAAATCTTCCGAATTTGTAGGGATTAACCTCGCCAATTTTATCAATTAAGTTGGAGTCGAGTTCAGTAAAATTGAGTAAGACATTTCCTTTGGTCGAAGCCCCAAGGCCAGAAATTCTATTTCCCTCAGCTTTTAAACTTACAATTAGTCTGTGAAGTGATGCCTTCCTTTGATGCACCACTGCCGCAAACTCAAGCCAATTGTCGTCTGTGTTTGAATTCATTTCTTCAGCTTTAAGCCATTCGACATATGGGTCGACGTTAGCCCTTACATTTAACTTTCGTTTCTGTACCAAGATGCCAAAAGATCCACCATTGATCGCATTGGTAGTTGCCTTAATTATGTCAAAACCAGCTTGATTCAAGATGTTCTCTAAATCTAGGAGCGAATAATATTCGAGGTGTTCATGGCAAATCGTGTCGTAAGCACCCGACTGTCTCATCCAAGGAGCATATGATTGCTCTAGAAACCAAAAGCCCCCTTCTTCAAGAATTCCATATACGTCTTTGGCAAAATCGAGCGGGCTTTCAAGATCGTAAAACATAGCAATAGAAGTGACAAGCTTGGCACGCGATATCTTATTCTCTTCCGCAACTTTAGAACTGAAAAAATTTCCAACGACTTTAACTCTGGGATCAAAATATTCGATGTATTTTAAACTCGTGGGATCAATTCCAGCCGCTTGTATTCCTTTACTCGCAAAATTATTCAGGAAAGTTCCATCGTTTGCTCCAATATCGACGACTAAATCGGTTGGAGACAATTGAAGCAGCTTGATCAATCCCTCTGCCACCCTCCTCAAATGTTCCGTCATTGTTTTATTAAGCCCCGATCGATATCCGTAGGTATCTCCATACATTTCGGATTGTGCGTAGGTATCACCAAGTTGAACTAACTTACAACTGGAACATCTTAATAGTCTCAATGGGCCTGAGGTTGAGAGTGGATCTCCTGGAGCTGGGAACACACCTGATAGTGGCTGAGAGCCTAAGTTTATAATTTCCAAGAAAGAGCTTGCTCCGCAGATCCTGCAGTTTTTTAATTCAGCCATCTCGCAACTCCGATTACTTATTGGGAATCGAATTCTACCGTGAACTCTCCCAAAATATGTCTGTACCTGGGCTCTTCCTGCAGCGAAACTGAATATTTAGCATGGCTAATTCGAAGAATACGGTAAATTCTAAAGACCATTAATAATTGCTTGTCTATCAAAATCTGGCACTAGACGTCTAATGTCGGCAAAATTACCGGTAGCAAGTATCTGACCATTGGATATGTAGTAAATCCTGTCAGCATTAATTATGGTTGATAGGCGATGGGCAACAACTACTCTTGTAACTCCATTTAGGTTTGCTATGACATTATTTGCAATTAACTGCTCTGTGGATGAGTCCAATGAAGATGTTGCTTCGTCAAGCATGAGAATCTGTGGTTTGGTACAAAGCGCCCTCGCAATTCCGATTCTCTGCTTTTGCCCACCGCTTATATTCGATCCGAACGTTTCTACTTTTGCATCGAGCCCATTTGGCAGAGATTCAACCCATGTTAGCAAACCTACGCTCTCAAGTATGTCCCAAATTTCAGAATCTGAGATTATAGATTCCAAATTTGGCCAACAGATATTCATTCTTAACGTGCCAGCAATTAAGTGAACATCCTGAGGGACGTATCTAATTTGATTTGGCCAGATTAAAACCGCAGCACTTGGAGAAAGTCCTGAGACTGTAACTTGTCCTTCGTCTAATTCAAGTATTCCAGTTAGGATATCCACAAGAGTAGTTTTACCGCCACCAGAAGGTCCAGCGATTCCTATAAATTCCCCTGGGAGGATTCGGAGAGAAATTCCTCTAAGGTTGAATAATTCACCAGGGTTATGCGTGAAACTCCCATCCACTATCTCCATTTCCGCAAAGAAATTTTTCGTCAGATTTTGATTCTTGGTGTCCGGTTCAACAGAATACCCAGACGCTTGATCACCAAGTGCACTAAGTTCACTCAATAAATCTAGCGAGGCTCCACGTGCACCATTTATCTCCAGAATTGCATTCTGTACCCGCAAGATTGATGGAATAACTCGAGATGAGAGAGCAAGAAAAAGGACGAGTCCGATAAGTACTCCGCGCGCATCTTTAAGTACGACCTGTGAGAGGGCTATTAAACTCCCTCCGACTAAAAGCCCCACTTCAGAGATAAATTTAGGTAGAGATGAAGCAAACGCGGCAGATCTTGTTGCCTTGTAATTCTGATGTCTCAACTCAGAATACTCATTTGCGATTTGGTTCTGCATATTGGCTAGGTAAATATCTCTAGAAGTCGCCAACGCATTTCTAATCAACTCAGCGGAAGAAATACCTAAAAAGTAAGATTCTGCAGTCGAACGCGCTACACGATTTTTTAGGAGACGAATTGAAATATAACCAAGTGAAATGAAAAAAATCAGGGTCGGAATCGTAACCGTGAAGTCCACAAATGACATACCTGTTATCACCAGTATCACAGAAAGGGCTTCGACCACTAATGTAGTTAATTGGCCAAGAGTTACAGTAATTCCTGCGTTTACAGCAGAAAGTGCAACACCACTAACCTGCTGGGGACTCTTTTTTCGAAGTTCACTTGGATTAGACTTGAGCATCCGTCGGACAAAGTAAGAGGATATCTCCGCTTCTCTGACTGAAAGAAATCCGATGACTCTCCGAACCAATAATGCGCTCATTAGAGTCTTGACAAGTAACACGACCACAGCCAAAAGTGCGAACACAAGAGTTATGTATGTAAGTCCCTTATCTTTCAAAACTGGGATAGTCCAAATAAAACTGAGTGAGCTTGGAACACTTGTAGAATTTACAGCACTGTACCCAAGAGAAGTAACAACACCTAACGTTACTAACCCTACTAAATCTAGCAAAGCTAAAGAAAACTGTACGAATCCAACTAGCAGGAGTTTTCTTCTGTTTCCAGGGGTGAGTAATTTTAATAAGTCTAGAAGGTACGAATAACTACCCAAAGCTCGACGCAACATGCCTTAATCATATCGGCAAGATGGTCATAATCTTTATAGTAACAAGATTTTCTAATTTTGAAGTCTGCTCTTTATGAATGAGTTGGAGGAAATGAAGACTTATAATCAATAAACCACTACAATTTACACGTGATAAATGGGGCCTCGCTTGAAGACTTTGCTGATGATAAACAGTGGGAAAATTTCTATAATATTTCACCCCAACGCACGCCTTTCTCTTCAATTGAATTCCTAAATTTGAAAGGTAATTTTCACAAAAAATATGCGCTTAAACAGAAGGAAGAGATTTTAGCTGCATTGATAGTACCTCTAAATGCTCAAGGGATTCCGAAACCGGGAAGTTTTGGTTCAATGCACCAAGGGATACTTTTCAATCCTAGAGTTGACTCCAGCCCTAGCGTAAAGACAGAAATTTTTCTCACTCTCTTGCGTTTAGCGGTTACAAATGAAATAAAATTCGATATCACTCTTCACCCAAATATATCTGACATACGACCTGTAAATTGGCTAAATTCTGAACTTACCGAAGGAAAGAAAATAGAAATTCACGTGCGATTCACAGGCATAATTACTCTTAACGAATTTTCCGATTTTGAGGAATATCTGAATACTTTACCGAAAATGCGACGTGATGAGATCCAGAAAAATTCACTAAGAATCGAACATTGCGATGATAGCTTTTTATTCGCAGAATTGTATAAGGAAAGTTTCTCAATACGAGGAATCGAATTTACTAACGATGAGTGGCTAGAGTTAACGGAGATTTTTCAATTCGCTACAAATCACCCGTGCGGGAAGTTAAGTCTAGCATTTGAAGGATCAATTTCTAAACCTATTGCTGGAATTATTACCATTGAAGATGCGGATACTGTTTATTACTGGTTTGCAGCGACTAAACCAGGCTTTCGCCAGAAGGCCGGAAATTCAAAGCTGTTATCGGTTGCCATCTGTCACGCAATCGAGTCAAAAAAGTTTCGAGTAGACACTTGTGGAATGAACAGTAAGGAAATCGGATTTTTTAAAGGTAGTTTTGGAGCCAAGCCGACTCCCACTTATCAACTTAGGTATAGCTAATTCATGATTAAGAGACGGACGGAAATTTATAGATTAACGTACATCGCTTTATATCTAGCTTTCTTGCACATTGAGACGTACCGCAAAATCCTTCTAAGTAAGATTCGGCATACATATCTAAACCCGATGTCTTTGTCTATCCAAGAGAAATTTTGCTATCTTCAGATTCCAAAAACTCCAAAAACTCATCAAAGCAAGAAGCTCGTTCTAATGGATGAGTTCCTAGTACCACAGTGGGTCTTAGTGAATTCCATTCTCGCCCAGTCTATTTCTGACAGTTCCGGGTCCTCAATAGCCACATTTGGATTTAACCCGCGAAGCAATTTTTCTAACTCGCTCTTTAACTCATTCTCAGCAAATATGCACTACACAATTCAAATAAAATTGACTAATTTTCTCCAGATTCTAAGAGATGTATTCAATTTAGTCTGCACGGTTAAAGTAAACGATCAGCTAAAGTCACTTGAAATCCGGAATGTGAGAGTCGGATTGGATATATATGAGACTATTTTGCGAACGGGTATACCAACTGTGCAAGTTGGGTCGCAAAGATTTCTGCGATCAGCAACCCAAGGGATAGTCGCACTCAATTTCTATGAGTGGTTAATCAAAACCAAGGGCCTGAGTGCAGTACTACTGTCACATGATTCATATATTGGAATTGGATTGCTTGGTAAAGTAGCTCATCAGCACCAAGTGCCCGTTTATCATGCAAATCCGTATGAAATAATCAGTACGCGAGGTAATTTCGAAGTTTACAAGCGATTCTTGGACTACCCAAACTATTTCGAATCATTGAGCGACGGCTTGAAGAAAGAATTACTGTTCAGGGCCGAGAACGACATTAACCGAAGGCTTTCAGGAGAAGTGGGAATTGGCTTGCCTCACCAGACCATGAGTGCATTTAGCAACTCAGGTGATTATATATTTAACTCGAAAGATAATCGAAAAGCTCTCATTGCCACCCATTGCTTTTTTGATAATCCTCATGCATACGACGAGATGATTTTCGCTGATTTCTGGGAATGGTTAAACTTCTTAGCTGAAAACACTAAGGATTCGAGCCTTGAATGGTTCATAAAACCGCATCGTGATTATCTTCCTGGAACATTAGAAACTTTAGAAACGCTCATAACTAAATATCCACATTTAAAGATACTTCCTTCAGATACTTCCTTTCAGTATCTGAAACGAAATAATTTTGAAGTCGCTTTCACTTGTTATGGCTCTATAGGACACGAACTCCCTAACTTAGGAATTGCAGTAGTAAACTGTGCTTACAATCCTCATATTGCATATAACTTTAATACGCATTGCACTTCGAAGCTTGATATTTTGAGTGTTTTAAATGAATTAGAAGAGTCAAGAATAGAAATTGATCTTGAAGGAATCTATCAGTTTTATGCAGTACACAATTATTTGATGCGCCCAGACGACTTCTTCTTTCCATCAATGCAAAAGTATCAAGATGACGTGAAAGACCCGCTGAATTTTGATTTATGTAATGAATTCGTCAAGTCCAGTTGGAAGAAGACGGTTGACAGGTTTAGAGTAGTTATTGATGAATACCTCGCGCAACCTGAACCAAACTCAACAGTATATTTCCTAACCGCAGGAAAGATTCGCCATGACTGAGAAATTACCAGTGTTGCTCGTAGCATTTAATCGTTTTGAATATACAGAAAAAGTCATTAGCGTACTTCTCAAGTACCAACCCTCAAAACTCTATTTAGCAATGGATGCACCTAAAAACGAGGAAGATCAAACGATTCAAAATAAAATTATCGAATTAGTCTCTAAAAGCTTCGGAGATTCCAAACTTTTATTAATAAGGGGAGAGTTTAACCAAGGAACAGGACTCTTTATCCCTGATGCAATTACCAAGTTCTTTGAATTTGAAGAATTCGGTATTATTTTGGAGGATGACTGCGTTCCCACTTTGACGTTTTTCGACTATTGCCAGCAGTTGAATTCTCGACGTGAAAACATTCCTCAAATTATGGCTATATGCGGTTCAAATCTTTTTTCAGATGGGGAACAGGGGGATGCGTACTGCCTCGGACCATTCTTCGTGCCTTGGGGATGGGCTACGTGGCGAGATAAGTGGGAAAGTTTTGATCGCAAAGAAGGAAATCTAGATCTAATCGAAAAAGAGACTAATCGAAAATGGTACACATCTGACAAACTGAGAAATTTTATGGCGCAATACATTGAAAATGCGACAAAACCCGAATCCAGAGTGTGGACAGGTTTCTGGTTGTCCTCGATGATCAGGGCTGACGGAGTAATCGCAACGCCTGACACAAATTTAGTGACCAATATTGGTTTTCAAGGGCACGGGGTAAATGCAACTACAAAACTTCAACGAATTTTCACACGAGAAAGCTTCGAAATTCATAAGCCAATTTTCCATGAGTCAAATAAAAGAGATCTCTTAGCCCTTGAGAACAAGTATTTTGATATTTTGAATTCTGCTTCCAGCAAGAGTTCAAAATACTTTCTCGGAATTGCTATAAAGTTATTGAAGCGATTAAAAAGTACATGGTTATCGAGACGCAGTGAGGCTAGATTTTTCTAAGTATCGATATTTAGCGCCTAGAAAGAGATTTATAGAATTCTTCACTATTTCCTAGAGTACGAGATTCTAGCTAGAAAAAACCAGGAGCTGCCTGAATCAAAGTCCCCAAATTCAGGCTAAAAAGACAAATTCTTCAATTCATTTGTTGAGCGGACCTCAGGTGATGCTATTTGACGGTTGAGGTGATCGATTCAACTTGGAGCTTGAGCTTATGCTTCAATAGTTGATATTCATACCGAAGAATCCTTAAGCTCAAAAAAGTAAGTGGCTTAAGTTCCTTTAAGAGTAGAGAGGGTTTTTTCCTCCAAGTGGTGATTATTACGAAGAAGACAAAATTTGAGAGAGGGTACAAGTATTTGACCCCCTTAACTCCTGACATACTTAAGGCATCATTTCGATTGCTTTGCCCGCCAGACTCGAGTGAAATCATCCCCTGATTAATTCTATGGAAATTTCCGAAAAGGGAGACATAAAAGATGATAGCCCAATCCCAACCGAGAAAGTTTTCACCAAGTTTGGGGTAATCTTGTAAATTCTCTTTTTTGTAAAGCGAATAGAATAGTGCATGTGAATTCCATGGGTCTGACAGGAATTTTCCTACACGGAAATCGAATTCACCACATAGTGACAAGGATTTTCCTAAAATGGGTTTAGACGAATTCACAAGAAATTCATGGGGGCTTGTTGACGCAGCAGCCTCAGGATTGTTGGACAGAAATTCATGATTTAGTTGAAGAAAATCCGCAGATCTCATGTCATCAGAGGCGACCCAGCAAAAGTAAGTTCCGTGTGATCTTTCAAGCACATAAGCGAAGTTACGTGCGGGTCCAATATTTGACTCTTGTTTAACTACAATAATTCTTGAATCTACATCGGCGTAAGAGTTGCAAATCTCTAAGGTGCGATCGGTCGAGTTGTTATCAGAAATAATTATTTCCAGATTTGAATAAGACTGATTTATAATTGAATCCAGACACCTCGAAATTGTCTTTTCCGCGTTGTAGACGGGAACCCCTACAGAAATTAGATTTTGTCTATTCATCAAACCTAACCCTTGACAATAATTCCATCTCGGCACTCACCCATTAAGCTTCGACGGCCCCAGCGAGTGGATTTATAAAAGCCCGGGTTAGTGGCAAGAAATTCATCGACAGCGGTAAGTGGGTTTTGGTTTTTATCCCAAGGGCGATCCTTGTAGTAATTCGCAGGCATTTCCGAAATAATCGTGTCAGCAACAATCACAATACTTCCACTTGGAATCATAGCGCCTATGGATTCGAGTTCCCCGAGTACGTGACCGTGAGAGTGGTTGCTGTCAAGAACTACGAGCACGGGTGCTAACGAATTAGCTAAGAAAGTTTTAATTCTGTGTCTCGCTTCCTCACTTACGGAATCCCCTTCATGAACTTCTATTTTCCCTTGTGTTATTTTCTCAGACAGCGCCTCAAGCGCATGACCAAAAATCTTAATATCGAGTCCGAGAACCTTAGATTCTTTTGAGTACATATCCATAAGGGTTGAGGAGAGCATGAGACTGCCACCTCGAGCAATTCCAGTTTCAATAATTCGGGTGGGTTTCAAATCCCATACAATTTCTTGCTGTAAGACTATGTCGTCAGGATGTCTAATTATCGGGACACCACACCACTCCCACTGATAACCATAACTGTGTTTATCTGCAGCTACCACTAACTCGATGGCTTGTGCCCGAAGATCCACATTCGACGCTAAGGCATCCCTCTTAGATGCACGATCAGCTTCAAATATGGCGGCATCTGGAATATCAGATTCATAACTATCGGTATAAGACATAATGGCCCATTTCTCCCAGTTAAGACGTGAGATCCCTGATTAACAAAGAGATTCCATCTTGAATTGTTGTCCAGTCATCGAAGCCTACTGTAGTGGCAAGCTTAGTATTGGCTGAACAGATCAAAGTTTTTTGGGGAGGATTGCCATTGATTCGAACTGACCCACTGTATCCAAGTTTCTTGTGAATTATCTGAACCACCTGTAAGTTTGAATATGGCTGGCCAGTTCCAATGTTGAATATGCCCCGCGCTTGCTTCGTTATTAAAGCATGCAGAACTCTGGCAACATCATCCGAATAGACAAAATCACGTTCCGCTAAAGGGTCCAAGATATGAAATTCTCCACCTGCATTTAAAGCCAGCATGGCAGATTTAATGAATTTGTCCGATGGGTCATCAATAGCATATTGGAAAAAAGTTCTTGTCCAAATATAATCCAACCCTGAATCCTTAATCCGATTAAGCAGTGCAATCTTCGCCTTCCCATATGCGGAATCTGGAAGAACTAAATCCGTTTCTGAAATTCTGTTGGGCTGTGGAATGTAATACTCTGCACAACTTCCTAGTCCAATGACGCAACTACCACCGGACCGCTTGAATTCATCAAGAATCAGAGCATATGAATTGAGCCACAGGGTGTTGTCATCAGAAGATAAATAAATACCTGGTTGAGTAATCCATGAGGCTAGGATGAGATATTCAGGTTTAGTTCTTTGAATCACCTCGCTTAAATCAGAGCTCAGCAAATCAATGGCCTGGCAACTGTGCAATGGCTCCGAAATTAAACAATTTGATTCTTTCCTTGTGCCATAAACTTCATGACCATCACCAATCAGTCGCGGAACTAGATTCTTTCCGACGGTGCTAGTACACCCAATCAGTAGAAATTTTGCCATTAGTGTTCGAATCTTGGCCAGGAATTATCACGATCTGAAATTAATTCTGGAGAATTTGGCCAAGGAATTTGAAAACATTCATCGTCCCACTTAAATCCTGATGAAGCATTCGCCTCGTATGGCTTATCCATCAGATAGATCAAATTAGTATCATTCTGAAGCGTAAGATAAGCATGAGCTGTCCCGGCAGGTAAGTAGATACCTTGAAAGTCACAATCTGGACCAATCTCAACTGAGATATTCTGCAAGTAAGTATTCGAACCTATTCTCAAATCGAGGCACACATCAAAAGCCACCCCAGAAACACAAAAAATATACTTATTTTCCGCAAATTCGCCTGATTGAAAATGAATACCTCTCAAGGTTTTGGCGCTTGGATTAAATGCATAACTTATCTCTTGAATCAAGAATTTCGGGATTTCGGGATTTGATTCCCAAACTCTTGTGAAACCTCCCCGAAAATCTCTAAAGTCATCAACCTGGACACCAAACACTCCCGAAATCTCTAATGGCAACATTTTAATCATGAGAGGTAAGAAACCTTGGGTATAGCGACGAAATACTTAGTACAGTCGGACAATAAATGTTTTAATTGAGTATGTATTTCAGCACCTAAATTCCAAGGAAGGATTAAAACTACGTCAGGTGGAAAAAGCTCCAAATGCTCTATTCCAACGACTTGAATTAATGAGCCTGGAAGATATTTGCCTTGTTTTGCCGGATTAAGATCGACTACATAGTCGATTAAGTCAGAATTAATCCCTGCGTAGTTTAGAAGAGTGTTTCCCTTTGCAGCTGCGCCATACCCAGCAACGCGCTTATCCTCCTTCTTCAACCTGAGAAGCTCCTCGAGAAGGTCATACTTAACTTGTCTACTTCGATCTTGGAAAGTTTTCCGTATGGCTTCATCCAATGGATTCCATTCAGACTCTAATGATTTAACCGTCGAAATAGCATCTTGATTCAACGCATGCTTACCTAGAAAACCTACGTATAAGCGAAGCGATCCACCATGTGTGATTAATCGTTCCACATCAAAAATCTCAAGTGAGTATTTAGAAAAAATCGGCTCCAGAGCTTCTAAACTCAGGTAGCTGAAAT
>Ga0247833_1004364_pt1 | contig 17676 bp, 10 predicted proteins | sample LaCruzMarch2015__7_FD_187117 | JGI IMG/M metagenome (GOLD analysis project Ga0247833, IMG submission 187117) | Freshwater microbial communities from meromictic Lake La Cruz, Castile-La Mancha, Spain - LaCruzMarch2015_8m | ecosystem: Environmental > Aquatic > Freshwater > Lake | place: Spain...
GTCCGGTGTGGTGGCCTCGGCCGGTGATGGTGGTGCGGGCGGTGCCGGCGGGAACGCGGGTGACGGTGGCGCTGGCGGTGCCGGCGGCAGCGTGACCTCCGGTGTCGTCGGCAGCGGCGGCAGTGGTGGCAATGGTGGTAGCGCGGGTTCGGGTGGTCTGGGTGCTGATGGTGCTGCCGGTGTCAGCGGCACCCTTGATGGCGGTGCTGGTGGGGCCGGCGGTAACGCGGGATCTCATGGTGCTGGCGGGGCGTTGGGCGCGAAGGGCACTGGTGGTTCTGGTGGCAATGACGGGTCGGCGGGTACCGCCGGTAATGGCGCTAACGGCGGCAACGGTGGTGCCGGCGCTAACGGATTCGCCTCTGCGACAGTAGGTGTGGCTGGCGGTGCCGGTGGCGCTGGTGGTGCCGGCGGCAGTGGCGGCACCCTGGGCACCGGTGGCGCCGGTGGCGTTGGTGGTAACGGTGCGGCCGGGTTCAACGGGGCCACCGCCTCACCGGGAACCGGTCTTGCCGGGGATGCCGGGAGCGACGGCGGCGCCGGCGGCAAGGGCGGTGCCGGCGGTGCGGGCGGATCGGTCTCGGGTGATGGTGGCGCGGGCGGTAAGGGCGGTGCTGGAGCGGACGCCGGTAACGGCGGTGCCGGTGCGACCGGGCAGACGGGGTCGTCGGGGGTTGCGGCGGGTGCTGGTGGTGGCGGTGGTGACGGGGGCGATGGTGGTAAGGGAGGCAATGGTGGTGCCGGTGGTGCTGCTGGCGGTTCGGGGACTGTAGGGGCCACCGGAGCCGGTGGTGACGGGGGCGATGCCGGAGCGGCCGGTAATGGCGGCAATGGTGGTGGATTCGGCATCTCGGCTGGGCCTGGCGACCTTGATGGGGGCGCGGGCGGTGCCGGAGGTAATGCAGGAGCGGCGGGCAGTGGCGGCACCGGTAGCAGCAACGGTGCCGACGGAACTGCAGTGACTTCTGGCGGTAATGGCGGTAATGGCGGCGACGGTTACGACGCATCTCTAGTCGCCATGCCCGGGACTGACGGTGGCAACGGTGGGGCCGGTGGGGCCGGGGGATCAGTCGGCAACGGTGGCGCGGGTGGCGCCGGCGGTGGCGGTGCGGCCGGTGATGCCTCCGCCGCGGGCGGGGTTGGCGGCAGTGGTGGTGCCGGTGGCCTCGGCGGTGCAAGCGCCGGTAACGGCGGCGCGGGTGGCAAGGGTGGTGTGGGTGGCGCCGGGTTCGAGGGCGCCGCGGGCGGTGTCGGCACGGGCGCTAGCGGCGACAGTGGCACCGCCGGTGGTGACGGTGGTGCCGGTGGCGCCGGTGGCAGCGCCCAGGCGGCTACTGGCAACGGTGGCGCCGGTGGTGTCGGCGGTGCGGCCGGTGACGGTGGCTCTGGTGGTACCGGCGGGTCCGGGGCGGACGCCAGCGGCGTAACCGCCGCGCAGGCGGGCGGTAACGGTGGCGCCGGTGCGGGCGGCGGCATCGGTGGCGGCGGCGGTAAGGGCGGTGCCGGTGGCGCTTCGGGTACCGGCGGTGACGGTGGCGCCGGCGGTGTGGGCGGTGGTGCCGGGGTCGGCGGCACCGGTGGTAACGGCGGCGCAGGGGACGCCAATAACCTGGCCGGTGCGGCCGGTGGTAACGGTGCTGATCCGGGTCTCGCGGGCACTGGCGGCAGTGGCGGCAAGGCCGGCGGTGGCGCCACCGGTGGCGCCACCGGTAACGCGGGCACCAGCGGCGCGGCTGTCACCTCTGGTGGCAACGGCGGTAACGGCGGCGTGGGCTACACCATCAACGGTGGCAAGGGCAGCGTCGGTGGCAATGGCGGCACCGGTGGCGACGGTGGCAACGGCGGCGCCTACGGCAATGGCGGCAGTGGTGGTTCCGGTGGCGACGCCGGTGCCGGTGACGCCGACCAAGCGGGAGGCCTCGGCGGCAGTGGTGGTTCCGGTGGCCTCGGCGGTGCAAGCGCCGGTAACGGCGGCGCGGGTGGCAAGGGTGGTGTGGGTGGCGCCGGGTTCGACGGCGCCGCGGGTGGTGTCGGCACGGGTGCTAACGGCGACAGTGGCACAGCCGGTGGTGACGGTGGTGCCGGTGGTGCCGGTGGCAGCGCCCAGGCGACCAACGGCAACGGTGGCGCCGGTGGTGTCGGCGGTGCGGCGGGCGACGGTGGCTCCGGTGGTACCGGCGGGTCCGGGGCGGACGCCACCGGTGGCAACGCCGCCCAAGCCGGCGGCAACGGCGGAACCGGAGCTGGCGGCGGCATCGGTGGAGGCGGCGGTAAGGGCGGTGCCGGTGGCGCTTCGGGTGCCGGCGGTGACGGTGGCACCGGAGGTGTGGGCGGTGATGCCGGGGTCGGCGGCAACGGTGGTAACGGTGGTGCCGGGGACGCCACCAACCCGGCCGGCGCGGTCGGTGGTAACGGTGGAGATCCGGGTCTGGCGGGCACTGGCGGCAGTGGCGGCAAGGCCGGCAGTGGCGCCACCAGTGGCGCCCCCGGTAATGCAGGCACGAGCGGCACGGCTGTCACCTCAGGTGGTAACGGCGGCAACGGTGGTTCGGGCGCGACGGCGCCATCGGCTTCGGGTGGGGGCAGCCCCGGTGGCGCCGGCGGTAATGGCGGGGCGTTTGGCAACGGTGGCGCCGGTGGAACCGGTGGAGCAGGTAGGAACCGCACCACTAACGTCGGCAAGGCTGGTGGCGTCGGCGGCGCGGGTGGTGCCGGTGGCCTTGGCGGTGTGAGTGCCGGCAACGGCGGTGCTGGCGGCACGGGAGGCGCGGGCGGTTACGGCGCGATCGGTAATGATGCCCCCGCCGGCACCGGTGGAGGTGGTGACAGCGGCACATCTGGTGGTGACGGTGGCGCCGGTGGCGCCGGGGGCAGCGCCCAGGCGGCCACCGGCAATGGCGGCGCCGGTGGCGTCGGCGGTGCCGCCGGTGACGGCGGCAAGGGTGGTAATGGCGGTTCCGGGGCGGATGCCGGTGGCGTTTTCACCGCCGCCCAGATCGGTGGTGACGGTGGTGCCGGTGGCAGTGGCGGCACTGGCGGCGTCGGCGGTGTGGGCGGTAACGCGGGCGCCTTGGGCGTCAACGGCAGCGGTGGTACCGGCGGTCAAGGCGGTAATGCCGGCGGTGCGGGTAACGGTGGCAACGGTGGCAGCGGCGATGCGACCAACCCGGCTGGCGCGAACGCCGGCAACGGCGGTAACGCGGGGTCTCATGGTGCCGGCGGAGCGTTCGGCGCCAAGGGCTCCGGTGGAACTGGCGGTAGCGACGGCACCGCGGGCACCGCGGGTATAGGCGCCAATGGTGGTGCTGGTGGCGTCGGTGGTGCCGGATTCGCCTCCGCGACTGCGGGTGTCGCCGGCGGATCTGGTGGCGCTGGTGGTGCCGGTGGTAGCGGCGGCAGCCTGGGTAACGGTGGCGCCGGCGGTGCCGGTGGTAACGGTGCGGCCGGGTTCAGCGGGGCTGATGCCTCAACGGGGACCGGTCTTGCCGGTGGCCTCGGCAGCGACGGTGGCACCGGCGGTCAGGGCGGCGCCGGTGGCGCGGGCGGTTCGGTCTCGGGTGATGGTGGTGCCGGTGGCGCCGGCGGTGCTGGTGCTGACGCCGGTGACGGCGGTAGTGGCGGGTCCGGTGTGGTGGCCTCGGCCGGTGATGGTGGTGCGGGCGGTGCCGGCGGGAACGCGGGTGACGGTGGCGCTGGCGGTGCCGGCGGCAGCGTGACCTCCGGCATCGTCGGCAGTGGCGGCAACGGTGGTAACGGCGGTAAGGCCGGTGCCGGTGGACTCGGCGCCGCCGGTGCCGCCGGTGTCAGCGGTACACCCGGCGGCGGCGACGGCGGTGCCGGTGGTGACGCGGGAGCCAACGGTGCCGGCGGTGCGTTTGGAGCCAAAGGCACCGGCGGGGCTGGCGGCAGCGACGGCACGGCGGGCAACGCCGGTACCGGCGCCAATGGCGGCAATGGTGGTAGCGGCGGTGATGGCTCGGACCTCGGGTCCGGTACCGGCGCTGCCGGAACCGCCGGTCAAGGCGGCACTGGCCCCGGCGGCAACGGCTCCCCAGGGACCCCAGGTAACGCCGGTAGCGGTGGCGGAGCCGGAGGGAATGGTGGCGCGGGCGGTAACGGAACCGGTACCACGGGAGTCGGAGGTGAAGGTGGCAACGGCGGTGACGGCGGCGTTAATGGGTTCTCCGGAAGCTTCACCAACACGACCATTTTTTCTGTTAACGGGCTGGGTAGCAACTCCGTGTTGGGTGTGTATGTCATTGGCAGCAACGTGTACGCGGCCACAACTGGCGGGCTGAGTATCTCCACCGACGGCGGTGCGACGTTCACCAACAAGACCACCACCAACGGGCTGGGCAACAACCGCGTAAACGGTGTGTATGTCATTGGCAGCACCGTGTACGCCGCCACCAATGGCGGGCTGAGCATCTCCACCGACGGTGGGACCAGTTTCACCAACAAGACCACCGCCAATGGGCTGGGCAATAACGGCGTGCAAGGCGTGTACGTCGTTGGCAGCACCGTGTACGCGGCTACCCAATTCGGGCTGAGTATCTCCACCGACGGTGGGACGAGTTTCACCAACAAGATGACCGCCAACGGGCTGGGCAGCAACACCGTGCTGGGTGTGTATGCCAGTGGCAGCGCCGTGTACGCGGCCACTGGTAACGGGCTGAGTATCTCGACCGATGGCGGGTCGAGTTTCACCAACAAGACCATCGCCAACGGCCTGGGCAATAACATCGTGCGCGGGGTGTATGCCAGTGGCAGCACCGTGTACGCGGCCACTGCTGGCGGGCTGAGTATCTCCACCGATGGTGGGACGAGTTTCACAAACAAGACCACCGCCGACGGGCTGGGTAGTGTGGCCGTGTTTGGTGTGTATGTCATTGGCAGCACCGTGTACGCGGCTACCCAAGGTGGGCTGAGTATCTCCACCGACAGTGGGACGAGTTTCACCAACAAGACCACCGCCGACGGGCTGGGCGGCAACGGCGTGACCGGGGTGTATGTCATTGGCAGCGCCGTGTACGCGGCCACCACTTCCGGGCTGAGCATCTCCATCAACGATGGGACGAGTTTCACTAACACGACCGGTATCCCCAGCGGCCTGGGCAATAACATCGTGCGCGGGGTGTATACGAGTGGCGGCACCGTGTACGCGGCCACTGCTGGCGGGCTGAGTATCTCCACCGATGGTGGGACGAGTTTCACAAACAAGACCACCGTCAACGGGCTGGGTAATCAAAACGTGCAAGGCGTGTATGTCAGTGGCAGCACCGTGTACGCGGCCACCCAAGGCGGGCTGAGCATCTCCACCGATGGTGGGACGAGTTTCACAAACAAGACCACCGCCGACGGGCTGGGCAACAACCGCGTAAACGGTGTGTATGTCATTGGCAGCACCGTGTACGCCGCCACTAGTAGCGGGCTGAGCATCTCCACCGACGGTGGGACCAGTTTCACCAACAAGACCACCGCCAATGGGCTGGGCAGCGTGAACGTGACCGGGGTGTATGCCAGCGGCACCACCGTGTACGCCGCCACCAGTAACGGGCTGGGCATCTCCACCGACGGTGGGACGAGTTTCACCAACAAGACCACCGCCAACGGGCTGGGCAGCAACACCGTGATGGGTGTGTATGCCAGCGGCAGCACCGTGTACGCGGCCACTGGTAACGGGCTGAGTATCTCGACCGATGGCGGGTCGAGTTTCACCAACAAGACCACCGCCAACGGGCTGGGCAGCAACGGCGTGAGCGGGGTGTACGCAATTGACAGCACCGTGTACGCGGCCACTAGTAGCGGGCTGAGTATCTCCACCGACGGCGGGACGAGTTTCACCAACTACACCGTGAGCAACGGGCTCGGCAACAACTACACCGTGTTTGGGGTGTATGCCGTCGGTACCACCGTTTACGCGGCCACCAATGGCGGTCTGAGCATCTCCAACTAGTCACCTCGGGGAACCGGATCGGGCGACGTCATGGGACCGCCGCGTTGGAGCGAAACCAGCCGGGAACACAACCGTGGGCCCGCGACGTTGGTGCTGTCATGGCAACCCGTGACCTCACCGAGCAGGACTTCAACGACACCATCAACGGCAACGACATCGTGCTGGTCGACTTCTGGGCGTCCTGGTGCGGTCCGTGCCGTGCCTTCGCCCCGACCTTCACCAAGTCCTCTGAGGCCAACCCCGACATCGTGTTCGGCAAGGTCGACACCGAGGCTCAGGAGCAGTTGGCCGCCGCCGCGGAGATCCGCGCGATTCCGACCCTGATGGCCTTCAAGAAGGGTCACCTGGTGTTCAACGGGGCCGGGGCCCTGCCACCGGCAGCGCTGGAGGATCTCATCACCCAGATCCGTGAACTCGACATCGACGCCGAGATCGCCAAGCAGGCGCCGACCCAGGATCTCTGACGGTTCGCGGCAGGCCCGGCACGCGATAGCGTGCAGCGATGAGTCCGTCTGATTTCGTCCTCGTCGACCGCCCGCGACCCGGTGTCGCCCTGGTCACCCTGAACCGGCCGGAGCGGATGAACTCCATGGCCTTCGACGTCATGATCCCGCTGCGCGATGCGCTGGTTCAGGTCAATCACGACAACGACGTCCGCGTGGTCGTGCTGACCGGCGCGGGCCGGGGATTCTCTTCGGGCGCGGATCACAAGTCGGCCGGCTCGGTACCGCACGTGCAGGGACTGACCCGGCCCACTTACGCGCTGCGGTCGATGGAGATTCTCGACGAGGTCATTCTCGCGATGCGCCGGCTGCACCAGCCGATCATCGCCGCGGTCAACGGCGCGGCGATCGGGGGCGGGCTGTGCCTGGCGCTGGCCGCCGATATCCGGGTGGCCGCCTCCGACGCCTACTTCCGCGCTGCCGGGATCAACAACGGCCTGACCGCCAGTGAGCTGGGCCTGAGCTACCTGCTGCCGCGCGCCATCGGCTCGTCGCGGGCCTTCGAGATCATGCTGACCGGCCGCGACGTCGACGCCGCGGAAGCCGAACGGATCGGCCTGGTCTCCCGCCAGGTGCCCGCCGAGGATCTGCTGGAGACCTGCTACGACCTGGCGGCGCGGATCGCCGGGTTTTCCCGGCCCGGCACCGAACTGACCAAGCGGACGCTGTGGACCGGGCTGGACGCCAGTACCCTGGAGGGACATATGCAGGCCGAGGGCCTCGGGCAACTCTATGTGCGCCTGCTCACCGCGAACTTCGAGGAAGCGGTCGCTGCGCGCGCCGAGAACCGTGCTCCGGTCTTCACTGACGACAAGTAGCCACGTGCTGCAGAGGAGAAACGACGCGTGATCACCGCAACGGACCTCGAGGTCCGCGCCGGCGCGCGCACCCTGCTGCTCGCCGAAGGCCCGGCGCTGCGCATCCAACCGGGCGACCGGATCGGTCTGGTCGGCCGCAACGGCGCCGGGAAGACCACCACCATGCGGATCCTGGCGGGGGAGGGCCTGCCCTATGCCGGCACCGTGGTTCGCAGCAGTGAGGTCGGCTATCTGCCGCAGGACCCGCGCGAGGGCGACCTGGAGGTGCTGGCCCGCGACCGGGTGCTGTCCGCCCGTGGCCTGGACACCCTGCTGGCCGACCTGGAGAAGCAGCAGGTGCTGATGGCCGAGGTGGTCGATGCCGCCGAGCAGGATAAGGCCATTCGCCGCTACGGCAATCTCGAGGAACGCTTCGCCGCGTTGGGCGGTTATGCGGCCGAAAGCGAGGCTGGGCGGATCTGTGCCAGCCTGGGTCTGGCCGAACGGGTGCTCACCCAGCCGTTGCGGACGCTGTCCGGTGGCCAGCGCCGCCGGGTCGAGTTGGCCCGAATTCTGTTCGCCGCCAGTGACTCCGGTTCCGGTTCGGACACCACGCTGCTGCTCGACGAGCCCACCAACCACCTCGACGCCGATTCCATCGGCTGGCTTCGCGACTTCCTCAAGGCGCACACCGGGGGATTGGTGATCATCAGCCACAACGTCGAACTGCTCGCCGAGGTGGTGAACCGGGTGTGGTTCCTCGACGCCGTCCGCGGCGAGGCCGACGTCTACAACATGGGCTGGCAGAAGTACCTCGACGCCCGGTCCACCGACGAGCAACGCCGCCGCCGGGAACGCGCCAACGCCGAGAAGAAGGCCGCGGCGCTGCGCACCCAGGCCGCCAAGATGGGCGCCAAGGCCACCAAAGCCGTTGCCGCGCAGAACATGTTGCGCCGGGCAGAGCGGATGATGTCGGCGCTGGATGCCGAGCGGGTGGCCGACAAGGTCGCCAAGATCCGATTCCCGAACCCCGCACCGTGCGGCCGCACGCCGCTGATCGCCAAGGGTCTGACCAGAAACTACGGATCCCTCGAGGTGTTCACCGGGGTGGACCTGGCCATCGACCGCGGATCGCGGGTCGTCGTGCTGGGCCTCAACGGCGCCGGGAAGACCACGCTGCTGCGCCTGCTCGCCGGGGTGGAACCGATGGACGCCGGTGCCATCGAACCCGGCCACGGTCTCAAGATCGGCTACTTCGCCCAGGAGCACGACACCCTGGACAACAACGCGACGGTCTGGGAGAACATCCGCCACGCCGCCCCCGATACCGGCGAGCAGGAGTTGCGCAGCCTGCTGGGCGCCTTCATGTTCACCGGACCACAGCTCGAGCAGCCCGCCGGGACGCTGTCCGGCGGTGAGAAGACCCGCCTGGCGCTGGCCGGACTGGTGGCCTCCACCGCCAACGTGCTGCTGCTCGACGAACCCACCAACAACCTGGATCCGGCGTCCCGGGAGCAGGTGCTCGACGCGTTGCGCAGCTACCAGGGCGCGGTGGTGCTGGTCACCCACGACCCCGGCGCCGCCGAGGCACTGGACCCGCAGCGGGTGGTGCTGCTGCCCGACGGCACCGAGGACCACTGGTCCGAGGAGTACTCGAGCCTCATCGAACTGGCCTGATGGTGGTCCGCTGCCGAGCATGATGGCGTGATGAGCAACGTCACCGGGGCACTTCGCCGGCTCATCCCGTCGACGGCTCGTACCCGCATCATGGCCTGGGTGCTGTTGCTCATCCTGGCGGCCCTGCTGATCGTGACTGCGGTGACCTGGCGGCTGCTCGTGAGAGCGGCCGACGAGCGGATGGACGCCGCGCTGGAAAGCGAGGTCTCGGAGTTCGAGGAACTCACCCTGGCCGGGGTCAACCGCACAACCGGGGAGCCTTTCCCCGACGTCGAGGAGATGATCAGCGACGCGATCGTCTACCGGGCGGCACGTCCCAACGAGTACTTCCTCGGCTATGTCGACGGCAGATTCTTCGACCAGTGCGAGTGCACCGCCGCCGAACGGGCCAGCGGTGAGGATTCCGCCCTTGTCGCGCTGGCCGACGACCGGGCTTTCACCGACCTGGTCGGCCGCGTCACCGAACCGACCTCTGGTCGTTATCACCAGGCCCAGTTGGGCGATGTGCGCTATCGCGCCCTGCCTGTCCGTCTCGACGGCGACCCTTCGACGGGGGTGATTGTCGCCGCGTTCCTCGCCGACCCCGAACACGCCGGGGCTAACGCGGTTGCGCGGCTGATGCTGGGGGTCGGGGCGGGCACCCTGCTGCTTGCTACCGCGGCAGCGTGGCTGGCTGCGGGCCGGATTCTGCGGCCTCTGCACGACGTCGCCGAGACCGCGCGCGGGATCACCGACTCCGATCTCTCCGCCCGAATTCCGATGCGCGCCGAACGTCGCGACGACGACCTTCAGGATTTGATCTGCACCGTCAACAGCATGCTCGATCGGGTGGAGTCCAGTTTCGCGGCGCAGCGGCGCTTCATCGACGACGCCGGCCACGAACTGCGAACGCCGATCACCATCGTGCGCGGGCACCTCGAGGTGCTCGACCCGGCCGACCCGGCCGATATCCGGGACACCCTGGTGCTGGTGGACGACGAGTTGGAACGGATGAACCGGATGGTGTCCGATCTGCTGCTGCTGGCCCGCTCGGAGCAGCCGACGTTCCTGCAGCCGCGCCCGGTCGACGTCGAGGCGCTGACCCGCGCCATCGCCGGACAAGTGGCCCAACTCGGCGACCGCGACATCACCCTGGAGGCGGCGGCCACGGCCACCTGCATCCTGGATCCGCAACGGATTACCCAGGCCATGGTGGCGTTGTGCGACAACGCATGCCACTACACCGCCACCGGTGACCGCATCATCGTCGGTTCGCGCATCGCCGACGACACCCTTCGGTTCTGGGTCCGCGACACCGGTCCGGGCATCAGCGCCGAGGACCAGACCCGCATCTTCGAGCGCTTCTCACGGGGCACCGCGGGCGGCAACCGGACCGATGGCGCGGGTCTCGGACTGAGTATCGTTTCGGCGATCGCCGCGGCGCACGGCGGACGGATCGATCTGAACAGCGTGCCCGGCCACGGCGCAACGTTCACTATCGTGATGCCCGCTGTCATTCCGGCCGAAGGGGAGGACTCATGGCCCGAATCCTGATCGCCGAAGACGAGGCCCGGATCTCGGCCTTCATCAAGAAGGGCCTCACCGCCAATGGCTACAGCGTCAGCGTCGTGGCCGACGGGGTGACCGCGTACGACTACGCCTGCACCGGCGAGTTCGACCTGATGGTTCTCGATGTCGGATTGCCCGGTATGGACGGCTTCGAGGTACTGCGGAAGCTTCGCGCCGCGAACAACTCCGTCGCCGTGATCATCCTCACCGCACGAGACAGCGTGCAGGACACGGTGTCCGGGCTTGAGGGCGGAGCCGACGACTACATGCCCAAACCATTTCGTTTCGAAGAACTGCTGGCCCGGATCCGTCGCCGGCTGGCCACCGAGCGCGCCCCGGAGTCGATGGTGTTGACCTACGGCGGACTGGAGTTGGATCTGCGGACCCGGCAGGCCACGGTCGAAGGCCGCATCATCGATCTCTCGGCGCGGGAGTTCGCACTGGCCGAAACCTTTCTGCGGCACCCCGGTCAGGTGCTGTCCCGAGAGCAGTTGCTCAGTCACGTCTGGGGATACGACTTCGATCCCGGCTCCAACGTGGTCGACGTCTACGTGCGATATCTTCGCCGCAAACTCGGTGCCGACCGGTTCACCACCCTGCGTGGCATGGGCTACCGGCTCGAAGAGGTGAACTGAACCGCGGCCCTTGGTGAGTCGCTGTCTCGCCGTTCGCTGCTGAGCCGGATCCGCGGCATGTGCTGCCCGGCGGAATCGCCGGCCCTGCCACCCCCGTCGCCGAAGTTGCCGCAGCGACGAATGTCCGGAAACGGGGCCCCTGCCATCACGGCGGCGACGTTGAGGCCCAATCCGGCGGCGGCTGCCTCGCCGAGGTGCGGCTTCACCGCGCCGAACACCAGACCGAGTAGCTTGAGGCCGCCGACGGCGACGACGAAGGCGGCGACCTTCCAGTCGAGGGTGTGCTTCTTCATGGCTGTGGCTCCCATTCTGTTTCTGCGTTGTGGTGCTTCGGTATTCGTGGTCGTCGGCGGGCGATCCCGGCCCCGCCTGCGCGGGGCCGGGATCGCGGCGGTCAGGCAAGGTGATTAGTCGGCCAGGGGGTGGCTCAGTAGGTCCTGCAGCGAGGGCCTGACGTACGCGGTGGGCCGCGGCGCGGTGTGGATCGCGGTGCTGCCGTTGGTCTGGCAGCGCTCGGCGTAGGCGCCGCCGGTGGTGCAGTCCGTCGTCGTGCCGGTCACCCCCGCGGGAGCGGCGGCCGGGGGAGCGGCTGCCGGAGCGGCCTGGGCGGTCGTGGCGCCCGCGAAGCTCATCGCGGCCATCACGGCGCCGACGGTGATGCTCTTCCAGCTAGCGGTGCGGTTCATGATGTTCTCCTTCTTTTGGGCCCGCGTCTTTCGCGGTAAGACCAGATTCGCGGGCGGGTGTGAAAGCTTGAGGAGAGCACGATGAGCGAACTCTCATGTTCGCCAAATGGTCTCTGAACAGCTGAGATTCGATGCGGGAGGGTCGCTCACGCCGCGGCGAAGGCCGCTACCGCGATGGATCGGTGCACTGGGGCCGGTGCATCGGCGACGCCGGCGAAACCGCGCAGGACGATTACGGCGACCGCTACGGCCACGGCGACGACGGTTATCGCAACTGCGGGACCGGCCCAGGCCATCATGAGCCCGACCGCCGACGCGGATCCGAACGTTGCCAGGTGTTTTCCGCCCTGCGCGAGTGCGGTGACGACACCGCGGGCGCTCTCGGGTGCGCCGGCCTGCACCAGCGAACTGGTCACCGCGAACATCGCCGCCGTTGCCCCCTCTGTGAGGGCCACGGCCACGAAAGCAGCCACCAGCCACCCGGTGGTCGGCGTGAAGGAACCGCCGGCCAGTGCTGCGGCCTGGACGGCCAGCACAACAACCAGCACCGTGGCGGCGCGCCGCAACAGCCGTGTCGGGCACGTCCGATTCCAAACGAACGTCACCCAACTGGTGCCGGCCAGCGCGCCCACCCCGGCGGCCAGGGCGATCAGCCAGAGGTGGTTCACCGCCGACACCGCCACCGTCATCGCGGGCGCCAGCACTCCGACGGGAACGGCCAGCGCCAGAACGACATCGGCGCGGGTCGCCTGCGCGAGACGTGGCACGCTGCGCAGCGCCGACCAGGCGCCGCCTAGCGTTCGATATGACGTCGCCGCTGAAATCGGCTGGCGCAGAGCGCTACCCAAGCCCAGCGCCAAGCAGGCGAGCAGGGGGCAAAAGCCTGTCGCGCAGGCGATCAATGCGGCTCCGGTCAGCCCGAGGGCCACGGCGGCCCCGCCCGCCAGGGCGCCGAACAAGCCGCCGACCCGGGCGATCCAGTCGTCCAGAACGGCAGCGTCACGCGCTGCTTCGACCGTAACCAGGCAGGCCTGAAAGTGCTGCCAGGACGGACGCAGCAACGCCATCGCCACTCCGTCCGCGGCAGCCAGGGTGATCACCGCGCCGGTGCTCAGTGTCCCGGTCAGCGCGAGTACCCCGCCGGCCAGTATGGGCAGCGCCCGCAGTGCCAGGGCCGCCGCGAAGGTGGAACGGGCCGGGGTGCGGTCAACAAGCATTCCCGCGGGAATCACCGCCACCGCGAATGCCAGCGACATTGCGGCGAAGGCGGCGCCCATGCCCAGCACTCCACCACCGGAGGTGTTCACACTTCCCACCCGCAGCACAAGGTTGGCAGCGGCGGCGATCTCGACCGGCAGTCCCGCGCCCAACAGCACCGCGAGCGCGCGGTTCGCGCCCACCGCGCGCCACGCGGTGCCGGCGGTCATCGCGCCGTGCCGATAGTTCGTACCGCCTCGACCACGCGCCCGAGGCCGTGCTCGAAGGGCGCCACGACCGGGCGCCCGAGGCGACGTTCCAGCCGCGCGCATTCAGCGTCCACCGAGGCGGGGTCCATGCCCTGGGTGTTGACCGTGACGGCGCACACCGGTCGGTCGAAGCGCTCGAGCAGGTCGACCTCGTCGGCGATGTCGGGAATTCGGTAGCCCCGGTCCTCGAGGCCGTCGAAGAACACCCGGGTCGGGCTGTGCTGCAGCACGATCGCGTGCGCATCACCGGCGATCAGGATGCCGCGGGATCCGGCCCCGCTACCGGCGGGATTGCGCAGGGCGGACTGGCCCTCCAGCACCATCACGTCGGGGTCGGAGTCGGCGGCGCAGGCCAGCATGGCGCCTTCGAGTTCGCCGGCGATGAAGTCCGACGGCAGCGAGTCGAGCACGATGCCGTACCGGCCGCCCTGCATCCAGCCGGTCTGGCCGGTGTGGATCATCTCCGCCGATGAGCCGGCCTCGTGCAGCGCCGCGACCAGCAGCCGCGATGTGGTGCGCTTACCGACCATGCAGTCGGTGCCCAGCACCGCGACCCGGGTGGCGCGCAGGTCGGCCACGTCGCCGCTCCAGTACCGCAGCGGCCGGTCGGCCGGTGGCTTGCGTACGTCGGTCAGGGTCGCCCCGAGCTTGCCGGCCAGCGGCGCGATCACCGGGTCGTCGCACAGGTAGTCGTGCAATCCGCTGACGATGTCGAAGCCAAGCTGCAGTGCCCGCACCAGTTCGGCGTGCACGTCCGGAGTGAGGCGTCCGCCGTGCGGGGCCACCCCGAGAATCGCGACCGGGCGGCCCTCGCCGACCAGCACCCGGGCGCCGGCCAAGTCGGCCACGACGTGGATACCCGCGAAGCGGCCGTCCAGCAGAACACCGGCATCCGAGCCAGCGCAGGTGGAGTCCACCACGGCGCGGATGTCGAAGCGGCTGCTGCCGCGCACCAGGCCGTGAGCGACCTTGGCACCAGGGGTGCGAAAGGCGCCGTCGGCAAGGATGACGGCGCGTTGGCGTGCGTACATCCGGTCGATCACTGGCTTGCCGAAAGCCTTCGCCAGCGACGGAATCTGTTGAAAGAGCGTGCTCATGTCGTCAAGTCCTGTTCTGTGAGTCCGGGTGGGGTGCGATTGCGGCTTAGTCGGCCTGCGGGGTCCGCAGCAGGTGGGGGCTGACGGTGGCGACCTCGGCGATGGTGCGCGCAGAGGTGCGGATCGCGGTGCTGCCGGCTGTCTGGGTGCGCTCGACGTGGGCGCCGCCAGTGCTGTCGCCCGCCGGTGCGGCACTGGGCGGCGGGGCATAGGGGATCTTCGCGACCGGAGCCGCGGCCGCGGGGGGCGGCGGGGCGACGGAGCCGGCGGCTTGGGCAGTGGTGATACCGGTGACGCTTATCGCAGCGATCACAGCACCGACGGTCAGGGTCTTCCAGCGGGGGGTGATGTTCATCGTGGGCTCCTGGTGTTGGGGATCCGCGTCGTTCGCGGTAACACCAGATTCGGGTCCGTCGATGAGGGTCCCAGGAGAGGACGATGAGCGATCTCTCATCGTTGTCCGGTCCGAAAAACAGCGATCCCGGCTTCCTCATGAGGAGCCGGGATCGCTGCGGTGCCGGGCTTTGCCCGGCCGTCGACGCCTAGGCGGAGGTACCCGCCCGCAGCATGTTGCGCAGCACGTACTGCAGGATGCCGCCGTTGCGGTAGTAGTCCGCTTCGCCGGGGGTGTCGATGCGCACCACGGCGTCGAACTCGACGGTGGAACCGTCGGCCTTGGTGGCCGTGACGTGGACCGTTTTCGGGGTCTTGCCGGTGTTGAGCGCATCGATGCCGGTGATGTCGAAGACCTCGGTGCCGTCCAGCTTGAGCGAGGCCGCGGACTCACCGGCCGGGAACTGCAGCGGGATGACGCCCATGCCGATCAGGTTGGACCGGTGGATCCGCTCGAAGGACTCGGTGATGACCGCGCGCACACCGAGCAGGCTGGTGCCCTTGGCCGCCCAGTCCCGCGACGAACCCGAGCCGTACTCCTTGCCGCCGAGCACCACCAGCGGGATGCCCTGGGCGGCGTAGTTCTGCGCGGCGTCGTAGATGAAGGCCTGTGGGCCGCCGGACTGGGTGAAGTCGCGCGTGTAGCCACCCGAGACACCGCCCTCGACAACAGCATCGAGCAACTGGTTGCGCAGCCGGATGTTGGCGAAGGTGCCGCGGATCATCACCTCGTGGTTGCCGCGCCGGGAGCCCAGCGAGTTGAAGTCGGCCGGTTGCACACCATTGGCCTCCAGGTACTGCGCCGCCGGAGTGCCCTTCTTGATGGCCCCGGCCGGCGAGATGTGATCGGTGGTCACCGAGTCGCCCAGCAGGGCAAGCACTCTCGCCCCGGTGATGTTCTTGACCGGCTCCGGCGAGGCCGGCATCCCGTCGAAGTACGGAGGCTTGCGCACATAGGTGGATTTCGGATCCCACTCAAAGGTCTTGCCCGCCGGGGTGGGCAGGCTGCGCCAACGCTCGTCGCCCTTGAACACGTCGGCGTAGCTGTCGACGAACATCTGGCGGTTGATCGAGGCGGCGATGGTCTCGTCGATCTCTTTCTGGGTGGGCCAGATGTCCTTGAGGAAGACGTCGTTGCCGTTGGTGTCGGTGCCCAGCGGGTCGGACTCGAAGTCGAAGTCCATCGTTCCGGCGATGCCGTAGGCGATCACCAACGGGGGAGACGCCAGGTAGTTCATCTTGACGTCGGGGGAGATGCGGCCCTCGAAGTTGCGGTTACCGGACAGCACCGCCGTGACCGACAGGTCGTTGTCGTTGATCGCCTTGGAGATCTCCGGGGCCAGCGGGCCGGTGTTGCCGATGCAGGTGGTGCACCCGTAGCCGCCCAGGTAGTAGCCCAGCTTCTCCAGGTACGGCCACAGACCGGCCTTCTCGTAGTAGTCGGTGACGACCTGCGAACCGGGGGCCATATTGGTCTTGACCCACGGCTTGGTGGTCAACCCCTTCTCGACGGCCTTGCGGGCCAGCAGGGCAGCGCCCAGCATCACCGACGGGTTGGAGGTGTTGGTGCAGGAGGTGATGCCGGCGACGACGACAGCGCCGTGATCGAGGATGAACTCGCCGCGGTCGGCGGAGCGCACCAGCACCGGGTTGCTCGGCCGGCCGTGTGAGCCGTTGGCGGCCGAGGGCCGCATATCGACCGCGCCGTTGTCGGCGAAGGACAGTGCCGCCGGATCGCTGGCCGGAAAGGACTCCTCGTCGGCCTCGTCGAGTTTGGTGTGCGGTGTCGGGTGGTTCTCCACGACATAGTTGTGGATGTCCTTGCGAAACGCGTTCTTCGCGTCGGTGAGTTCGATGCGGTCCTGCGGACGCTTCGGCCCGGCGATCGAGGGCACCACCGTGGAGAGGTCCAGTTCGAGGTACTCGGAGAATGTCGGTTCACGGTCCGGGTCGTGCCACATGCCCTGGGTTTTGGCGTAGGCCTCCACCAGTGCCACCTGCTCGTCGCTGCGCCCGGTTAACCGCAGATAGTCGATGGTGACCTCATCGACGGGGAACATCGCTGCGGTGGAACCGAATTCGGGACTCATATTGCCCAGCGTGGCTCGATTGGCCAGCGGCACCTCGGCCACGCCCCTGCCGTAAAACTCCACGAACTTGCCCACCACGCCGTGCTTGCGCAGCATGTCGGTGACGGTCAGCACCACGTCGGTGGCGGTGACGCCGGGCTTGATCTCCCCGGTCAGCTTGAAGCCGACGACACGGGGGATCAGCATCGACACCGGCTGGCCCAGCATGGCGGCCTCGGCCTCGATACCGCCGACGCCCCAGCCCAGCACACCCAGGCCGTTGACCATGGTGGTGTGGCTGTCGGTGCCCACGCACGTGTCGGGGTAGGCCACCCCGTCACGCACCATCGTGACCCGGGCCAGGTACTCGATGTTGACCTGGTGGACGATGCCGGTTCCCGGCGGGACGGCCTTGAAGTCGTCGAAGGCGCCCTGGCCCCAGCGCAGGAACTGGTAGCGCTCGCCGTTGCGCTGATACTCGAGTTCGACGTTGCGCTCGAAGGCGTTCGCGTTGCCGAAGAAGTCCAGGATCACCGAGTGGTCGATGACGAGTTCGGCCGGCGCCAGCGGGTTGACCTTCTCCGGATCGCCACCGAGGGCAGTGACGGCTTCTCTCATGGTCGCCAGATCGACGATGCACGGCACGCCGGTGAAGTCCTGCATGATCACCCGCGCCGGGGTGAACTGGATCTCGATGCTGGGCTGGGCAGCCGGATCCCAGGTGGCGATGGCGTTGATGTGGTCGGCGGTGATGTTGGCGCCGTCCTCGGTGCGCAGCAGATTCTCGGCAAGCACCTTCAGGCTGTAGGGGAGCTTCTCCGTCCCGGGCACGGCATCCAGGCGGTAGAT
>Ga0247833_1004374_pt1 | contig 17648 bp, 13 predicted proteins | sample LaCruzMarch2015__7_FD_187117 | JGI IMG/M metagenome (GOLD analysis project Ga0247833, IMG submission 187117) | Freshwater microbial communities from meromictic Lake La Cruz, Castile-La Mancha, Spain - LaCruzMarch2015_8m | ecosystem: Environmental > Aquatic > Freshwater > Lake | place: Spain...
CAGCGAAAAAGATGCTGAAGCGCCGCTGCTTGGCCAGCTGGATCCGGATTTGTTATTCCCATGAAAGTTTTATTAACCGGTGCCGGCGGCCAGTTGGGCACTGCCTTGCAAAAAAGTTGCCCAGGGGTGGTGGAATTAATCGCCACCGACCAGGCAGAACTGGATCTTACTGATGCCAAAGCTTGCGCTGCGATGGTGGCGGCATTGAAGCCAGATTGGGTGCTGAATGGCGGTGCCTACACCGCTGTTGATAGGGCAGAGGAGCAGCCGCAGTTGGCGGAGGCAATTAATGCTGATGCCCCGCGCGCCTTTGCCGAGGCCCTGGCGGAGTTGGGTAGCGGCCGCCTGTTGCAGATCAGCACGGATTTTGTATTTAACGGCCAGCAGGGTCACCCATATGGTGCGCAGGATCAAGTGGCGCCTCTAGGGGTATATGGCGCTTCCAAGGCCCGAGCAGAAGCGGCGGTGCTGGAGGTGCTTGGCCCGGAGCGGGCCTGCGTGCTGCGCACCAGCTGGCTTTATGGGCCGGTTGCTAAAAACTTTTGCCTCACGATGTTGCGGCTCCATGAAATAAAAGCGGCTGCAGGAGAAGCATTGAATGTGGTGGCAGATCAGGTGGGTTGCCCCACCCACACGGCTGGCCTTGCGGCTGCTTGTTGGCAGGTGTTGGCAAGAGATATCGGCGGCATGCAGCAATGGAGTGATGCTGGAGTTGCCAGCTGGTACGACTTTGCAGTGGCGATTGGAGAAGAGGCGGTGGATTTGGGAATATTGGCAACAGCAGCAAGGGTGAATCCGATCAGCACGGCTGAATACCCCACCCCGGCTCAAAGGCCCAGTTATTCATTGATGGATTGCAGTGCTAGCCGAAAAGCATTGGGATTGGAGGCTATGCATTGGCGCCAGGGTTTAAGGCAGGTGCTAACAGATATTGAGCGGGGACATATTTAAGTCATTAATCAAGATCCCACTTTGTTTCGAATGGCGAAAACCTGGGCAAGTGACCTTTAACCCGGTTTGGTTTCACCTCAGGCTTTGTTTGGTTCAAGCCTTTGCTGCACCGTAAGCAATGGGAGTTTATTTATATTCTTGAAAAATTACGTTTGAATGGCTGTTTAGAAGCTGGTAAAAAAGGTTTGGGTTTTGGGGTTGGAACTGAACCGTTGTCATCTTATTTTGTTTCTCAGGGATGTGTTGTATTAGCAACTGATGCACCGGGGGATATTACCAATGAGGGTGGCATTCACAAATTGTAGAAGAGCAGTTATTCAAAGAGAATTGCACTTTTAAGCCTCTTGATATGAATGATTATGGGAGTATTCCAGAAGGTTATGATTTTCATTGGAGTTCCTGTGTGATAGAATATCTTGGTGGTATCCGTAAGGCGCTTGATTTTGTACTTCAGAGTGTTGAGCGATTAGCGCCTGGTCGAGTGGCTGTGCATACTACAGAATTTAATCTTTCTTCAGATGTGGAAACAATTGATCAAGCGGGCACTTGTATCTTGAGGGGTTCTGATGTGACAGAACTAGTTGCTGTTTTGATCGAGCGTGGCTATGAGGTAACTCCCCTGCTTCTCGATCCGGGTATGCATCCTTACAACTACCATGTTGACGCACCTCCTTATCATGGGGCTGTGCACCTAAGGCTTTTATTAGAGAGATTTGTGGCCACCAGTTTAGGGCTAGTGGTGCGTGAGCCGTTAGTTAATTTATCTTAAGAGCAATTTGAGCCTGTCTAATATTTTTCTTATTGGCGAAGAAATTTTCCAAGTAAATGAATTTTTTAAGTTATTTAATGCAGCCATGGCTTCGTTTCTTTGAGAAATAGCTTCGGCTAATTCAATTTTCAGCTGATCCAGTTGTTCGACACCAATGAGTTTATTATTTAGTTCAGATATTACTGGGATTTCTTGCTTTAATTGATGAAAAGATTCTAGTAATTCAGCATAGGTTGAGATAATAGTTTGATCAATTTCCAAAGAGCCAGTGCTGCATTCAACCGATATGCCTTGTATTGAATTTTCAATGGCTTTAATATGATGATTTCTTATATATTCAAGTGAAGGCTCTCCATGGCCAAGAATAGTGTGGTAATCATTTATTATAAAGCCTGGAATCTCATGAAATAGCTCCTTATATAATCCCAGATTAAAACCACCAGTGCTCAGCTGAGCATATAGTTTTGTACAATGATTTAGCAGCGGTTCCGATTCAACAAGTTTAAGATCAGTACTATTAGCACCTGCGCGATTTCTGCGTAGCTCTAAAGAGGTTGAGTGTTGGTGCGCTTCTAAGATACATGCATTGATATTATCTTCTGCAAATAAATTGGGCCATTGGCGTTTTGATTGTTCTAGAAGGTTAGCCATCTGATTTTTTTCCGCAGCAATTAAGTGTTCATATGAGAATAATGAATCCTGTTTGGGGTCAAGTATTTCAGAGCAATGTCTATTATATAGAAACCATAATAATAAGCCTTTGGACATTAAAATTCCATCTCTGTAGTAAAGTGATGATGCAACTTCAATCGGGTTCCTTACTGAAATTGAATAGGGGACACGTTTCAAAAGAAGGTGTTGAAATAACGGAGCAGTTATTGATAATCGTGGGTCTTTATCCACCCAATCATTACGGAGGGCATATTCTTTAAAATTCTCTCGATTATTACTAGCTATATTCAAATATTTGCCTTGGTTCCAATCAATCAAGCCAATTGGCGGTTTATCCCAACTTGAGTTTGTGAGGTTAAGTAGTGAATTATTTATGGGTCCAATTAGTGTAGACTCAAAATAGCCCCTGGGATTATCCACAGTTTTGGCCATGTCATTTGGGCGCTCTGCCTTTATAATTTTAGAAAAAAGACCCGCAAGATATGACGTACCGGAGCGATGGCATCCAAATACAAGCATTACCTGAATCCACGAATAGTTTAATAATATCACATACTGAGTTAAAGATATGTTTCGACCAACTGGCAGGATCATTGAGACCTGCATGGGAGCTTGGCTTGCAAGAATCCAAGCAAAATATTAGTATCCCTTTTCGCTCAGGACATAAATTTGAGACTCCAAAAATAGCAGTTCATTGCCATGTATATTATCTGGAGCTTTTTTGCGAACTTCTTAGCGCCTGGAAAAACATTCAAAACAAATTTTTATTTATTACAACTAATACCGCTTTTAAGGCATCAATTATTGAGCAAATTTTAATTCATAATGAAGAGCTTGATTACCTCGTGATAATTGTTAAAAATAGAGGTCGTGATATTGCCCCCTTGATCTATCTTTTAAAGCATTATTTAAATGGCTTTGATATTGTTATCCATTGTCACACAAAAAAGACGCCACAAGTTGACAAGGGGTTTGGTGTCGCTTGGAGGAAATCACTGATTCAAGCCACTTTCCCAAACGAGTATCTTGCTAGGAAATTGGTTGATTTGCTTGTTAATGTAAACTCTGGAATTGTAATGCCCTGGCCTCATAGATTTGTGGCCCATAATGTTAATTGGGGGTCTAATTTTTGCAGAATTAAATCTTTAATGGAACTTGTTGGCTTCAAAATTAATCGTAGTAACTTCTTGTATTTTCCTGCCGGATCATTTTTCTGGGCTCGAGTTGATGCTCTGCAGCCTCTTCTGGGTTTAAGTATTAATGATCTTGATTTCTGCCCTGAGCCCACTCCACCAGATGGTGCTCTTGCCCATTCCTTGGAGCGTTGCATTGGCATCTTGCCAATGCTTGAGAACAGAAGGTCATATGCTGTTTGGATAGATGCCAATACCCATGGTTTTACGGATGCAGTTAATAATTCCCATCTCATAGCACTACCAACAAATGATGATCTAAAAAATAACTGCGAGGATTGGTTTAAGGATGGCTTAGTTAGGGCATTTAGCTCATATATACCAGCCCATCAGTCACTGATTCTCAGTTGATTTCTTTTATATGGCAGCACAAAAAATTTCTTTCCTAGTCTTCTAGTTAATCCGCAAGCCATTTACTAGACTGCATTGCTAAATGTATTTTTATCCAAATAGTTTATCAATAAAATACTGCTACTAAGCTTGTATTTAATCTTCATGCTTGGTCATAGCCCATCCCACGTAGTTTGCCCGTTCTAAGATAATAAATTTTCCTCCTGTAAGAATTTATTGATATACTGTATTGCCGCCAGCCTGAGTTTTAACGTAACCTATAGTAATTTCTGCTGATTGCAACCAATGTCGCTTCAAATTCTTAATGAACCCATCAAGCGCGTTTTAGTAACCGGTGGAGCGGGTTTTATTGGAGGAGCGGTGGTTCGCAGGCTGCTCCAAGAGAGCACAGCCTTAATTTTTAATCTCGATAAGCTCGGCTATGCCAGTGATCTTTCTAGTATTAAATTGTTGCCCCAAGCAGAACAAAATCATCAACTGTTTCAGGTAGATCTCACTGATTCTGCAGCAACTGAAGCGGCAGTGCAGCAGGCAGATCCAGATTTAGTGCTGCATCTGGCGGCCGAAAGCCATGTGGATCGCTCGATTGACGGCCCAGGTTCTTTTATAGATAGCAATGTTTTAGGCACTTTTAATTTGCTTCAGGCTGTGCGTAAGCACTTTGAGCAACTTCCAGAAGAAAGGCGTACGTATTTCCGCTTTCAGCATATAAGTACCGATGAGGTGTTTGGTTCCCTTGGAGCCACAGGTCGCTTTTGCGAAACAACTCCATACGATCCGCGCAGCCCCTATTCAGCCAGTAAAGCTGCCAGCGATCATCTCGTGAATGCATGGCATCACACCTATGGCCTGCCGGTTGTTATAACAAATTGCAGCAACAACTATGGCCCTTGGCAGTTCCCGGAGAAGTTGATACCGGTTGTGATCCTAAAAGCATTAGCTGGCGAACCTATTCCGCTCTACGGCGATGGTGCAAATATTCGCGATTGGTTATATGTTGAAGATCATGTTGATGCGCTTTTGTTAGTAGCAAGGAAGGCTCAAATTGGTAGAAGCTATTGCGTGGGTGGCCATGGTGAACGTAGTAACCGCCAAGTTGTAGAGGCCATATGTGATTTGCTTGATGAATTAAAACCTCAGGCTGCACCCCACGCACGTTTAATCACCCGTGTTAAAGATAGACCTGGCCACGATCAGCGATATGCAATTAATCCAGGCCGGATTACTGCCGAACTGAATTGGCAACCGCGTCATCAATTTGCCGATGGCCTTAAATATACTGTTAATTGGTATTTGAATAATTTAGCTTGGTGTCAAAGCGTTGGCTATAGCGGTAGCAGACTGGGTGCAATCAAGTGATTTGCAATGATAGTTAGGCTTTAATTAATTCTCCAATCCCTCTTTTTTTAATATTTTATCAAAGCTGCGGGTTTGATTTGGATTTGGTAGCCCCAGCCTGGTTTTCTGTTTTTTCAGGAACGTACGAGCTTGATTTGGTGTTATTTGTTTATTGCGAACAGCATTAAGGAGTTCGCCATCTCGAATTTTTGTAAATTCAGCTGCATTTTCGGGCTGGCTAATTTTTAATGCTCCCACTTGCACCTTAACGGGTTCCAGATTTGGGCTTGATGGCCAACTGGTTTTGGGAGCGCAGGCTGTAAGCGGGATTGTTAAGAATAGAGCCAGAGAAAAAGCTAAAACTTTCATTTGATGGTTGTCAACCCAGCGAATATCCTTTTTATTATATTGCCAAATCGATCCGTTCAAGAATCCTTAATTATTTTTATTTATTTACGCTCACTTGTTTGCAGTCAACAACTGAATGGCCTCCCTATAGCTTTTTTCTAGCCATGGCCTTCTATCAATCTGATGAATTACAGGAACTGGTGTTTTAGATGTATCAACTATCTGACCGTACATATTTATAGGTGTTTCAGGATGATAATGCAGTGTAGTTGCAAATCCTGAGCAAGGGTCGCTGATGGAGTATTTCAGATTCAATCTATTTTCATATATTAATTTTATCAGCATACTTTGATCCAGCCCAAAGGGTATTGCACCAATTTTAGCGATCGCCATATCCAACTCAGCAGTAAAAATTTGAAGTAGCTTAGTTATTGATTTGAAGTCTCCAAGAATTGTGCCACAGCATATAATTAACTCTGATCCGTGCTTTCTTAGGAAATCATCTCCGTTTGGGAAAAAGTTCATAATCCAATCTCTATTTGTGGGGCAATTTTCGATAGTTCTTGGTTCGGAGGCGAAGATAATGCCATTTACATCACCAAACGGATCACTTTGAAAATATACATCTTTGCAATCACTTAGTAATACCATATTATATTTTTCCCGATTGATACTGGCGAGGTATTCAAGAAATGCCTTGTAACGCAGTGTTGCAAATTCTCTTGGATTGTTAAGTTTGGGAATCCTGAGCAGTTTTATTCGTGGAAATCTTTTTAAGCAAAATTGCTCTTCAAGATTGAGGGAATCGCATATTATTGCAAGGTCTGCGGTGGTGTTTAGCAATGCGGATGATATAAATAATGAAAGCTCATTTAAATTGTAGCCAGATGCGCCTCCAATGATTAAATTCATTTCAAGCATTATTTCAAAAGCTATCTTAGCACAGGGACTTTTTGGTGGCTATAAGTTCACTGGCAATCAACTCGAGTTTTTTTGCACTTTCATAAACACTTAAAGATGCAGTTGCTCTTGCCATGCCAGCCTTTGCAATCTGATTTAAATTTTGTGGTTGCTTGCATAAATTTAGGATTTTTTCCGCGAGGCTATTTGGTTCATTTGGTTCGAATAGCAATCCACTTACATTATTTTCAAATAATTCAGCGGCGCCACCAACGCCGCTACTTATTAAAGCGATACCACTTGCCATAGCCTCAGCACCAACAATACCAAAAGCTTCCGGATAAATCGACGGAAATACACATATGTGGTGCAATCTAAAAAATCTAGCAAGGGCCGGCCTGTTGAGCTGGCCTACAAAGTTTACTGAGTCGATATTGTTTTTCTTTAATTGATCTTTTAAATGATTGCAATAATCTTGTTGAAATGAATTTCCTGCAATATTTACTTGAAACTTGATATTTAGTTTTCTCAGTAATAGAAGAGCACTTATTAGGGTATGTGCACCTTTGCTGCTCATTAATAATCCCGCGTAACACAATTTGATCGGATTACTTGTAGTTCCCAGCATTCCTGCTAAGGATTTGCCGTTTAGTGGTTGTGGTAGTGCTCGTTCTGATATAGAATCGCCAAACAGATCCGTTCTTACACCCGGGTAAACGATCGGGATTGTTTTCTTTGTATTATTCATAAGGCCAGCCTGCTCCATGCTTTTACCCACAGCAGCACTTGCAGCTACTAGGGTATAGATGGCGCTTTTTGGCATATGATCTGCGGTAAAAGGAGGATTTACAAATCCAATGTGATGGATTACCGGGATTTTAGCGCTTAGTAAATAATTTAATGGATTGTTACTAAGAAGATCTAGATTTCCCACCAAAGCGGCATCAAAGGGTCCTTCTTTAAGCAGCAGTTTCTCTATAGTTTTGTTATTAATCCATTCAATATTCCTTATTACTTGGGGATCCTTATGAAGATTCACTCCTCCCTGGTATGAACCGCATAATATTAATTTCCTGCATATCGTTTCTCCTGACGTTCCTTTGGTTGAACTGTCACCAAGGTATGATGAATCACTTGTTAGTACTAGTATCTGGTGTCCCCTGGAGGCCAAGCCCCAAGCGAAATCAGCCATCGATCTCCCATAGCCTCCCAACTCCTGGGGGGGATAGAGATTTGTAAGTAGAAGTATGCGCATTAGCTATTTGCGTTTAGATGGCTGTATGGCATTATTGCATGGTTGGCCTTGTAGCCGCCCATGCAAACTGTTCAATGATTGCACTATAAATGCGGATTCTCATTACTATATTGCATCACTGGAACCCCAACGGCGGCGGACGCCACCAGTCTTTGCGATCAAATCCGTTACCGCGAATCCAGGCCTTACAAAGTCTGATTTTAGCGTTCACAAGATTCGGTTCAAATCAATTTCATCTAAACCTGGAAGATCAGGCTGCTTATCCGGCCAATATAAGTAAATCTGTTCATATTGATTTGCACGTATTAACTGACGGCAAAAATCATGTTCTTGATCAATTAGATAATTCTTTTAATGCTTGCATCGAGCGTGTTGCATCAACTGTTGAGCAGCCATTAATGTTAGGCTTTAAAGCCCAGCAGCATCTTGCACTTAATTTGTCTGATCAATATGATTTATATGGTTATTTTGAAGATGATGTTATTGTGCATGATCCTTATTTTTTTTTAAAGGTTAAACGTTTTGCTGAATATTTGGGGGCTCAGAATGTTTTGTTGCCTCAACGCTATGAATTAATGTCCCATCCATCTTCATTAAATAAACTCTATATTGACGGACAGCTTCCAAGGCATGATATCAATGAGCTCATACCTTCACCTCCACCTTCTGTTCTTATGCTAGATGGTTTATTAGGACCAATATCCTTTGAATCACCCTCTAATCCTCATGCTGGTTGTTTCGTACTTACGCACCAGCAGCTTCATTTTTGGACTCAGCAGCCCTGGTGGCAAGATCAGGATTGTGGGTTTGTATCACCACTTGAAAGTGCCGCTACCCTTGGTTTATTAAAATCTTTTAAGTTATATAAACCTTCTTTTGCAAATGCTTCCTGGCTTGAAGTTGAGCACTGGGGAAGCGGTTTCCTTACCCTTATGGCTAGAGCAACTAGAAAAAAATCAACAAATAAGTGACAGATTCTTCATTGCCTTGTTTGGTTTGGGGCTGTAATCCGTCAGCTCAGATCGAGTTTGCTTGGCTTACTTGTCTTTTGGGTAATATGCAACATGTTCAGGCATGGCATTCAACTGAGATTCAACTAACTGTTACTCCACCTGTTGTGTTAGTTGAATCTGGCATATTGTTTCTAGAGCGTTTTCCCAGTGAAGATCGTATTAAGGCACTGAGGAATGCTAGAACGCACAGAATTAATCAGCTGGCCAAAATTACCAATTTTGGCCTAATACATTTAAGCGATGAGCAAGGATTTGATGGCGATCAACTCTATCCTGAGCTGCCACAAGGAACCGTGGTGTGGCGTAATTTCCACTATCCGCGTTTCCAATCTAGTTCATTTATTAATTTTTTCCCAATTGGTCCTAGAGTTGAATTGTTAAAAGTTAATTCTACAATTAATTCCTTATTGAGTGCTTCCAAGCGGCAATTTCCATGGGTCTTTATGGGAACACTATGGAGTTCTGGCACCCGTACACTTGCGGCATCTCTATTCTTGAGGGCATTGCCCAAAGGCTTCTTTTTTGCTGGTAAGAGATTTGGTCAGGGATTAGAGCCATCTGTTTATCGCGAGCACCTTTTATCTAGTGCTTTTTCTCTTTGCCCTGAGGGAGATCGACACTTCGACACTTTTCGCTTATATGAAAGTCTTCAAGCTGGTTGTATTCCAGTAATTGTTGATCAGCGATCTATGGCTATAGTTTTATTTGGATCCAATACTGTGTTACCAATATTTACAAGTTGGCCTGAGGCATTAGAGTGGGTACAATTCTTACTTGCCAATCCCGAGCAATTGGACCGCCAGCAAGAAAAACTTAAATTATGGTGGAATATGCATAAACAGTCACTTGCTTATAGGATGAGGAAATCATTGCTAGGCACCACTGTCTAGGCTTTCCAGTGCGTCTGCTCCTGATTCACCAGAATTTTCCTGGTCAGTTTCGTCAACTGGCACCCCACCTGATTGAGAGGGGCCATGATCTAGTAGCTATTTGCTCCCATGGCAGAACAATTGAATTGCCTCTGCGCCTCTTCCGTTATCCCCCCCCTCAAAAAAACGAAGTCCCTCGTCATTTTGGAGCTTCTCTTTGGGAGGAGGCTTTGCAACGTGCTGAATCAGTTGCCCATTTGGTGGCTGGTTTAATTGGTGAGGGCTGGAAACCAAATTGTATTCTTGCTCACTGTGGATGGGGCGAAACCCTTGGTTTGGCTGAGCTACTGCCTGATGTACCCCAACTTCTTTGGCCAGAACTGTGGGTTCGTCCCGAGCATGGTGGTTATGGCAGTGATCCCCTCAAACCTCCGGTTGGATTACCCCAAAAACTTGAACAGGTGGGTCGGAATGCGCTTACGAGGGTTGCCTTAGATCATGCTAGAGGATGGATCGTTTCAACTCAACATCAAGCAAGGAGTTTTCCTTCAGATTTGCAATCTATAAAGATGCATGTAATTCATGAGGGTATTGACACAGAAATAATCGCACCAAATCCTTCAGTTAGCTACGAAGTTTGTGGAATTACAATAGATCGTTCTGTTCCAACTATTACATTTGTGAATCGAAATTTTGAACGACTACGCGGTTTTGATTTTTTCATGCGTGCTTTACCTTTTATTCAAAAGATGCATCCAGGTGTACGGGTTCTTGTTGTTGGTGATGATCAGCCGGGATATGCTGGGCCTCCAGTTGGGGGAAGGCCCCTTAGAGAAAGTATTCTTAACGAGCTTAATGGCCAGTTAGATTTGGGGCGTATTCATTTCCTAGGTAGAATCCCACATCCTCAGCTTACTGCCTTAATGCAAGCAAGCTGGATTCATGTTTATTTGAGTTACCCTTTTGTGCTTGGTTGGAGTTTGATTGAGGCTATGGCATGCGGATGTTGTATTGTGGGTAGCTCTGGAATGCCAGTTGAGGAGGTAATTCAGGATGGTGTTGAAGGCTTTTTGGTGCCAATGGGAGATATAAAAAAATTGGAGCAGCGGATTATTGCACTGCTCTCCTCCCCATCCTTAAGGCAGCAATTAGGAGTTGCTGCCCGCTTAAGATCCTTGGAATGGTCGCAAAACGTTACATTACCCCAAGTTACCCATTTGATTGAAGCGTTGTGAATAAACACTTGTCTCCTCACCAGTGGTTAAGGCATTGGCTAATTCGCACCCGTTGGCGTCGCTGGTTGTTACCAGCTGTGTGTGCTATCCCCTACGCGGCATCTATGTTATGGCTTGTTAGTAGAAATCAGTTTTGGATTGCTCAGATCCTACTAACTCCATTATTGATGGTTTTGATACTTGGCTTGCTCAGCCTGTGGTTGGCAAATAAGGAATTTCGTGGTTAAAAAATTTAAACGATGAGCTCTTTTGTTAGAGTGTTCACCATAGCTCTTTCAGCACAATGAATCTCCCTTCCCAACCTTGGTCTTATGCCCAAGCTGCAGCCTTGAACCACAGGGATGAATTAATGCGATTTTGGTTAGCCGCCCCGGTAGATCAATTGGAACAACTGTGGAATGGAGGTTTAGGTCCACTAACAAAGCAATTAGTTACAAAATTGGATTCAGGCACTAATTTTAATGTGCAGCAGAGGTCTTTGCGTGACGAGCTCAACCAAAAACTTGGTCAAATTGGTTTAACACAACCATTTGCCCATCAGTTGTTGATAGCTTTGTTTCTGGTTTCACCCCCTGGCTTATTTAAAGTTGCTAATGCTTCAGCCGTACTTCCCACTTGGCTCTACCTTTCATACCAGGAGCTTTATGAAACTCCTTCTAAGCAGCAGGCTGTATCTAAATCTCAAACAGTTCTAGGTAGCTCTAAACCTGCTGCTGTTCAAACTTTAGGTGATTTTGGCTCCGTACCTGATCCTGATTTTGGTATTTTCCCAAATTCGTTAGATGATTTGGTGGGTAATCGCATCCAATTAAACCGCCTATTGGGGCTATCTAATCTTTATTATATTGATCCTGAAGATAGTGAAATTGCGCAAGAACTATTATCTCTACGTCGTTCGTTAGCTGAATTAATCAAACGCTCACCTGAACCCAGCCTTGAGGCCATATGGGCCACTGATTTAGGTGATCGTTACTGGGCACTGGTGAGATCTGGAGTGCAAAATGAACCCCTGAATTCTATTGATCAAGCTCTTCTTGATGAATCCACCCGCAAGCTTTCTTCTGATAATGGAGGAGGTTTTGGAACCCCTGGAGCAATAAATGCATTATTGGTTGCAATGATGTTTTTTAAACCCGGCTCAATGAGGGTAGAGGCTGCAGAACAAAAGCTACCTGGGTGGCTGCTAAGTGGCTATCAAGGGGTTTATGAACAGCCTGCAGTTGCTAAGTAAGATTTAATTATAGATAGATTTGAAAATTTTAATTTCACACACTAATTATCCAGCTCAATTCCGTCGTTTATTGCCGGGATTGGTTAAAGCTGGTCACGAAGTGGTATTCCTATGCCAAGGTCGTGAGTGGCATGCCCCAGCTGTAGAGAACTTCAAGTTAATGGTGTATACCCCCCATCGCGCCGGAGGAGGTGCCGTCATACACCCATATCTGCGGCGTTTTGAACAGGCTGTGCTTCAAGGACAAGCAGCTTATAGGCAGGCAGAAACACTTGCTAAAACCCACTGGTATCCAGATTTGATAATTAACCATGTGGGCTTTGGTAGTGGCTTGTATTTGGGTGATCTATTCCCAAATGCAAAAAAGATTGGGTTATTTGAATGGTACTACAACGCAGAAGGTGCAGATGTTGATTTTATAAGAAGAGGCCCTGTAGATGCTGAACGTAAACTCATGCTACGTACATGGAATGCTCAAACTTTGTTAGAGCTTGCTAGTTGCGATAATGCTGTTAGCCCCACAAAATGGCAACGAGATCAATTCCCTAGGCATCTTCGATCCCATCTCACAGTTATTCATGAAGGTATTGATACAGAAATGCTCGGAAACTTGCGAAGTACCGGCATGCCATTGCCGGAGGCACTTAAAAACCAGCAAAATTTAGAGATAATTACATACGTGAGTAGAGGTTTTGAGGAATATCGTGGTTTCCCTCAGGCAATGCTTGCAATTGCTGAACTGCAACGCAGGCGACCAAATGCCCATGCTTTGATTGTTGGCCATGATGGTGTTGCCTATGGAGCCAATCGCAGTGACAACCGTTCATGGGGTCAATGGGCTGTGGAGGAAGCGGGTTTAAATATAGATAGAACCCACTGGCTCGGTATTCTGCAAGATGCTGAATATCATCAAGTGTTGGCATGCAGCACTGTTCATCTCTACCTAACGGTTCCATTTGTTTTGAGCTGGAGTTTGCTTGAAGCAATGGCTGCGGGTTGTGCACTTGTAGCTAGTGATACAGCGCCTGTTCAGGAGGTTCTAGAGCACGGCCGCTCAGGTTTGCTTGTTGATTTTTTTGATCCCTCAGCCCAGGCAGGAGCTATTGAGTACTTATTGGATCGTCCATCGGAACGCGAAAAATTTGCAAATTGTGCAAAAAGTCGCGCCGGTAATTACAGCCATAGACTGGGATTACAGGCCTGGGGCAAGCTGATTGGTGATGAATTCACGATATAAGGACAATCCCCACACTGGATATGTTGCCTAAATCCATCCCTTGTCGTACATTAGCTGGGCTATGCAGTATTAAGCTGCAGCCCACCGCTCCCAATGTGGGTGCGAAAGTGGTTTCCACAACAAACCCACATCAGTCCCCTAACCAAGATGACTTCAAGCTTCAACCAGATCATTGGAACCAACACGCAGAATTTCATCAATTCACCCACTGGAGCCGACTCAATCGTTGCGTTAGCCGGTGATGACTGGGTTTTTGGAGTTTCCGGTAAGGACAGGGTGGATCTGGGCGACGGATTCGACACACTTACCCTCTACTCGCTCACTCAACAGGGCTACGCTGAATCTCTCAGTGGTGCTGAGTTATACGGTCAGTTGGGTAACGACAGGTTAGACCTATCCATACCAGGCAGAAGCCCAGGTGAGGTGTATGGTGTCACTAGTACAATTGTTGACGGCGGAGAGGGTTTAGATACAATTATCGGTTGGGCCAATAGCTTGCTTTCTACTATTACTGGCGGACAAGGCAGTGATAGTATTAATTGGCGGCCAGCAATTATCATAAATGGCGACACTATTCCTAACACAATATCTGCTTCACTTGTTCAAGGTGGTGAAGACAACGACACAATAACGCTAAATGCTCAATATTTATATGCTACAACTGTTTATGGCGGCGATACATTAACTCCACAAGAAGATTCTGCAGACGCAATTGTAATTGACGGCTATGCAGATCCAACAGCAGGTGGAGGTTTTACTGAGGTTCTAATTGAGGATCTCACCGTAAATGGTAATGCAGGTAGTGACTCAATTCTTGTTGGTAATCTCTCCGGCGGAGCTCGTTTCATTTACGACTCAACAATTCGTGGTGGAAAAAATAATGATACAATTAATATTGGAACTCAATTTGATATCGCAGGTTCTACCATTTATGGTGATAGCAATAATGATAGTATTTTCATATCGACAGGACGATCTATCGTATCATCCAATATTTGGGGCGGCAGTAATACTGATACAACAAATGATCTAGCAGATTCAATTAATATACAAGCAACTGAATCGATTTTGCAATCATATGTTCAAGGTAATGCTGGCAATGATCAAATAACCGTTTCAACTGCCCTATTGGACAGTTCAACAGTCCGTGGTGGACGTGACAATGATAATTTATATTTAAATGTTACTACCACTGTAACAAAATCTCAAATATTTGGAGATCTTGGCAGTGATACAATTACAATCACAACCGCTAACAATTTACAAGCCTCCACAATTTACGGCGGTAGCTTCACTGATACAACTGATGACTTAGCCGATTCCATTCAAATTTCCATATCACAAACTGTTAGTGATTCATCTTTCAGAGGTAATGGAGGTTCTGACATAATTCATTTCTCTGCCGCAACTTTTATTTCTAGTACAGTTGAGGGTGGTGCTGACAATGACACCTTAATTTTTGATGGAACTGGTTCTTTTACTAAATCAATTCTAGCTGGTGATGCTGGAAACGATTTTATTCAGTTTAATCACTCTAGTTCTTCAATCAAATCTTCCACTATTTATGGTGGTAACAGTACTGTCACTACCACTGGTAATGACACCATTAAAATAGACGGTACTGTTACATCTTCATTGTTAGATGGAGGAGTTGGATCTGATCAATTTTCAATCCTTGGTAATATTGTTTCAACTTCAGTTTACGGCGGATCTGGTGGCGATACTCTCCAATTAACTGGAATCTCGTTCAGTACTATTACAGCTGATGCTGATAATGATTCCCTAGCAATCATTGGTGGTGTTACATCATCCAGCATTGATCTAGGTGCAGGTAACGACTCTGTTTCTTTGGCTGCAGGAGCTAATTTCCTTAGTTCAACATTGTTAGGTGATGCTGGTAATGACTTCTTCTCAATTATTCCAAGTATCTCTGTTTCCAAATCCTTGCTTAATAGCGGAGAAGGAGCAGATACATTGCTTATATCAGATATTAAATCTTCTACCATTGATTCAGGTACAGAAGCTGATTCATTAGCCTTTACCGGTGGTGTTTCAGATTCATCTGTTTCCCTTGGCGCCGGCAACGATACAATTTCAGTTATTGGCTCGGTTTCTGGCCTAACTACTGCATCTGTTATTGATCTTGGTGAAGGTAATAACCTTGCAACCATTGGTCTTTTCCTTACCAGTAGTACAGTTACTGCTGGTGCAGGCAACGATACACTGAACGTTGCCACCGTGGATAAATCACTTCTTAGCCTGGGTGATGGTTCAAACCAGATCCAAGCAACTAACTTCAGCTCTTCAACATTTACCGGTGGTTCTGGTAGTGATACTCTTAATATTATTTCTAGTGCAACGAGTTCCGCCTTCACATTTGGAGACGGTAACAATTATATGAGTGTTGGTGTTAATTTACAGTCAAGTACTGTAACTGCTGGATCAGGTAATGACACTATTGCCCTAAATCTTGCTACTAAAACTAATTTTACTCTTGGCGAAGGTACCAATAGATTCCTTGCAGCTAATGTAACCACTTCCACAATTACTGGTGGCAGTGGAATTGATACATTATCAATCACAGATGGTGTTTCCAACTCGTCTATCTCTACAGGTGATGGAAATAACTATATAACTGTTGGTGGTTTATTTAACAGCAGCACATTAACTTCAGGCGCTGGGAACGACTCACTCTACTTCTTCTATCAAGTTACCAATTCAACCCTTACCCTTGGGGATGGTGACAACCAAGTAATTGGTTCATTTTCTCAGGATGCTAACTTTACCGGATCAGGTATTTATTCATCCACACTTACCTCTGGTAGTGGTAATGATTCAATAGTGTTTAACCGCGGCTCATTCAATTCAAGTATTGTTTCTGGAGCTGGTAACGATTCACTGCACTTTGGACCTTTTGGTGGATCATCGTCAATATCAGGAGGTGTAAATCCAAGTATTATTGAAACCGGCACTGGTAATGATACTCTTTCCATAGTTAATAATGTAACTGCAAGTAACTTAAACCTTGGTGCCGATAGTAACTACCTCACAATTGGTGGAGCCATATCATTAACAACAGTTACTGCTCTTGAAGGAAACGACACTTTCCTTATTGGTGGAGCCATTAATGCTTCTACAATCTCCGCAGGTGATGGATCTAATGTTCTTAGATTTACATCTGATTTTTCCAGTAGTTCATTAACAGGTGGTACTGGTAACGATTCCGTGGTTCTCGGCTCAGCGGCTAGAGACAGTATTAACTTAGGTGGAGCAGGTGCAGATACTCTTTCAGTTGTTGGTGGAGTATCAAACAGCTCTATCACAATGGGTGCTTCTAGTTATGTAACTGTAGGTAACACGTTCATTTCCAGCACTTTAGTTGGTGGAGCTGATGGCGATACTTTCCTCTTCGGTACTGGTGTTTCAAATAGCACCATTACCCTTGGGGCCGGCACTAATCAATCAACTATTACTACTAATGCAATCAGTTCTAACCTTACTGGTGGGGCAGGTAACGATTCCATCCGTGTTACAGGTTATCTAGAACGAGACACACTCAACTTAGGTGGAGCAGGTGCAGATACTCTTTCAGTTGGTGGTGGAGTATCAAACAGCTCTATCACAATGGGTGCTTCTAGTTATGTAACTGTGGGTAACACGTTCATTTCCAGCACTTTAGTTGGTGGTAGTGGTGATGATATATTTGATATTAGTAACTCTGTAAGTAGCTCAACTATTACTTTAGGTGATGGTGATAACCAATTTTATGGTGAGGATTATACATCAGTGACTCTTACTGGTGGATCAGGCAATGACTTTATTGCAGTTGATTTAACAGCCCTGTCGTCAAGCTTTATTTTGGGAGATGGTAACAATCAGGTTGGAATTAAACAACAAGCTTCCACTGTAACCATCACTTTAGGTACTGGAAATGACACAGTTATTTTAGATGGAGGAGCTACGGCAAGCACTATTACATTGGGAGCCGGTTCTAATTACTTCACAGCTGGTGGGTACATGATGAGTAGTACTGTATTAGGTGGTTCTGATAATGACCTTCTGCGCTTTACTTCTACCGATACTTCTACTATTACTGCTGGTGCAGGAAATGACTCTGTTTCATTCACAGGGGTAGCATCTGGCTCAAGGATTGATCTTGGTGCTGGTTCAGATTCATTAATATTTGATAGTACCTCAACTATTAATGGCGCAACTATTCTTGGTGGTGATGGTGGAGATACTCTTACCTTCTTAGCTGGCTTTAGTGGTACAGATATTGCAGCAGG
>Ga0247833_1004375_pt1 | contig 17646 bp, 16 predicted proteins | sample LaCruzMarch2015__7_FD_187117 | JGI IMG/M metagenome (GOLD analysis project Ga0247833, IMG submission 187117) | Freshwater microbial communities from meromictic Lake La Cruz, Castile-La Mancha, Spain - LaCruzMarch2015_8m | ecosystem: Environmental > Aquatic > Freshwater > Lake | place: Spain...
GGCAAATCGTCATTGCGCACAATAACGCGATTCGATCCGACGCATTATCCGTGCAAAATCGGGTCCGAGGTGCCGGATGAATTATTCGATCCCGACGAACACTTTACCAATCCGAAGAATGCCAAGGGCAATGATCGATTTACGCACTTTGCGGTGGCCGCGGCACGATTAGCGCTCAAGGATGCCGAGTTGGGAGACACGCCCGAAACGCTGGTACGTCCAGAACGATGTGGCGTGTTCGTGGGGAGTGCATTCGGTGGGATGGAAACGTTCGAACGAGAGGTATTGAAATTACATTCCAAGCCGGACCGTCCCAAGGTATGTCGAGGTCTTTTGTTGCATTGTTTATTATTGTTTGGGAATCCACAAGATTTGCGTCTCTCATTATTTGCGCACGTACCCTTTTTCTCTCTCCTCCCACGATTCATAAATTGTACGCACAACAGGTATCACCCTTCACTATCCCCGCTCTACTCGGTAATACCGCCTCGGGCGTTATCGGGATTGAATGTGGATGCAAGGGTCCGAACTACGGCGTTACATCTGCGTGTGCCTCGGGATCGCATGCCATCGGTGAGGCATACGGTATGATCGCCGATGGCGTGGCCGATCAGATGGTGGCCGGGGGGACTGAGGCGGCAATTACGCCACTAAGTTATGCAGGATTTAGCAGCATGAAAGCCATGACTACCAGTTATAATGATGACCCCACGAAGGGTTCACGTCCATTCGATGCCGATCGTGGCGGATTCGTCATGGGAGAGGGTGCGGGTGTTATCGTACTTGAAAGTCTCGACAGTGCCGAGGCACGCGGAGCACATATTTACTGTGAGATGGTGGGTTATGGTGCCACATGTGATGCACATCATATCACCACTCCAGCACCCGAGGGACGTGGACTCGCGGCAGCGATGGAGATGGCAATCGCACAAAGCGGAATGAAGAAGACGGATATTAGCTATGTTAATGCACACGGTACATCCACTGCGTACAATGACAAATTCGAAACGATGGCATTCAAATCAGTATTTGGAGAGCATGCAACGAAGAAGGATGGAAAGTTTGTCGTATCGAGTACTAAGTGTGTTACCGGACACACACTCGGTGCCGCCGGTGGACTTGAGGCAGTCATTGCTGCACGATCCATTATGGATGGGGTTGTACCACCCACAATCAATTATGTGACACCTGATCCCGATTGTGATTTGGACTATGTCCCAAACACGAAAAGGGAGATGGAGGTACATGCAGCAATGAGCACGAATTTGGGATTTGGAGGTCACAATGCCGTTATTCTATTTAAGAAGTACGCCAAGTAAAAGGTGGGGAAAAATATTCACAGAGGATGATACTTGTGTAGAATGTTAAATAATGACACGGCTAGCTATTAATGTTCTTTTTGTGATACCTTCTATGAATATGTGCTGTCTGTCGTATGAAATAATCGGTGATAATTCTTTTATGGGAATGAGAATGATAAGTTTTGTATTGTGTCATCATTCCGAGTGCTGCTCGTCATCTTGTTTCGTCTTCTTTACTGACTCTTCTGATGCAATAGGTGATTGCTTTCGCTTTTCATTATCCATTTTCGATGTGTTTTTTCTGTCCTCCGATTTTGAGGTTGCATCATCGTCATGATCAGCTTCTGGTCCCAAAGAATTCATAATTTGCAACAGTTCATTTATTTGAGATGCTGGAAGTGGCCCGTCCAATTGTAGCACCTGTTCTGTTGGCGGTAGATTTACACTCTTCGATTTCCTTTGTCTTGTGCAATGCGATCGTACAAACCCGATGGATGTCAAAATATTAAGGACCGGCTCAAGATCAACGAGTTCCCTAACGGCCTTGTTTTCCAGTCTCAGTTTTCTATACTTGACTTCGTTCGGATACTTGACCAGGTTGGATAAAATATGTTTTGTTGTATTGAATGATAGTGGTAATTTTTCCAATTCTACAATTGCCGCGACAGCAGTCGCTATAGCTCCACCCATAGTTGCTGCTGCTGAATTGCCAGATCCTGCACATGTCGGACAGTAGAATAAATCACCAACCAAGAGTGATAGTGAGGAGGTACACTTGGGACAGACTGTATTAGCACACCCGTCAGTGTCGCATAGTAACCAACCCATTTGACCGTCGGTCCAAACATTGTCGCAAATGCAGCATTCATCGTTGGACGACTCTCCCATCATCATCATCCCCCACAAGAAGCGTATTATCTAGTGCGACTAGCTGTGAAATAATGGACAAGAGTAGAACAAGGTGCGTCCGTGAGTGAGGTGTACATACATGATGTAGAATAGTGAGTCTGTGTTGTTGAGGGAAGACGCTGGAAGACGTTAGTAAATTATCCAGTAGGTATCTTTTCTCGTTTCTCGTTCAACTCGCCTCGGACGCAAGTTTCGGCGAAGAGGTTCTCCTTCCAACACTCATACTCCTCACACCAAACGACAAACATGTCCGCTGCTAACGTAATCAACGCTGAGATGAAGGATACCCTCGCCACCATCCAGCGCGATGGTCTCTCTGCCGACTCTTCCCTTGGACGTAAACTCATGGCTGCATCCCGTCGTGTTGAGAATGGTAACAATGGTAGCTTCGATATGAGCTGGGTTTCTGGCTACTCGATCAAGTTTGAGGGATGCCACCACGTTACACAGTGGGCCTCGGCGGAGGAAATTGAGGCTGCCTCGGGCAACGACGACGCCGCGGAGGATGGTGTTACTCTCAACGCATCGAATGGTCGGATCAAGTCCAAGGGCATCGTTCGCTTCCGTTTATGCCCCTCTGGATCGTGCTCGGACAACTTCAGTGTTGGATGCTCGAACAACTACGGAGAGTACATCGTGGACATGCTCCAATTCCTAAAGGTCTACGTGGCCTGGCAGATTGAGGAGACGGCATCCAAGTGCTCGTCCTACAAAAGTGTGTGCTACAAGCAGTGCTACTCGTCCACGAGCTCCAACTGCTACTCAAGCTGCTACAAGAGCCACGGCGTTGAGGTATCTTTATGCGCACAGTACGATGAGTACGGGAACAATCAGTTCGAACAGGTTGATGGAGATGGTAACGTCTTCTCCCTTGAAAACTACCTCCAGTGTGCCGAGTACGAGATTGACAATGCCAACGGTGAGGCACTTTCGCACTACCTTGGCCCGTACTGCTCCAACCAGGGCGGTGACATCCGTCTTGGCTTCTTCCAGGATCAGTACTGCTCCATCCCTAGTGCCAACCAGGCCAGTTACTACTCCAAGCTAACTGGTGTCGATGTCCCATTCACGAGTACGTCGATCGTCACTACGAAGTGCATGAGCTGCGAGTCAACTGCCTCGAACAATGGCGAGGCCGTGAACGACTACTACAACTACAACGCCGATGGACAAAAGAACTACTACGTCGCCACGACGGTCAATGACATGTGTGGGACCATGTACATGAGCTCTGGCAAGTGCGAGACACAGTTGCCTAAGGATGACTTCCCATACCCCGAAACTGGGGCATGCACCTACATCGAGAGTGTCAAGAGATTGAAGGATGATGGTATTATCCGTGCCGATCAGAAGGTCAGTAGCAAGCCAGCGGCTATCTCTATTGGTGTATTCACGAGCTTGGCTGTACTGATGGGAGGGTATGTGTACTACCTCAAGAGCAAGATTGCCAGGTCACGGGTGAACCTTGCTGGCGCCTCAACAAGTCTTGCATGAGTAATGTCTGCAGCAGTAGAAGGAGGGGGATTTCTTCATGAAAGATTTTTGTTAAATGATGAGATAGAAGATGTGTACAGATATGTTTTGCTGGTCAAAGATCCGCATGTAATGATATAAAGATAATTGTGTGTCGACAAAACGATTTCTGGTAGATGCTTTTGTGTGTATCATTATCACGAAGAAGTTAATTCTTAGTCTTCTGGAATTGCAAGGGATATATTCAGTCAAATTATCATTGTCCACTCTTCGCCAGAACCTGTGAAATCATTGTCAAATCACTTTCCAAACTCCTCGCCTTACTTTCCAAATGTCCCAATGTTTCGTGATGGGCATTGAATACGCCAATTATCTTGCCAACCTCATCATCCCCTCCTTCACCATTCGACCTCAATGTTGATGACCAGAAACGTTCCTGTGCGGCATCTAAATCATTCACCACATGTCGTAACGTACTACACATACTATCGAGCTTGTTATCCACGTCGATAGCACGCTCGTAGCTACGTTCACGATCAATGTCGGCATCCTCGACACGGATATTGCTCCTCCCCGCGAATAATTCATCAACATTTCGTTCCAACAGATCGAGTGTCTTTGATAGTTCGTCCTGATAACTACCAATGCCCTGAAGCTGCGCATTGACCTCAGTCTGGTGCAGCATCAATCGTGACACTGCGTTAGCCAACTCACTCAGCGAAGCCTGTGAGTCTCGCAACGTGGCATCATAGTGTGCAACTCTCTGTGCCTCTGAGAGAAAGGCAATTGCATCAGTTTCGAGTTCTGATTGGAACCGGTTGAGTATCTGCTCGACAGTTAGTGTTTGATATTCCACTGGTGGTGGTTCGATCATCTTAGGTGCAGTATCCGTCGTCGTCGTCGTCGTCGTCGTCGTTGATTGGGAGGCTGGGGCGGCAGCGGTAGCAGGAGGAGAGATAGCGGACGTGGCAGGTGTAGAGACTCCTGGAGTAGCAGAGGACACTGCGGATGAACCACCAACAACGGTGTTGGGAGTTTCGACGGGAGGGGGAACACGTGCCGCTGGCGTTGTACCTGGCGTCAGACCAAATAACCCTCCTCCAAATCCAGCTCCTCCTCCTAGCTTGGCAGCGGGAGTTGCCTGGGAAGAGGAGCCACCATCGTTGGTCGTTGTAGTAGCCGCCGATAATCCACCAAAGCTAAACCCGCTCCCACTGGGGGCCTTTTTCTTATTCGACGTTGATGACGAAGAGGACGACGAGTCCTCCCCGCCACCACCGCTCAGGTTAAATAATCCACCACCAAATGCTGGGGCTGGCGGTGTTGTCGCTGCTGCCGGTGCCGATGGACCTCCAAAGCTAAATCCCGTGGAGGCCTTGGGTGCGGTCGTCGTCGTCGTCGTCGAAGGATTGGCAGAGGCTGGAGCCGCGCCTCCAAAATTGAACCCCACCTTAGTCGCCGCATCACTGCCACTTGACGACGTCGAGAAAGAGAATCCTGCAGGTGGATTGGTAGTAGCAGCCGGTGCTCCGAAATTGAAGGCCATCGTGTGTTTGGCGTTCTTCCCGCCTCGTTCTTGTGCACAGCAGGCACCCCTTCTGCTCTCTGACGAGTCGTTGACCAGTTGCATGCACAACCCAAACCAAAATAAATTCTCCTCATAATTTGTCTTCCTTTACCTGAACACGAGTCTTAAGGCAAGCCAATGTCAACCAATTATTGATTTATCATGCAGCAGGTTGAGGAGGCAATGGAAACGATTTCGACGAGTTTCAATAATCTCGGCATTTCCGGTTCCACGAATTCGGCAAACGAAGTGATGGCAGCACCACTACTTACAAATACTTTTCAGGTTCCGACATTTTGGCCACGCGAGTGGTTCGCTGCTGGCAAGTCATCGGGAAATTCCTCCGCATTCATGAGCATTATGAATGCATCAATGGCTAGTTTCAGTTGCAGTAGTTCCAGATCCATAATGGAGGATTATGACACTTACCCAGAGTCACAGAATGACATCGGCGGGAGCACCGACACTAGCATTGTTACACAGTACGAGTCGAGTACACAATCGACCAAGAAGCGAAGGAAAAAGCCTAAGCGGATCATTGATGAATCTCGAGCCATTGAGCACAGTCCAAACGATATCCTTTTTGTAAGTGGTTTTAAATGGGTTTGATTTGATGGGATCATGCACTCACATATACTCTTTTGTATTGCCTGCTGCAGGGACGAGGCGGTCATACGAACAAGAACCCTGGTAACATTCGTTTTCGAATGAAGGCCCTCGAACTACGACCAATCTATGACGCATGTTCCACCAAGGAGGAAAAGTACGAGGTCTCAGAATGGTTTGTCAATTGTATGAAGGCAGAAAACCGTCGTTTCCTTGAGAGGAAGCATCCGGATGGATCGTGGTTCGAGGTGATTGGGAACGGTGCGAGGAAGAAGGCGAGCCAGGCTTTGAGAGAACGTATCAGATGATTTACTATTCATTCGTAAAGTTAGGCTTGCGTTTTTCGAGGAATGCAGACATCCCTTCCTTCTGATCCTTCGTTGCAAACAATGCATGGAACATCCTCCTTTCGAATCGTAAACCCTCACTCAACGTCATCTCCTCAGCTGCATTCACCGCCTCCTTGCACATTCGTACGGACACCGCACCCTTCTCTGCAATGCTCAATCCCATCTTCACGGCCTCGTCCAACAAAATTTCTGATTCGATTACCTTTGAAACTAATCCAGCGTCCATTGCCTCCTGTGCAGTGATGCGTTCACCAGTCAATACCATTTCCATTGCCTTTGATTTGCCAACGGCACGTATCAATCGCTGAGTCCCTCCCGCACCTGGGATGACACCTAAATTGATCTCCGGTTGACCAAACTGTGCCTTCGTTCCGGCAAGGATAATATCACACATCATTGCCAGCTCACACCCCCCACCCAATGCAAAACCATTAACTGCGGCAATTATTGGTTTACTAACCTTGTTAATATCCCCCCATTGTGCAAACATGTTCGTCTTGTACGCAGCCGCAAATTCTCTCTTACTCATCTCGGCAATATCGGCACCGGCAGCAAAGGCCTTACCACTGCCTGTTATTATGATACATCCAATGTCCTCATCGGCATCAAGGGCACGTGCAGCATGGATAAGATCGTCAAATAGTGCATCACACAATGCATTCAGAGCTTTGGGACGATGGAGGGTGAGAATTCCAACTCCTCCACCAACTACTACAGCATTTCCATCATCGTTAGTATTATTTTCAGGGAAACGGCGTTCGACCAAGATATGATCGTAGCTTTCCTTGAGGGACGAAGAGGAGGAAGTGGCGAACGTTCGTGGCAACGTCGAACAGAGAGCAGATGATTTAGGCCCGATGATGATGGGGACGCTGGAGTTGAGGTTCGCGACGCCGACAAAGGATGATAACGAAGAAGAACATGCCGCCTTGATGACCAGCGCACCACTGCGGGAGGAAGAGGGTAGACAACGAGAGAGATGGCGTGCAGCAATGAACATGCTTGGAGTAAGGGAATAACACCACCAAAATTTTTTATGCAAGGGAATAACAAATTTATGTAGAAACACATCTAAAAGAAGATTCTTTTAGATTCTTTTGCTAGCTGATCCTCTCTGTCTCTTGCCGAACTCTTCTCGATAGCTTGTGGGTTGAGATACTGATGGTACCTCGGCAAGTATTTCCCACCCTTCCTATGATGCGATAGACATGGGGAAAACTAAGGCTTTTACGATGGACCTCGTTCTATTTCCTTTCCTACAATGCATGCGATTACGGATCATAGGAAGGGTGGCTGATTTGATCATCATACACATCATTCACCCGGGGAAACACTTCTACCGAGGTACCATCGATCGAACACAGGCGTGACAAATTCAGGCGAGATGAAGCCAAAGAGCTCATGGCGATGGAGTCCAAAAAATAAAAAAGAGGCAACGCCAATATAGTTCTACCCTCTGCAATACTATCGACAAGAAGCCGAACGACAGTCGATGTCATGAACGCCAAAACAACAATGCCAACTATGAAGGGTAATAAGGATTACAGTGTCACTATATTCCTGCAAGACTTGTCTGGTTTGGTCCACCGAAGCAAGAAACTTGGTAAATCTTCAAGGGTGTGTCCACCTACAGTAGTCGTTTGGCTTCTACGAGACGAGTCGGACAGCAAACGACACAATACTTTGCAGAAGTATTTATCTAGTTCTCCAATAACACAAGATTTCATCGACGATGGATCGGAGGTGTTGGAAGTGTGGAGCTGTACCTGGCCAAATGAAACAAAACTGATGACAAGCATTGATTTTTCATCGAAACAAGGTAGGACCGTATCTATTGGGGTGGGTTTAGACATTCCTGGCGAAGATAGAATTCAAAATCTTGGTTTTGCAACAGTTGATATACCCGCGAGTAAGGTGTTTCATCGGTGGAATATTTCCACTTCTATAGCACCGATGAAGCAGAAATATCGCTTACTTGGTAAGATGACAAAGAAAAAGGATAGTGACTATACTGTTTCGCCGTCGATGGTACTAAATATGAAGCTTCATGTGACAAAAAAGGATGGCATAGATCACCCGGATGAAGTCAACATATCTTCTTGCAGTGATACTCAAATGATGTCTGGTTCCTCCTTGAATTCAGCGAAAGACAAGCAGGCTACTACCATAAATTCTGACAAATCACCTGCTAATGATGGTTATCATGGCGTCACTAATGAAGTAACAATCGGCGTGCCTTTGTGGGAAATAGATGTACCTCATGAAATACCACATGTCATGTCTGATTGCACTGACAATCGAGGCAACTTGTATACCTCAGCGTGCTCAGTTGCAGCAGAAGGACAAGATAGAGTTCAGGAGAGAAGTGAGAGTGTGATGAGCACCGAAAACGAAGTGAATGCTGCAGTAATTGATGAGATAAAGACGCTTGTGGAGGATACGTCTGTTGACCTTTTGCTGACGAGCAATGTGAAGGATACCGAGTTGAAAGCAGAATCTGAAGACGTGTTGAGCAGCAAAACACAAGTGGATGCTACAGTAGTCATTGATGAGATAAAGTTGCTTGTTGAGGACTTGGATATGTCCCCGCATATTGACGATTTGCTGACTAGATATGTAGGATGGGAAGGTGAATTGTTGAAGAATCTAAGGAAAGTGAAGGATACACAGCTGAAAGCTGAAACGGAAGAAGTGTTGAGCAGCAGAACAGAAGTGGATGCTACAGTCATGGATGAGATAAAAACTGTTGAAGAGTTGATTGTCGTTCATACGGTAGACGATGTTCCCTTTTCGCTGTCTTGGGGCGATGATAACCTTCGCGAAAGCAAGGTAGGGCATAACATGAAGCATTTCAATGTGCAAGAAATCACTATCGATATCATGGATGAAGAAATTTCGACCCTAGATTGGCAAGAATATCATCGAAAAAGGAGTAGGCAATGGGTACGATTTCGCGAAGACCATTCGATGATTGACGAAGACACTTTCACTCTCAATTCATACAGCAGTAATGCTGGATGTGCAAGCAGGTGTCGTCTTGGGATGTTGGACATTATGACTTGTGGTATCTTTTGTGGTAAAAGTGGTGACGACTTAACGTACATATCTGATGAAAGTAATGACTTAACGGACATCTCTGATGAAAGTGATAACGAGTCAGTATCATTCTAGAAGTAGAATTTTAGGAGCGCCATGTTTAGCTCTGTGACCATAACGAGACAAAAATAGAGAAGTGGAATGAATAGATGTAAAAAGTTGTCGGTAATGAGTTCAGTGAGAGTAGACAGTAAATTTAGTAGTAGAATGTATAAGTGTGAAAAATAATTGTTCTAAGAAATTTTCATGTTAAGCGAGTAAACGTATGACCTGTCTCCACGCTACCGCACAAAGTTGCCAACATTGCAACATTGGCCATTGCTACCACCCTAATCAGCCCCACTTGCTATACAAAACGATTGAGTCAATTAGATTTGTGGTCCAAACTTTGTGTAGTCAACATCCCCGTCCTTGTATTTCTCAAAGTTCTTGACATACATTGCCGCCAGCTTCGCCTGAGTAGCATCATACTCCACAGGATCAGCCCATGCCTTCTTTGGGTGAAGTACATTAGGGTCAACATTGGGGATAGAAGTTGGAATCTCGAATCCGAATACTGGGTCTTTCTCCCAAGTGGTGTTGGTCGTAGTCCCGTCCAAGATGGCATTCACACATCCTCGTGTAATCTTAAGAGACATTCTATTCCCGGTGCCATATGCTCCACCACTCCATCCGCTATTGATCAACCACGCCTGTGCACCATGCTTCTCGAGCTTCTCCTTCAGTAGCTCAGCATATCTCGTGGGATGAAGGGGAAGGAACACAGCTCCGAAGCACGCACTGAAATTAGGAGTTGGCTCAGTGACGCCGCGTTCGGTTCCAGCCACCTTGGCCGTGTAACCGCTCATAAAGTGATACATAGCCTGCTCAGGCGTGAGTTTGGCAATTGGTGGCAACACCCCGAATGCATCGCAGCTTAGGAAGATAATGTTTTTGGGATGACTGGCCATTTGTGGCTTATGCTGCAATAATCCAACAAAAAGGAATCATGATTGTCAGATGATAGGCGAATAAAGACCGCAAAGACTAGCACGCGATTAAAGGTCAAAACTCGTGTACTCACGTAGTTGTCAATGTGCGTGATAGGATATGAAACACGTCCATTCTCCGTCTTTGACGTGTCAAAGTAATCCGGCACGAGTTTCCCTCCTTGCTCCTTCAAAGCAACATTCTCCAACATGGCATCCTTGTGTATAGCACGGTAAATGTCCGGCTCAGTCTTCTCACTAAGGTTGATCGTCTTCGCGTAGCATCCACCCTCAAAGTTGAATACTCCGTCCTCATCCCAACCATGTTCGTCATCACCAATAAGAGCACGGTGTGGATCAGCAGACAACGTCGTCTTACCAGTCCCACTTAGACCAAAGAAGAGGGCCGAATCACCATTCTTACCAACGTTCGCCGAGCAATGCATGGGTAACTGGGGCGGATTCTGGAGAGGAAGCCAGTAGTTCATAAGAGAAAAGATCCCCTTCTTATTCTCACCACCATACCACGTCCCAAATATGACAGCCAACTTCTTCTCAATGTTGAAAACGACAGCCACCTCCGAGTTCAAATTGTGCTTCTTCCACTCCTCATTGACTTGAGCACAGGCATTGATGACGGTAAAGTCTGGCTCAAAGCCATGTAGGTCCGACTCATCATTGGCACGAATGAACATGTTGGTCACAAAGTGCTGTTGCCATGCCTGTTCGTGAACGAATCGGATCTTCCGTTGTGACTTTGGATTAGCACCACAAAATCCATCAAATACATATGCCTTCTCCTTGGTATTGAAATAGTCCACCGCCTTTTGATATAGTTCATCAAATACCTCCGGAGTCGTTGGTTGATTGATCTTACCCCAATCAATGTTGGTATCACTCTGACTCCCGACATTCCTAACGATCCACTTATCCTTTGGACTACGTCCAGTGAACTTACCAGTATCGACCGTGAAGGTATTACCATACTCAGCATGTGCCACCTTACCCTCACTGTTGCGAACTTCATGTTGGTACAGCTCCTCGTAGGTTTGATTCTTGTATATAGTTGTAGGTCCCGTTATACCCAGTTTGGAAATTCCCGACTTGACACAGGCGTCAGTTCCGACGTATGTCGCCGAGGAGTTGTAGTCTGAACGGATTGGATCCTCTCCGATGGGCAATGCCGATTTGAATGCAACCTGCTGATTCAAGTCAATGGCGTTTGATGGACGGTAGCTCTTCGTTCGGGGAATAGAAACGTGGCGATGATTCATTGGTGAGCATGACAAATGAAAATCATCACACAACATTCGCTTCAAACAACAATCTCACCTTAGTTTTCGAAGTCAACGATGAGTAAGAAGACGAAGGCGGAGCAGAGACACCGCGTGCGATGAGTCCTTTCAATGCATTCTTTCCACCAATTCCATTGGCTGTGCGGAGGACGATGCGACTAGTCGATGATGTAAGCATGGCTTTGAATGATTGATGGCCAGTGCAAGAGAGCTCAGTTGTAAAATTATGACGATGTGGTCGTAGGAAGGAGTGGGGAGTTGATTGATGTCGGAGTCGTCGACGCCTCGACTTTGCTTCTGAAAAAATAGGGCTGCTTGCTGCTGGGATCTGGGATTTGCGTCAATGACACCCAGAATGAAAATGCAGAGAAGATAGATTCTGCTACTCTCTCAAAGAGCTCAAATGTACTCATGTGGGGTCTGAACACCCTCTTCTTGATGTTGGCCGAAGTAATAGGCAGCAATGCCACTGATGCCGAGGTCTTCGTCTACACGGGGGAGGGAGGATTGGAAGCTCCTCGTGATGTGGTCCACGTTCGAGTCGATCCATCCGTCACATCAATCCCAGCTTATGTATTTTGCGGACGCAGGGAATTGGCCGAGGTGCAGTTGTGTGAAGGCCTCTTGGAAATTGGGAACGGATCCTTCTCCAATTGCGACCATTCGATAACAAAAATCAACATCCCCAACTCACTCAGGAGGATTTATGACAATGCCTTCTTTCATTCTCTCCGAACTCCCATCAGTCTTCACGATGATATTGAAAGCATTGGAGACTACGCATTCTCAAGCTGCGTCTTCACCAACTTCAGGGTCCCACCCATAATAACTGTGATTCCCAATTGCATGTTACAAGGATGTAGTGCCATCTTCTCTCTAGAATTGCCCGAAATCGTAACGGAGATTGGATGGGGTGCATTCTACTATTGTTATTGTCTACGAAATGTAGCCTTTCCACCCAATGCTGTCTTCGGCGATGATGACATCTTTACTCATTTGAACACAAACACAGATCTTCAGCGGTTGTTTGGTTCCGAAGCAAGAATCATAAGAGAGCTGCAGCATCGATTTGATAGACTGCCAATCCACAAATTAGTCTACTACCAGTCTTATCATCAGGGCATGCTACTGAACCTCATTGCTGCGATGAACTTGAGATCGGGTCAAAGCGGACATTACGCAGTATGCTCAACCCAACGGGCAATCATCAGGATTGTCTGGGGATGACTCCTCTTCATATTTTGGCGTGCTCGTCCGTACATGACTTGGAGCTGTATCGTGTGATTGTTGAAAAGTACCCCACGAATCTCATTACCGAAGATAGGTGGGGATCGCTTCCACTGTTGTATGCATTTTGGGGGGATGCTCCAGCTGAGATCATTGAATTCTTACTTGAGAGTTATCAAGCACTCTACCCTGGTTATGAGTTCAATTGGACGATGATGGTAGAGACGATGGGAAGGACTGATACGCCGAAAGAAAGAATTGAGAATCTATTACATGTGAAACAAATGTATTTCCCTGAGCAGTCAATCAGTTGGGAGTACTTGCTTGATGAGTTTACAAGGCCTTCACCTGTCTCATTTGATGGAGCACCTTTTCAAGAAAGAATGCATTTCCTTGTCATGTGCGGTATGTCAGACCGTGTAGAATCTCTTGCGTTCAAAGTTTGGCGTGATCACATTACGAATGTTATTCACACTGCCGTTTTACAACGGAATAGGGACAACTCACATATTTTGCATAGAATTAGAGATAAGCTTGTCTTCTTTGAAGATGAACTCCCAAAACTGAAGGAGGCTACAACAATATTAGAGATTGCACTGTGGAAGATGAAGTTGAACGAGAAGAGCCACCAAGATATGGCTACTCAAAAGAAAATCAAGACTGATGAATCAAGCACTCGACAGCATTGCCGTGTAACATGTGGTGCTGATGTTGTCATTGGGCATGTGTTACCATTTCTAATAGCCTCCTAAGATAGACAATAGGATAAATATGTTAGCAGTTTTTTTTGTCTATGCCTATTGTATGTCTACTTAATTGGATCTTTGACATGATTATTTATGAGGCACTGCTTTGAACTAGGTATGCATCATATAATTATTTGTGAAGCATAATCTACGGAGTAACTATGTGCATTGGGAAGAATTCAAAGAGAGGATGCCGGATCACTTTCAGAATATCCTTTGCCTCTTCATAAAACGGTACAAGGTACAAAGGCTGTCTATCACTTTCATCTTTCTTCACTTTGGATTTGCCACCTCCAGTAGTTTCCACTTCGTCATCACCAATAACAGCGTTGGCATTTGCCTCAATTGCCGCCATCAAGCGTTGTTTAATAGTATCTTCCGTAAGAATCCCCTCCTTGAGGTCATTCATGATGGAGGCAATGTCTCTCTCGCTCGATTTCTTCAGTAACGGAGTCATACCAAGTATCTGTTTCCTCGGCGATGCTACTCGATCAGTTCCCTCATCTTCTTCCTCGAGCTTACGTTTGCGCATCCCGTCCAGTATACCAAACACCGAACGACTGACGTCAGGTATATACTTCAACAGCTTCGATTTCCGTTCCTTCACATCCCGTAACGCATTACGCTTCATCAAATGTGCCTTAAGCTGCTGACAACAACTTTGTATCGCACGTTTGACACTGAGTTGAATTTCGGTTATATCATCCCCAATGTACTCCTTCCCTGTACCCTTAAACGGAACCTTTGTTGATACGATAGATACAAAGACGCCAATCTTATCCTTCTTGTGATCGATCTTGTACGTTGCCCACTTAATCTTACTATTTGCCACACGCGTTGCCACGTCAGCCCCGCCCTCAAAAAGCAAAGGAATGCGATTGGCAAACCTAACGACTGTTATACCCTCCTTCGCATCCTTGCCACCAAGCGATACGGCCGCCTCGACAATGAAGGGGTGGCCATCATACGCACCTGGCTTGTCCCTTGCTGTACATATGATGTCCGGCTCGATGACCTTCTTTATTCCGAGGTTCAGGTTGTACTCTCCGAGAGGGGAAAGGCACCCACCGTCTGGACTCTTAAATAAATCTCTAGTACTACGGAGCAACTGCACGAGACGTGTAATTTGCTTATCATCCAACTCGTTCGGGCCCATGTCCTCATCAAATGTACTCCCAAGTCGCTCGATGAGTGTCCGTCCGACTGAGGGACTGATACCGCTAAGATCGGTGGTTAGGAATTTAAGGAGTGATTTTTGATTCGTCCGTTCCAAGAGCTGTTGAATTGTTAGATTGTTTACACTGCTGGGATGATGCTTCACCTCCCGTGCCTGTGCCGGCATCTGTTCTGACCGACGTTCGAAACGCATATGATATGCCTTCTTCTCATCTGATCGGTTCGTATATGACATTTCCAATCGTGCGTATGGCGTAATGATGGCCAATTGTTGTAAGTACTGCACTACTCTTGATTTGTACGTTGTCCAATTCCCCGCCACAAGGACCTGCATCTCAGTCCCAATCCAATGTTCATCATTTCGTTTTTGGGTGTGTTCAATAATACGTGGACGATTCTTGTATATATCAATGTCCAAGATACAATTACTAATCATCGGCCCCTCCTTACGCTCTCCGTCGTCCGTTAACAAACTCCCACCTCCACCTCCACGTGCTCCCTTGACATGACTTGTCTTAATTTTAATCGGCACACCAGTACTCTTCTTACTCCATATCAATGCCATCTTCGCACCTAGACCAAATTTGCCACGTGTCTGTCGTACTCCATACTTAGACCCTGATAGTACACTCCCTAATAGCATGGGTATATCATCATGTGCCATCCCACATCCATTGTCACGTACTGTGATGAGAAAGTATGCCTCTCCTCCCGCTCGCTTGGTGATGGATGTTATGTCACTTTTCTTACCACCCGCAGCAGCTACAGTTGCCTTTCCATTATCCTCGCCACCATCAGCCTCATCTCCCCCAGTTGTTGCACCAGTCTTAGACTTCTTTTTGGGTGGTGGACTCGCTCCATCCATTGGCACACCCCTTTCCTTATTAAATTGTCGTTGTGTCATTTCTTCGATTGTTATATATACGTCCGGTAACACATTCACAGATTCACATGCATCTAAACTATTCTCAATTAATTCTCGCAGTGTCGTGTATAATGATTTACCTGCATTGTCAAAACCCGCGATGCTTTGATTCTCAGCGAAGAATTCAGCCGGTGATTTTGATTGCTGTATCTCATCCTTCTTCGATGATGATGACGATGACGATGACGGGGCTGAAGCCTTCTTTTTCTTGGAGGTGCCACCACTGCTGCTTGTCGTCTTCTTTGCAGATGTCGTCATCTTTTTCTTCTTTGCAGATGTCGATGAGTCATCATCGCTGTCGTCAAACTCGTCGTCATCATGATCGTCATCATCGTCGCTGTCCTCCTCTGCATAGCTCGGCCTCTTCCTTTTGGGTGGCATGGTCTCTTTTTTTCGACCGTGTGTCGTCATTTGGCGGGACGGAACGATTCCTTGAGAGACACAGGCAAGCGTGCCCATAAATGACAGAGAGTTGCACATGCAGCTTCCACCGCGATTACGGTGAGATGGCGGAGTTAAATTTACGTCAAGCAAAACTTCACGAGCGATCGGACGAGTTGGAGCGGTAGAAAGGTGAAAGTGCCCAGGAAAATGGCAATTCGGATGCCGCAAATGACGACATTGTACAAATCAATGCTGGCGGTAAGATTGTAGTCGCCAAGCGACGAACAATTTCCAAATGCAGGGGACAAGGCTGGAGGCACTATTTAGTGGACGCTGAGATAAGAAATTGCAACGAGATTGTAACGGGCGTGTCTTCCTTGACGTCGATCCTACTTGCTTCCAGGCCATTATCGACTATTTGAATGAATGAACGGATGATTTCATCAGAGGAGAATCCCCCGACTCCTCCAATTGTCGATGATGAGCACAAGGACATTCTCCTGCCATCAGCTTCACATCTTCGGCTTGGCGAAAATTATTCACCGACAGTTGAAATGCCAGATACCAACATCATAAATCTGGAGCAAATGCGTTTGCTTCATAAGTGGCTTTGAGAAGATGGTTCAAATGGGGAATTAAGTCTCCTTTATCGAGGTGTTGTAATATTCAGCAAAATTTTTGACGCCAAGTGTGATAACAAGGGCCATACCCTTACGATTATTGAAACAACATGTGGGTTAGTCATTGGGGGGGTATTCTACATTCCCTGTTCAAGTACGAACGAGTGGAGTGCGGACAACATGGCCTTCCTGTTCTCGCTCTGCGGCAACGGAGTAACCTCTCCCCACAAAATGAAGTTGAAGAATCCGAGTGACGATAAGGCTATCTACTGTGGTCGAATCAATGGCCCGTATTTCGGCAGGCTTGTTAGTCTGTTAGTACAAAGTGGATATGTACATGTAAATTCTGCAGGATCCTACAATACAGAGCCAATATTCCAAGGGACACATAAATTTTCTATGAGCAAAATGGAAGTGTTCTCAGTAAGCACTGGTGTAAGCACATTGATGGCACATGGGTATATTATTCTTCCCGAGAAGGAGAGTCGGGAGCAGGATGCAACCCACAAAATCGCATTGTCACCAGATTCACTGAAGAAATAAGCGAAGCACTAAATGCAAATCGTGCAATCCTACATCAAAAGGAGTCAGAATTTCTACAGCACAAAGAGAGCTTCAACGATGAACAATTATTCATTGAGAAATTTGCAAGCGGGGATGGAAAGGATCCATGGTAGACCAGGCCATTGAATTCAGCCGGTGATTTTGATTGCTGTATCTCATCCTTCTTCGATGATGATGATGATGATGATGATGATGATGACGGGGCTGAAGCCTTCTTTTTCTTCTTTGCAGATGTTGACGCCACGAAACTCTCGTCGTCGTCATTTTCATCATCGCTGTCGTCAAACTCGTTGTCATCATGATCGTCATCATCGTCGCTGTCCTCCTCTGCATAGCTCGGCCTCTTCCTTTTGGGTGGCATGGTCTTTTTTTCGACCGTGTGTCGTCATTGGCGGGATGGTAATTGTCTCTCTTGGGGGTGGGATGCACTCGCCACTCT
>Ga0247833_1004382_pt1 | contig 17623 bp, 14 predicted proteins | sample LaCruzMarch2015__7_FD_187117 | JGI IMG/M metagenome (GOLD analysis project Ga0247833, IMG submission 187117) | Freshwater microbial communities from meromictic Lake La Cruz, Castile-La Mancha, Spain - LaCruzMarch2015_8m | ecosystem: Environmental > Aquatic > Freshwater > Lake | place: Spain...
ACGGCCTCGACACCGATCCGATCATCCGTAACGAACTCGCGAACCTGCTCATCCATCAGAAGGTCGCCGGCTACAACAACCAGCGTGCGCTCGACAAGATCAAGAGCGGTCAGATGCCCGGGCCCGAGATGAGCATCGCCAAGCTCGCCGGCACGCAGAACTCGCTGCGCCTCGGCGCCTTCGTGTCGAAGGTGCTCGGACCGCGGCTGCAGGCCGACTCGGGCGAGTGGGGCACGTACGCCTGGAACCAACTCATCCTCGGTGCACCCGGAGGCCGCATCGCCGGTGGCAGCGACGAGGTCATGCGCAACATCGTGGGCGAGCGCGTGCTCGGCCTCCCGAAGGATGCCGGCATCGACTCGAAGAGCCCGTTCCGCGACCTCAAGGTCGGCACCCAGAAGGCCCAGTAGTTCCGAGAGCAGTCCGGGGCGGTTCCTGTCTGCTGCGCCGATAAGGTGCAGCCCGCTGTTCATAAGAACAGATCACGTGTGTAGCTCCTTGTTCGAGGGGTCCCGGTCGGGACGACGGTTGCGTACGTGTGACGCACCGTTGCCGAACTGCAGCGAACCCAGACAAGAGAACCATCATGACCATGTCGTTCATCGACCTCGGCGTGCCCGCGCGCATGTCCGAGGCACTCACCGCGGCCGGCATCGCCGAGCCGTTCCCCGTCCAAGCGATCACCCTGCCCGACGCCCTCGCCGGGCGCGACCTGTGCGGCCGTGCGCCCACCGGCTCGGGCAAGACGTTGGGCTTCGGCATCCCGCTGATGGCCCGCGTGAGCCAGGCCAAGCCCAACCGCCCCACCGGCCTCGTGCTGGTTCCCACCCGCGAGCTCGCCGAGCAGGTGCAGCGTGCGTTCGTGCCGCTGGGCCGTGCGGCGTGGCGCTTCGTGCAGGCCGTGTACGGCGGCTCGCCGATGGGACCGCAGATCCACTCGCTGAAGAAGGGCGCGTCGGTCATCGTCGCCACCCCCGGCCGTCTCCTCGACATCATCGAGCAGGGTCACTGTGACCTCGGCGCGATCGAGGTCTGCGTCATCGACGAGGCCGACCGCATGGCCGACCTCGGCTTCATGCCCGACGTCCGCAAGATCCTCGACATGACGCCTGCCAGCCGTCAGACGATGCTCTGGTCGGCCACGCTCGACGGCGACGTCAACGAGCTCGTGCGCGAGTACCTGAAGGACCCGGCGATGCACGACCTCGTCGGTGAGGTCGTCTCCGGCCCGGTCGAGCACCAGTTCGTCATCACCGCAGCCACTGCCCGTGTCGACTCGGTGGTCGACCTGTTGAAGACCCACGGCCCCACCGTCGTGTTCGTGAAGACCCGCTTCGGCGTCGACGATGTCACCGCGGCGCTCATGAACGCCGGGGTGACCGCCGGGTCCCTGCACGGTGCCCGCACCCAGCAGGCCCGCAACCGGACCCTCGAGGACTTCAAGCGCGGCAAGGTCCAGGTGCTCGTCGCCACCGACGTCGCAGCGCGCGGCATCCACGTCGACGCCGTCGAGCTGGTCGTCCACTACGACCTCCCCGACAACGACAAGGACTACCTCCACCGCTCGGGCCGCACCGGGCGCGCCGGTCGCGCCGGCACGGTCATCGCCTTCGTGCCGCCGAGCCGCCAGCGCGTGGCACGCAAGCTCGAGGAGACTCTCGACGTCACGGTCACCTGGAGTGACAGCGGCCGTCCGGGCCAGCCCCGCACCGACGGGCCGCGCCGCGACAACCGGCCGCCGCACCAGCGCGACGACCGCAGCCGCGACAGCCGCGGTCGCAGCGACCGTCCGGCCTACGGCGACCGTCCGGCGTACGGCGCTGCCCGCGGGCCGCGCACCGGTGGCCCGAGCTCGGGCGCACCACGCTCGAACGGCTCGCGTGACGCACGGCCATCATCGGGTGGCCGCCCGAGCGGTCCCGTCCGCCGGGCACGCTGACCCACACATCGCCGCACCTGCGCCGCCGGGTCCCCCACGAGCCGTCCGGCCGTGGAAGACTCATCGCATGTCAGCCACGTTCACGCGCATGGACCAGTCGACCGCCGAGGAGTGGGCGGTCATCGGGCAGGAGACCAAGAACAACCAGGGGCGCGTCGCCGAGCGCATCCTCGGCCTCCTGCGCTCGCTGGCCGACATCACCGACGGTTTCGCGACCGATCAGCTGACGCACTGCCTGCAGACGGCCACGCTCGCCGAGCGCGCCGGGGCCGACGACGAGGTCGTGGTCGCATCGCTCTGCCACGACATCGGCAAGGCGGTCAGCGTGCCGAACCACGGCGCCATCGCCGCCGAGATGCTGAAGCCGTACGTGCGCCCCGACGTGTACCGCACCATTGCCCACCACCAGGACTTCCAGGGCCGCCACTACTACGGCCACTTCGGGATGCGCACCGACCTGCGCGAGCAGTACCGCGACGAGCCCTGGTTCGCGCTGTGCGAGCAGTTCACCGACGAGTGGGACCAGATCGCGTTCGACCCGAACGGTGACACCGAGCCGCTCGAGCACTTCGAGCCGCTCGTGCGCGAGGTGTTCTCGCGCCCCCGTTACTGACCGGCGCCGGGTTCGACGTCGGACTCGACGACGGCGCGCAGTTCGGCCACCTCGGCGCGCAGCAGGCGCACTTCGGCAAGCAGTTCACCGGTGGGATCAGGGGCCGGTCCCGCTGACCCGTTCGATTCCGCGTCCTTGCTGCCGAAGAACGACCCGAGCGTTCCCGCAAGGCTGCCGATGAGCGCGATGCCGCCCACCATCAGCAGCACGGCGGCCAGGCGGCCCTCCGCGGTGGTCGGGTAGTAGTCGCCGTACCCCACGGTGGTGAAGGTGACGATCGACCACCACATCGCGTCGCCGAACGAATCGAAACCCGACGATTCCGGCTCGGCCGCCTCGACCACGATCGCGCACACCACCATCAAGATCGCGCCGTAGGCGGCGGCCATGCCCAGGCGGCGGCCGAGGTTGCGCAGCTTCTGGCTGTGCTTCGACGAGATGAAGACGCGACCGAGGCGCCCGAGGCGAGCAAGGCCGAGGAGGCGGCCGCCGCTGAACCCGGGAAGCAGGTACCAGGGCGCGGTGAGCACCACGATCGCGACGTCGAAGATGCCGAGCCGCGACCGCAGGTACCGCTGCTTCAGGCGCAGGTGCACCACGAGGTCGGTCACGAAGATGCACCATGAGGCGATGTCGATCCAGACCGCCGGCGCGCTCTCGCCACGGCGGGTGAACGCCACGGCGATGGGAAGGATCGCAGCGGCCATCACGATCGGGCCGGTGCGTTGCTCCCAGCGAGCGAGGCGCTCCTCCGCAGAGAGCGAACGGGCGTCGATCGACGAGGTCATCAGCCGCCAACCTTAGGGAACCGGGCGGGGCCGGACGCGGCTCTCTCGCAGACGCGTCGCGCGAACGGCGAGGATCAGCGGCGGGTGACCATGCCGTGGTCGCCGGCCCAGCGGGCGAGGTCTCGGCGGTCGATGGCTGCGGCGATGAGGTCGGGGAACGCGTCGGGCGTGCACGCGAACGACGGGATGCCGAGTGACGCCAGCGCCTCGGCGGCGGCGTGGTCGAACGAGGGCGCACCCTCGTCGCTGAGCGCCAGCAACGCCACGCAACGCACCCCGCTGCGCGCCATGGCCGCCATGCGGGCGATGAAGTCGCCGCCCGGCTTGCCCTCGTAGAGGTCGCTGATGACGACGAGCACGGTCTCGTCCGGCCGGTTCACCAGCGACTGGCAATACGAGATGGCACCGTCGAGGTCGGTGCCGCCACCGAGTTGCACGCCGAAGAGGACATCGACAGGGTCGTGCAACAGGTCGGTGAGATCGGCGACGGCGGTGTCGAACGCGACGAGCCGCGTGCGCAGCGATCGCACCGACCCCAGCGCCGCGCCGAAGATGCTGGCATACACGATCGAGTCGCCCATCGAAGCGCTCTGGTCGATGGCGATGATGATCTCGCGGCGCACGGCCGACCCGAGCCGGGCGTAGCCGACGAGGCGCTCGGGGACGATCGTGCCGATCGACGGCTGGTAGTGCTTGAGGTTGACGCGCACCGTGCGGTCCCAGTCGATGTCGGCGTGACGCGGCGACCGGGTTCGTGCAGCGCGGGCGAGCGCACCGGTGGCCGCCTGCACCGTCGGGCGGCCGAGGCGTTCTTCGAGTTGGTGAACGACACGACGCACGACCTGCCGGGCGGTGGCACGAGTGGTCTCGGGCAGCAGGTGCTGCAACTCGAGCAGGGTGGTGACGAGGTGGATGTCGGGCTCGACCGCTTCGAGCATCTCGGGCTCGAGCAGCAGACGGTGGAGGTCGAGCCGCTCGATCGCATCGCGCTGCATCACCTGCACCACGCCGGACGGGAAGTAGCGGCGGATGTCGCCGAGCCAGCGGGCCACCGACGGCGCCGACGAGGCGAGGCCACCGGCGCGGTTCGACCGCCGGCCTGTGCGCGGCCCAGGCGGCGCGGCGTCGTAGAGCGCACTGAGCGCAGCGTCGATCTTGGTCTCGTCACCCTGCAGTTGGACGCCGGTTCCGTCGGGGTGCTGCTGGTCGCCGCCGCCGAGCACGAGCCGCCAACGGCGGAGGCGCTCGGCCTCGTGGACCCGGGCCTCATGGACGCGTGCGTCGCTCATGCGTCGACTCCCAGCAGGGCGCCGATGGTGACGAGAGCGGCGGCCACACGCTCCGGGTCGAGGTCGACATGGCCACGGTGCGTGTGCGGTGCCTCGCCGCTGCGCACACGCTCGCCGATCGACCGGCGCTCGGCCGGCTCGAACGAGCCGAACGTGCGCCGCAGCAGCGGCAACGTGTCGGTGAAGGCAGCGTCGGCCAGGCCAGCGAGCCATCGGTCGATGACGGCCAGCAACACCGGGTCGTGCACCAGCATCGTGCCCGACCCACCGAGGAAGCCCTCGACGAACGCCGCTGCGTCGGCGGGTGCCGTGCCGGGCGACAGGCTGCGCGACACCCGCCGCTCGGTGGCATCGGCGTCGAGCGCGCCGGCGTCGGCCAACAGCCTGGTGGCGAGCCCCTGCACCAGGCCGTGGACGCGGTCTCGCTCGCTGACTGCGGCGAGTGCCTGCTGCAGGGCAGCGAGATGGCCCGTATCGCCGAGCAGCGACAGCGCCGACTGCGCCTCGCGGATGAGGGCAGCCATGGCTGCCGAAGCGTCGTCGTCGAGCGCCGTGCAGGCAGCCACGAGGCCCGCGCCGATGCGCGACACCATGCCGGCCACGACGTGCTCGATGGCCTGCGCGTCGGTGTTGCGGACGTCGCCGTAGCGCAGCGTACGCGCCAGCGGCGGGAGCGCCTCGAGGAGCCGGTCGACCTCGGCAGCCAGCGCCGAGCGCTCGTCGACGAGGGCGAGCACCTCGCTGAGCGCATCGGGGAGCCCGGCGAGCAGGCAGCGTTCGAGCAGCATCGTGAGCTCGCCGAGGGACGACTGACCGGCGCGCTGCAGCAGTGCCGCCCCGCAGGCGGTGACCAGGGTGGTGCCGAGGCCCGATGCCTCGATGATGCGGACCTCGAACTCGGGCTCCCACCGGAGATGCCACGTCTCGCGAAAGGTACCGGCACTGCGCCGGCCCTCGACCTCGCGCCCCCACGGCACGTCGAGCACCGTGAGCCGATGCAGCAACTGGGACCGCACCAGGTGCAACGGTTGGCGCAGGTCGAGCTCGATCGTCTTGCTCGTGCCCTCGGGCTTCATCCGGCACCGCTTTTGCTCGAGCGCGAGGTCGCGGGCCAGCGGCACCATCGGCGTCGTGGACGGCACCGTGCCGAGCTGCGTGCCCACGACGAGCTCGTTGCTGATGAGGCGCATCGGGGTGTCGCCGCCGTGCCCGAACACGGCCCTGGCGGCGTCGTCGACCTCGGCGAGGCCGGCGAGCGGCCGGCCGCGCAACACGGCGAGCGCATCGGCCAAGCGGGTGGCCTCGACCACGTCGGCTGCGGACGCCGGATGGTCGGCGGCGCGCAGCACCCTGGCGGCCTCGGCGAACCAGCGGGCGATCACGTCGGGACCGGCATGGGTGTAGAGGTGGTGGTACCAGCCGGGTGCCGTGACCCCGGCGCCGTAGCCCATGGCGCTGGCCAACCGACGGTGGGTCCACGGCACCCAGGTGACCGCGCTCTTCACCTTCGGCATGCCGCGCAGCAGCGCCGTGTCGGACTTGGCCACGCCCTGCTGCAGCGCGCGGGCGAGAGCCGGTACGTGCCAGGCACCGCACACCACGACGACGTGCTGATGCCCCTCGGCCACCGCCGAGCGGATGCCTGCTCGCATGTGGGCTTCGCGCCGCTGCTCGACCGGGTCGGGTGGCACGCCGTCGGGCTCGTACAGCGAGCGCAGGGCGGCCATCGCCTCGCCGATGGCGGGGAACGGGCCGTCGGGTCCATCGCCAGCGTGGGCCGCGTCGTCGCGGTGCTCGACGACGTCCTCCCACCACCGCTCGGCATCGTCGTAGCCGGCTGCACAGGCGAGCTCGGCGACCGGGTCGTCGGGACGCGGCGGCGCATCGGCGAGGGTGAGCTGCTGCTCGGGCGCCCGGGGCGCAAGCACGTTGCGGACCGGGATGTCGATGCACTGCACCGGCACCTCGGCCTCGAGCGCCCAGGTGAGCGCGACCCACTCGGGGCTGAACGAGGCGAACGGGTAGAACGACGCGTGCTCGGGCCGGTCGGTGACGTAGCCGAGCAGCGCAACCGGCGGCTGCATCTCGGGGTGCGCGGCGAGCGCGAGCACCGGGTCGGCGTCGGCTGGCGCCTCGAGCAGCACCACGTCGGGCGGGTCGGCGCGCAGCGCGGCCAACACGGCGCGCGCCGACCCGGGGCCGTGGTGGCGGATCCCGAGGAGGCGGACGCGAGCGGTCATTCGTGGGCTGTCAACGAGTGGCGGTCAACGGTTGGCGAGCGAGTCGAGGTACTCGCGCCACACGACGGTGTCGTGGACGGGGTCGCGCACGACTGACGCCTCGATGCCGGTGAGGAGGTCGTCGAAGCGCACCACGCCGTCGCCGAGGTGCACGGCCATGGCCATCGACTGGACGATGACCGAGATCGCCTCGGCGGTGCTCATCGTGCCCGACGGTGTCTTGAGCTTGATCCGACCGTCCTCGGTCTGGCCGTGGCGCAGCTCGCGGAACACGCCGACGACCCGGCGGATCTCGTCGGCCGGCGCAGCGCCGGGCGGCAGCGAGAGCGCAGCGCCGAGGGCGGCGACGCGCTGGGTGACGATGAGGACCTCGTCGTCGGCAGTGGCCGGTGTGGGCAGCACGACGGTGTTGAACCGGCGGCGCAGCGCGCTCGACAGCTCGTTCACCCCGCGGTCGCGGTCGTTGGCGGTGGCGATGAGGTTGAAGCCGTGGCGTGCCTGGACCTCGGAGCCGAGCTCGGGGATCGGCAACGTCTTTTCGCTGAGGACGGTGATGAGCGCGTCCTGCACGTCGCTGGGCAGGCGGGTGAGCTCTTCGATGCGAACGATCGCACCGGTCTCCATCGCCCGGAACACCGGCGACGGGACGAGCGCCCCGGCGCTGGGGCCCTCGGCGAGCAGCCGGGCGTAGTTCCATCCGTAGCGGACGGCTTCCTCGGCGGTGCCCGCAGTGCCCTGCACGAGCAGGGTGCTGTTGCCGCTGATGGCTGCAGCGAGGTGTTCGCTGACCCAGGTCTTGGCAGTGCCGGGGAGGCCGAGCAGCAGCAGCGCCCGGTCGGTGGCGAGCGTGGCGACCGCGGTCTCCATCAGTCGCCGGGGCCCGATGTACTTGGGCATGATCACCGTGCCGTCGGACAGCGTGCCGCCGACGAGGTAGGTGACCACCGCCCACGGCGACAGCCGCCAACTGGTGGGGCGCGGCCGGTCATCGAGCGCGGCCAGGGCGATGAGCTCGTGGGCGTACTCGTCCTCGGCGTGAGGGCGGACGACGTCGTCGGGCGGCAGAGCGGTCATGCGGGTTCACCAGTGCTCGACGAGGAGTGGGCGGAAGAAGACGCGGGGGATGGCGCGGTGGATGGCGCGGTGGATGGCGCGGTGGCGATGCGGGCGGCGTCGATCTCGCGGTGCATCTCGAGGCGGAACTCGGCAAGGCCGAGGACGTCGGCGCGGGTGCGTTCGGTGCCGGCCTGAAACGGCATGCGGGACAGCTCGACCACCAGCGATGGCAGCCACACCGGGTCGATCGCGGCGGTGAGGATGCGGAGCTGGCCGGCCGTCGCCCAGGTGGCCTGGCCGTCGACGAACAGCGTCACGATGGAGGCGACGACGGCGCCGCTGTCGGGCATCCGCGGCGGCGGGGCGAACGGAGGCGAGTCCGCCTTCGGCACGAGGCCCTGCACCGACACGCCGAGCTCGGGCACCGCGTCGGCCAGCCAGGCGGCGCGGCCGCGGGCCAGGCGGCGGACCACCTGGTCGAGGCGGGGGTTGCGCCGCGCTCGCAGCAACAGGGTGGGCAGCGACACCCAGGGGAGCTGCACACCGAGGCCCTCGACGAGGGCGAGCCACTCGGGCAGCAGCACGTCGTGCTCACCGGCCAGGATGCGGGCGAGGCGGATACCGCAAGGGAGCGGGCACAGCGGGCGGTCGTCGAACGGGGCGGGCCGGAGCACACCTTCGGGGGCGGGAACGGGGCACGCACCCGCGCGGCGTGCGGCAACGATCGCCACGGAGCGGTCGAGCACCGCGACTGCCGGGTCGGCGGCGCGGCCCCAGGCGTCCCACCCGGGGAGCGGCGGCGGCGGCAACCGGCGATCGGTGCCGAGGACGGCGGTGGCCACGAGCGCCGCCCACTCGTCGGCGGCCGAGGCGCCGAGCACCGAGGCGCTGCCGGTGACGTGCTGACGGCTGGGGAGGCTCTCGGTCACAGCGCCACCGCCACGCCGTCGGCCCACATGCTGAGCGGCATGACACCGTCGGCGCTGTGCTCGCCCATGATGGTGAGCGGCTGGCCACCGCTGACGGCAATGACCTCGGCCAGGCGCCAGAAGCCGGGGGCAATGGGCACCGCGCCGGTGTGGTCGGCCAGCATCCACCGGCCGTTGCCCACGGGCACGAGCACGGCGCTGACGAGGACCGGGTAGCGCTCGAGCCAGGGCTCGCGGGCAACGGCCAGGCCGGCCTGGGCGACGGCGTCGGCAACGGTGTGCGGCGTGGGCGCCCGGTGCGCCGGGGCCGGGGGCTCGTGCTGGCGGCCCACCAGGGCACGCAACGGCGTGGCGCCCGGGTACCAGTGCACGTCGGCGTGGAGTTCGGTGCCGACGACGTGCTCGGTGGTGACCTCGTTGCCGAACGCCCCGAAGGCAAGCACCATCGCCCAGGTGGTGGCGGGTGACGCCGGGTCGTCGCCCTGGGTGCAGAGCCACGTGCGCTGGACGGTGATGCGGTCTTCGCGCACCCGGCTCTCGCCGGCGACGAGCCAGCGCGACGTGGACGCCACACCGGCCAGCACGTCGTCCTTGTTCACCGTGAGCCCGGTGGCGGCATGCACGCCGTCGGCCAGCATCTCGGGCAGCGCCGAGGTGCGCAGGGCACCGCGAGCCAACGCGTGCAGCACCGCCATCTCCTCGAGCACGTCCTCGTGCCACCGGGCGTGCTGTCCGACCCGTGTGGCAACGCGCTTCACACGGTTGGCGAGCCCGCCGCACTGGGCATCGACGAGGCGCGATGCCAACCGATCCCACGTGGCGGGGTCTGCCAGCTCGGGGGATGCCAGCCCGGCGCGCACCCGGTCGGCCAGCCACCGGTCGAGTTCGGTGAGCCCCGCACGCATGCGCTCGGCCCGGTCGAGGCGACGCTGGTCTCGCTGCTGCTGGTCACCGACCGCCGAACGCGACGTGCGCACACCCGTGGCGTCGGGGGCGACGCCGACCTCGTCGTCACCGGCACCCTGCACGGCGGGCACCTCGGCCGCCGGGTGGGCGGTGGGGTGCCGGTCTCGGCGCTGCATCCACTGCTGCACGAACGGCAGCCGCTTGGCGGGCACGACCCGCTGCTCGGCGTGGAGCAGCAGCAGGCCGAGGCAGTGCTTGCACGGCACCTTGCGGCTGGGGCACGAGCAACGGAACGCCGGGCCACCGAGGTCGACGGCGACCTCGTACGGCTCGGCCGAGGTGGCGATGTACTGGCCCCACACGGCCTCGTCGTCGCACCCGGCGGCCGACCAGGCGCCCGGATCGGCGGCCGCGGTGGCCGCTGCGGCAGCGGCGCGGTCGGGTGCCAGCAGCACCACCTGCTCGGGCGTCGGCCGGACGGTCGTGGTCGGGACAGTCATGGTGCGGACCACCGTACCGCCGGGGTGCGATGCGGATCCGGCCGCCAGCGGCTACAACTGTCGGATGGACCGAGCCTCGGCCTTCCGTGCATCGAGCAAGTGGCTCAGCGATCGCGCCGCCGCGCTCAACACGGCGTCGCTCGCCGAGACGCTCCTCGCCGGGGTCGACACCGCGGCGACATCGCGTTGGGAGGCAGCGGTCCGGCGGGCCGATGCGCTGCCCGGCCAGATCCGCCCCGAGAAGGTGCGGGTCCTCACGCAGCAGTTCTCGCGCGAGCTGGCGGCCGTGGGTGCGGCAACCGGCGTAGCGGCCGCTGCGCCGACGGTCGGCACGGCGGCGACGATCGTGGCATCGACGGCCGAGCTGGCCTGGTTCACCGGCCGCTCGGGCGACTTCGTGCTCACGATGGCCGCCCTGCACGGTCGCCGGACGCCCACCGTGGAAGAACGGCGGGCCTGGGTGCTCGCCGTGCTGATCTTCGGGGGTAGCGCTCGCGAGGGCTTCACGTCGGCGGCCAAACAAATGGGCGTCGACCTCGAGGTGCCCGGCGGCCGCGTGCCACTGGCCACCCTGCGGGCGATCAACGGGGTGCTGTCGAGCTCACTCGTTCGCAAGTACGGGGCGCGGCGCGGTGTCATCGCCGTGGGCACCGCGATCCCGCTCGGCATCGGCGCTGTCATCGGCGGCAGCGCGAACTACGCCGCGGTGAACGCGTTATCGAAGCACGCCGACCGGTTCTTCTCGAAGCTCCCCTACTCGGCGATCGAGGTCCGCAGCACCGAAGTGACCGGCCGCTGACACCGGGGTCCATGTCACACCGGATCGACGTCCGGTGCGGTCGCCCCGCGACCTGAGCGGGCGGATCAGGCGGCGGCGGCCCGGGCGAGCTCGCCGTGGGCGTCGAGGACGCGCATCGTCTCGTCCCTCGTACCGACGGGGACCGACAGCAGCACGCGCTCGACGCCTTCGGCCTCGAGTGATCGGAACGAGTCGAGGTCGGGCTTCGCGTCGGTGACGGTGATCGAGATGGTGCTCGGGTCGCGGCCCTGGCGTTCGGCCTCGGTGTGCAGGAGGTCGAGGCGGCTGCGGATCGACGAGCGGGCCGACACCGGCATCCAGCCGTCGGCGTGGCGCACGACGGCACCCAACAGCCGTGGGCCCCAACCACCGCCGATGAGGATCGGCGGGTACGGGCGCTGCACCGGCTTGGGCCACGCCCAGCTCTCACTGAAGCGGACGTGCTTGCCCTCGAAGCCGGCGGCGTCCTGCGTCCACAGCAGCTTCATCGCCTCGATCTTCTCGGCCACGATCTCCCACCGGTCGGCCATCGCGATGCCGTGGTTCGCCATCTCGTCGGCGTTCCACCCGAACCCGATGCCGAAGATCATCCGCCCCTTCGACAGCCAGTCGACGGTGGCGACCTCCTTCGCCAACTGGATCACGTCGCGCTGCGCCGGCAGCACCACGCACGTGCCGATCCGCATCGTGGTGGTGACCGCCGCTGCGGCACCGAGCGCGACGAACGGGTCGATGAGCCGCTTGTAGACCTCGGGGATCGGCACGCTGCCGTCGGCACTGCCGGGCCAGGGCGACAGGCGAGTCGTGGGGATGTGCGAGTGGTCGGGGAACAGCAGCGACTCGAACCCGCGCTCTTCGCAGATGACCGCCAGCTCGTCGGGCGGGATGTTGTCGTCGCTCGAGTACAGCGCGATGCCGACCTTCACCGGATGGGCTCCGCATGGTCGGCGATGTCGGCGTACTCGGCGCGCAGCTCGGCCTTCAGCACCTTGCCCGACATGTTTCGCGGCAACGGTGTGTCGCGCACCACGAGGTAGCGGGGCAGCTTGAAGTCGGCCAGCACACCGACGCAGCGGTCGAGCACCGTGCTGCCGTCGATCGGCGTGCCGTCGGTGACTGCGACGACGGCGGGCGTTTCCCCCCAGCGCTCATCCGGCACGCCGATGACCGCGACCTCAACCAGGCCGGGCAGCCCCGAGAGCTGCCGTTCGATCTCGGCCGGATACACGTTGAGGCCGCCCGAGATGAGCATGTCCTTCGCCCGGTCGACCACGGAGAAGTAGCCGTCGGCGTCCATCGTGCCGAGGTCGCCGGTGTGGCACCAGCCGTCGCGCAGTGTGGCCGCTGTGGCCTCGGGGTTGCGCCAATAGCCGAGCATCACTTCCGGCCCCTTGATCGCGATCTCGCCGACGGTGCCCGGCGGCACCTCGTTGCCGTCTGTGTCGACGATGCGCGCCTCGCTGTGCATCGCCGGCACACCGCACGAGCCCACCCGCTCCAACGCCTGGTGGTACGGCAACGTGATGCCCGACGCGCTCACCTCGGTGAGCGAGTACGTCTGCGTCATCGTGATGCCGCGGTCGAGGTAGATCCGCATCAGGCTCACCGGCACGGTGGCCCCGCCCGACGACGCACAGCGGATCGACGAGATGTCGGTGCTCGTGAACGACGGGTGCTGGGCCATCACCTGGAACAGCGTGGGCACCGCCATGAACACCGTGATGCGCTCGCGCTCGATGAGGTGCAGCGCGCGAGTCGGGTCGAACGTCGGCTCGAGCACCATCGTGGCGCCCGACCAGAGCGTGACGAAGCCCAGCGCGAGACCGCCGGTGAAGGCGAGCGGGAACGGCATCAGGATCCGGTCGTGCAGGTTGATGCCACCCTGCTGGGCGCGCACCATGGCCGAGTAGAACCAGCTCCGGTGCGTCAGCACCGCACCCTTCGGGTCACCGGTGGTGCCCGACGTGTAGCAGATGCAGAGCGGGTCGTCGGGGGCGATCTCGACGTACGGCAGCGTCGGGGCACGCGGGGCATCGAGCAGTGCCGCATCGTAGGTGCCGTCGTCGGTGTCGAGCACGGCCATGCCGGGCGCGGCTGCGCATGCCATCGACAGCCCGGCGTGCAACGACGCCTCGGTGACCACCACGGCGCAGTCGGCATCGGCCACCACGAAGGCGAGTTCGGTGGCGGTGAAGCGCAGGTTGAACGGCGCCATGATCGCCCCGAGGCGAGCGCACGCGACGAGCACCTCGAGGAACTCGGGACGGTTGCTCATCAGCAGCCCGACGCGGTCGCCGTGGCCCACACCGTTCGCGGCGAGACCTGCCGCGAGCGCCGAGGCACGGGCGTCGAGCTGACCCCACGTGAGGTCGCGGTCACCGAAGCGGACCGCCAACTTGTCGCCCTGCCAGCGCGACCAGTACGCGACTCTCTCGCCCCACAGCATGGCCGAGAACCTAGTGAGCGACGTCGGCGTCGGCGATGTACCGGTCGAGCAGGTGGTGGAACGCCTGCCCGCCACCCTCGTTGCGGCCGAAGTAGACCGAGGGCTTCGCTCCGGTGGCGAGCGCGCGCTGGAGCTTCAGGCCGGTGGCGTAGTCCTCCTCGGCAACGACGCGCTCGAGGAAGTCGGCGCGGCCCACCGCCTCGGCGCGGGCCTCGTCGGTGGGCTCGGAGGCGATGAAGTAGTTCTGGATCGTGACCGAGCTGCCGACCTCCTTGCCGGGGAAGAGCTGGCTGATCAGACCGCCGCCGTTGCCGCCGGCGAACGAGACGTGCGGGAAGATCGTCCACACACCACCCGAGATCGCATCCATGCCCCACTCATCGTCGGGCAGATCCTTCAGGGCGAGCAGCGACGGGTCGGGCGAGGTCACCCGCTGGTGCGGGCCCCATGCGTTGTAGATCGGCCGATGGCTGATCTCGGTGCCGAACGAGGCCCGGTGCAGGAACGGCAGGTGGTAGAAGTCGAGGTAGCCGTCGTAGGCGATCTTCCAGTTCGGCCCCGGGAGCTCGCGCCGCGAGACGAGGTGCCAGTCGCCGAAACCGAAGAAGTTCACGACCTGGTCGTAACCGTGGAGGTGCTCGTCGATGTTCATCGCCACACCGGGCGTGAGCACCACGAAGATCAGGCCGGCCCGCTCGGCCACCGGCAGCGGCGTGAGGCCGTTGCACGAGGGGTCGATGTCACCGAAGTACTCGCGGTCGGTGATGCCGACGAGGTCGCCGGTCGAGTCGTAGGTCCAGTTGTGGTACGGGCAGGCGAGTCGGCGGGCGGTGCCGATGCCGTCGTCGACCACCTGGGCGCCGCGATGGCTGCAGGAGTTCACGAAGGCGCGCACCTCGCCGTCGGCGGCGCGGGTGAGCAGCACGGGCACGTCCATGACGGTGAGCGCCTTGTACGAGTGCGGCCCACGCAACTCGCCACCGAGGGCGAGCATGAGCGGCAAGCGCTTGAAGAGCGCTACTTCCTTCTCCCAGCGCTCCTCGTCGAGGTACACCGAGGCGGGGAGCTCGAGCATCGACTCCACTTGGCCGGGGGTGTTGCCCGCCTCGACGTGGGCGATGTTCGCTTTCGCCATCTCGATCATCTGCCGCCGGTTCTCGGCGGTCTCCTCAGCGGACGACGATCGACTCGTTGCCCCACGGGGAGAGACTGGTGACTTCTTCTGATTGGAAAGCATCGGGCAGCTCCTCGACCATGTGGAGCACGGCACCGAGGCGCCCGACTCCGACGAACAACGAGACGTTCAGCGCCAGCTCGACGATCTGGCCTTCGGTGTAGTGCCGATGCAGCTCGTCGAACAGCGCATCGTCGATCGCCAGGTGGTTGGTCGCGAACAGCTCGCCGAAGCGGATGGCGGCCTTCTCGGCATCGGTCAGGCCCGGGGCCTCGTAGGGGCGCTCGAGCGAGCACACGAGGTCCTCGTCGAGCCCGGCCTCGAGGGCGTCGGTGTACCGGATGGCCATGCAGCTGCGGCACTGGTTGTGGAACGCGACCCGCAGGCGAACCATCTCGATCAGCTTGGGATCGAGCTGGCGGTTCCGCTTCAACGAACCGGTGAAGGCCATGAGACCCTTCGCCAGCTCGGGGCGGTGGGCGAAGTAGCGCATCAACCCGTTCTCGAGCGGCGTGCGCGTCTCGGGCTTGATCATCTGCTGGAGCTCGGGATCCCACTGCTCCGGTTCGATCCTGCTGAGTCGTGTCATGACGTACCCCCCTCGGCGCGTGTCTACCAGGGTCGGCCCCTGCGATCCGAGGTGAGCGACCGTGCAGTCATCGAGTGAACTGGTCGTAGACCGCGTTCACGAGCGTGTCCGCGTCACCGCCCTGGGTCGTGGTGATGACCAGCACCAGGTCGTGCGGCTGCGACACGAGGACGATCTGGCCGAACAGGCCGCGGGCCTCGAACGAATCGGGATGCAGCAGCCACCACTGCGCTCCGTACTGGGGGTTCGTGGCCGACGGTGTGCTGCTGTAGTCGACCCAGCCCTCGGGCAGGATCCGCTGGCCGTCCCACACGCCGTCGTTCAGGAAGAGCAGGCCGAAGCGGGCGAAGTCGCGAGCCGTCGAATCGGCACCGAGGCCACCCAGCCAGCGACCGCTGCCATCACGCAGCAGGGTGGTGCTGGTGATGCCGAGCGGGTCGAACAGGCGCGTCTGGATGTAGTCGTCGGTCTGCTCGACCCCGCCGAGGGTGTCGGTGATGATGCCGGCGAGGATCGCCGTGGTGCCGGTCGAGTACTCGAACTTCTCACCGGGCTGCGCCTCGAGCGGGAACGACGCCGCGTACTCGGAGGCAACGGGCGACCGGAGCATCGTGAGCGCCTGCGAGTCGGGCCCGTACTCCTCGGTCCACTCGAGACCGCTTGCCATGTGGAGCAGGTGCTCGATGGTGATGGCGTACCGAGGGTCGGCGGGGTCGGACCAGGCAGCGACCGGTGCCGGCTGGTCGACCGTCAGCAGCCCGTCGCCGACGAGCATGCCGATCAGCGCCGACGCGAAGCTCTTCGCCACCGAGTACGACGCCATGATCGTGTCGGGTCCGTCGAGCGGGTGGTAGCGCTCGTGGACGATGCGGCCGCCCTGCACCACGACCAGGGAACGCACTCGAGCGGCCGCGTCCGGAGCGCCGAACGCGGTGTCGACCGCTGCGTCGATCGCGGCGCGGTCGACCCCCGTCGGCAGTTCGCCCGTGGCCCAGTCGGTACCCGGGAAGACATCGGTGGTGGGAGCCGCGACGGTGGTCGACGAAGCGATCGTCGTGGTCGACGTGGCCGGAGCAGTCGACGTGATCGACGTGATCGACGTGATCGACGATGAGGCCGGGGCGGTCGAGCCGCTGCACGCCGCCAGGGCGAGGGCGGCAACCGAGAACGCAGGGAGCAGCAGGCGGCAACGGGGGCGGAAGCGGACGCGCATCGCAGCCGACGGTACCCGGCGAACCCGGCAGGCATGTGCCGGTCACGTCACTTCGATTTCGAATCGTAGGCAGTGCAAGCCGAGCATCGAGCGACGAAGCAACCCGACGGCGGCCTACCGACAGCAGTCCCCTGGAAGCCCCCCGCTCATCGGCGTCGTTGCCCACATCGAAATCGAACAGACGTGAATGCACCACCCGACGCGGCTGTCGGCAGCCACGTGGCGGGCAGTCAAGTGGCGCGCAGCCAAGTGGCGGGCAGTCGAGTGGCGGGCAGTCGAGTGGCGGGGATCTCGAGGAGCGTTGGGCTCACTCCCAGGGGCGGAGTCGCTTGCGCTTGGCGCGGTCCCACTGATCGGGCCACCGGATGTGGGCGTCGATCGTCGCCTGCCCAGCCACCTCGACCAGCCGTTCCACCGCAGCCACCTCCCACTCGTCCATCCGCCACAGGGGCAGGTCGCGAAGCCAGCCCTGCGCGACGGCAGCGTCCTGCAGGCCTCCGAGCACATCCTGGAGGCGAGCCATCTCCTCGGCGAGGTCGTCGAGGTCGTCGTGGACCAGCGGTGACACCAGCTCGGCGGCGTACCGACAACGCTTGGCCCGCTTGCGCAGTTCGTGCAGCTCGGGGGTGGTGGGCGGGTCGCTCAAGCGGTCGACGGCGCGCCGGACTCGAGCATCGGCGTGGCGCGCCATGTCGAGCGCAGCAGAGCGGGCACGCCGGTCGCGATGCGCATGCTGGCGCCAGGGTGGGGCGAACGACCAACGACGCAGCTCCTCGACCATCGCACGGCACCGGCACGACCTCAGGGCGTTCCTCATGACGAGCGAGGCGACACGGCGCTCGTTGCGCAAGCGGGCGAGCAGCACCGGGGCGATCATCGCACCCTCGTGACCGAGCGGGACCGCCCACTCCCTCACGTGCTCGGCCAGCACATCGATGTCTCGCACCGCACCGATCTGTGCAGCCAACCACCGCAACTCGTCCGCCATGCGCGCGATCGCCTCGTCATCGAGCACCGCCGCGAGCGTCTGGAGGTCGGAGCGCAGCCGCCGCGTGGCGACGCGCGCCGTGTGGACGGAGTCGTCCGGAGCGTCGAGCCGCAGGTGCGGTTCGTGGATGAGGAGCTGGCGGAGCGATGCGGTG
>Ga0247833_1004384_pt1 | contig 17608 bp, 15 predicted proteins | sample LaCruzMarch2015__7_FD_187117 | JGI IMG/M metagenome (GOLD analysis project Ga0247833, IMG submission 187117) | Freshwater microbial communities from meromictic Lake La Cruz, Castile-La Mancha, Spain - LaCruzMarch2015_8m | ecosystem: Environmental > Aquatic > Freshwater > Lake | place: Spain...
GCGAGCGATTATAGTTTTACTAAGTCAAATACTTGTTGGTGATTGCATCCCAAAGCCAAGAAGCTTTTTATATCCCTTTGTAGAGTAGTATTATGACCACTCACTCATCATCTCAGAGATGATGAGTGAGTGGTCATAATACTACTCTACAAAACTAACTGCCTCTACTGGTTGAGTAGAGATTGAAAGCCCAAGTGCTGGACTTGTGGTTTGTGGCAAGTAAATAGATTGACTTGCGAAGCACTCCCTTTGTATGTAGGGAGAGATCTCGAGATAATGAGATTTTTGCAGTGCAGGGAATTGAACCTGCAACCTGTAGAGGCAGTGTGTTTTGTAGAGTAGTATTATGACCACTCACTCATCATCTCTGAGATTTATACTGTACGTAGGAATAGTACAAGAGGATGTCATGCGACATTTTTTGTTTTTTGGGCGCGCTAATGAGGCGGAGCTCCCACCTCCCAGAGACCTAAATCGATATCCCTGGTCTCACCTATTGCGTTGTCTGCAAGAATAATTCGACAATGCAGTTCAATGGGAAATTATACTTTGAAGAAACTATAGACTCCCTAATTTACACAACTAAGATGGAGTAGTTGTTCCATTGCTTTTCTCCTCATCATTCCTCAATGAACTCAATGCGGCGCATATTGATATGAGCGTCTCTGGCTTTGCTTCTCATCTCCACACAACAATCATTGTAAGCTGCCAAGGTTGAGTTTACTGATTCTCTATTCACAAATCCTTGTTTGAATAATGTAATCAACATCTGCATAGCATGAGAACCCCCAGCTGATGCCGCAATCATGCAATGCTTTACAGCTCGTTCCATATTACCCAAATTAGACTCCAAGATTCCAAGTTTGTATCGTGCCCCTTCATGTCCAGCCATAGCCGCGGCCTCGAAGTGGAACTTAGCATTCTTCAAATCTCCCCCTTCCTCTAAATGCTACCCAAATTATAATGAGCATTACTCCAGCCAAGCTCTGTTGATTTAGTAAATAGTTCGATTGCTTTTGTCCGATCCTGCTGAAAACCTTCTAATCCATGTCGATAATAATGAGCCAGCCTATCGATAGACGCAGGGTCATTTGCTGCCACCCTATTTATAACTTCTTTAAGTACATCAGCATTGGTTTTTGCACTTAACTCTGATTTGCAATGAGGACACTTCCCCAAATTCCCAGAAAGAAGAAAGGAATGGACACAACCTCCACAAATGCTCTTCCCACAGCAGGAATAGTATACTTCCATGCCTTTACTTGCCAACTCCTTATTTGCAATTGCAAAGTCGTAAATTGGTACGGATGCTATAGTCGCGGGTGGAAGTGACATACAAGATATCAATTGCATCGGCATCGGTAAAAAGCAGATCGGACAGTCTTCCTTCGGCGGTGGGTCCTTGAACAACGCCACATCGCGTAGCTCGGCAGCACGTATTTTACATGTTGTTTTGTGCGTTGGCCAATGATTCCTTTGACAATTGGCATTGCAATACTTGGCGTCGATACACGATTTACACACCTTCAGACTGAAGCCCCCCTCCTTGCCGCACTCGGCACAGCATGCGTTGAACTGGTTCATCCCGGACATCAATGTCTAATGTTGATCTAATCGCCTGAGGAGATACCACTCCCAACTCGCGGCTGCCTTGCTAAAGAATCGGAAAGTTGGAAGTCTCTTTGAATCAAGCTAATCGTCCTCCACGCGGAACCTCCCACTTCGATGTACCACTTCCTTCGTATCCTCATCACTTCCGCAATGCACCATGTCTGCTAGAATTCGACGGCTAAGCAGCTCTTTCTTTTTCCTCCTCATTGTCGTATTCGTCGCAATCGATCAATGTCACAGCCGTCGCAGTCATGGTCGTAGTCATCGACGTGCTTTCGTCATATCGTCACCAAAAACGGCTTTGACGACGACTATACGTGGTGGAGCATCATCATCATCATCTACACCTCCATCATCGTCGTCATCATCACCGTACTATGGAAATAATGACTACGAAGGAGGAAGAAATGACAATAATCGCCGGTATGATGATGGGTATGGAAATGACAGTAGCAATCGAGACTACTATCCATCATCATCGCAAGACAGTGACAAAAAAAGCAGTAATCCTACTTATGGAGAGTATGATCGATATGACACCAATCCTAATAAGCAGTATGAGTATGAGCAGCGTGGCAGTAGCAGCAGTAGTAGAAGAAGCAGTAGTAGTGATGGATATTATGACGAGGAAGGTAGATACCGTACCATCGACGATGACGATGATGATTACAATGACAGTCGTCAAAGAAGAGGGAGGAGGAGTGAATTTAAGTACTCCTCCTCTAAATCATCATCACCATTCCCTTCAGCTGCAGTATTAACACAACCAAATCGCAAATTGGGACTACTATTCCTAGGTGGTGGAACTGTTTTCACACTCCTAGGTATCACACTCTTCTTCAACAAGACATTAATGAGAGTTGGTAATTTATTATTCGTCATTGGTGTACCACTATTACTCGGCCCGGGTCGGACAGCTGGATACTTTTTACAACCACGTAAGGCACGTGCCACTGGGTGTTTAGGATGTGGTATATTCTTGGTTTTTGTTGGACATCCACTTATTGGTATAATATTAGAATTATTTGGTATATTAAATTTGTTTGGTAATATGTTCCCTTTGGTGCTTATTATGGCGAAGAATTTACCTGTCGTGGGTGGTTTGTTTGGGGGCAGTGGCAGTAGTAGTGGCGGAACAAAGAGAAGGGAACGAGAATCATCTCGATATAACGAGGATGATGATAGGCATTACAACGATGCACCACGATATGAAAGAGATACATACCGTTGATTGGAGATGGACGGGGTCAATTAAATCATGAAACAAATTATTGTTGTAAGTACGATAGTGACATATCTACTATATATGGTGTGTATGAGTAAAATTAAACTTAATAATAATGCTTACTATATGACACAGTTATCATCCCAATATGCCGATATAAGCTTCTCGAATGCATATTTACTCTTCGTACATTTTGTAATAGTTTTTATACCAAAGCCGCTGTTTGATGTGTCATTTTGTGTTCTTAATGAACAACTAGCAGTTGTCTTGTTGTGCAACTTCTTCTTTTTCTGTAATTGTAATAACAAGTTTAATGATTTGTTATAGTAATGAAATGCTTCTATGAATTTATATTGACGGTGATATACTTTGCCTTGTAAATATAATAATTGAGCAATTTGATGTGTGATCATTATTGCTTGCTGATAATGATGTATCATTGCATTATTATGGTAGTTGTCATCAGCGGCAACATCTATTTCTGAATTGTCATTCTTCTTCTCCTCCTTATTTCCCAGTGCTACTTGCTGGTCGGGTTTTGTTGCTTGTTGTCGTATATCATTTAATATATCAAAAGCCTCAAGATATACAATTAGCGATTCATTATATTGTCTCAATTGACATTTCATAATCCCAAGTAGTATCAATGCATCGACCAATACTAATAATTGGTCGTTAGTAGTAGTAGTAGTAGTACATAATGGTGTTGCTACAGCAATAATCTTTCGTTGGATTGCTACTGCCATTTCTATACTACATACCGCCTGTAAAATAAGTGAAGAATCATCCATTGCCGTTCCTCCACATGCATTAGCAGCAAGGATCTGTCCACGTAGAAGTAATGTCTTTACGACACCATGATGGGTTGGATAGTTTGATATCATAACTGCAATAGTATTTGATAGCATTGGATGATGATTTTGCTGCTTCTTCTCCATCTTATCCATCCAGCGAGGGCTGTTAACATGTGTCATAACTGCATTGTGTAAATCTTTTGCGAAGTTGGAAGATGTTGTTGTTGTTGTTGTTGTTGTTGTTGTTGTTGTTGTTCCAGCAGTTTCAATTGTTAGCGTCGTTGATTTTGTATAATTACCTGAGCCATCATCATTATTGTGATTTGGATTATTTAGTGATACTAATTTCTTCTTTTGATATGATAATATATCAGTTGTTGTATCAAGTGCTAAGGAGTACTGTCCTTGACAATAGTATGCTATGGCCATTTGATACATGGCAAATCCTGGAAATATCACTTCTTCCTCTTCTTCTTTTTCTTCGACTAACGTTGCTGTAGATGATGAGGAGAGTATTGTAGATGAAGATGAGGAGAGACGAGTCGACGCGGGCACAACGCTCTCATCAGCGCAGTAGTCATAGTCATTAGCTGCTGCTAAGTAGGCCTTGGCAGATATCGTCCACCTTGATAATCTAGACATGACTATCCGCGGGTATCCAGAGTAAGGCGCGTAGGCAAAAGCAATTTGGCGCGCTCGAGTAAGCAACGACAATATCGCCAAGCTTCCTCGCCACTCCCTCAGAATACCTAGGATACTCCACGACCATGACCTTTGGCACCGACGACAATGTCGGTACGACGATGACGACGACAATGGTAAAAACACGCGTACCAAGCTCCAATCGTCGTGCTATACTATCAGTAATTGATAATCAAATGAATTCTGCCAAGGTGGCATGGCAAACGAAGTACTTGACGAATGTTGAAACTAATTCAAGTAAGGTTGATTTCATTATTAATGAATGTATTGATAAGACTGGGTTATGTCTCAAACAACAAGTGTTGGAAATGACGACGACTGAGGAGGACGACAACTTGTCCGCCGATGAGCATGTTAATGAAGCAATGACAACAGCAACGAGGGCGGTGGTGAGAGACACTTCAGATCCACTCGATTCATTTAAATTGCGTCAATTACAACTCACGACTATTCGGGGGGATGATATTGATCGTGATGATGATGACGATGTATCACATTCCTCATCCTCCATCGACGATATTACCGAGGATATTAGTTTTGAGGAAGCGGAATTATTCGATCAAGATGCCTACAATCAAGTAAAGCAACTACGGTCCAAGGCACGAGAGATATCCTCAAATGTTATTGGACTACGTGAAGAAACGACCAGTCGTGCATTGGATGTTGTTAAGCATGATTTGGCTGTATTATTGAATGTGCATGGATTTTCCACACAAGACACTGACAATAACGACGAAGAAGGAGTGGCAGAGTCGACAACAACGAAGGAAGCGAAGAACGATGAAACGGAGAATAATAATAATGATTCATCATTAAATCCAATGAATGTTGCAATACAAACACTCATTGGGTCAATACAAACAATCGATACCGACCTATCCACAAAGCTTGAAGAGCTAAAAGAAACGATTGGTACTATTGATACATCAGTAAACAAATGGGTTGATGGTAGTACCTTGTCACAAACTGAAAAGGCAATCCTTGCTTCGACAGATGCTCAGTACGGCGAGGAGACGGATGATTTGCTAGCTCGTAGAGAACGTTGTGGTGGTAAAGTAGCAGAAAATGATGAGTCTCCCATGAATCCAGAGAAGAAACTTGCTCGTCTCTTGGCAGGGATTCTGTGAAGGCTCTGAGACAGGGACAATTAAATGGAAGGAAAGAAAGGGAGGAAGGGGGTGGATGTATTATGAATGTGGGTTTGAGCTTTTATCATATGCATAGTAAATAATTCATTTTTGTGGATCAACAACAACAACTTCTTCACATCAATGTGTTCTAGCCTTATCTTCACTTCTGTAGAATCTTCGGAACACAAATAATACATAATTGTATTAGAAGTGGAACTTGATTAAATAGTGCAAGTTATACTACGGTAATATTCTTCCTCATAGAAACATCCAACTACGAGCAGAGAGACATCTCAATTTTCCAACAATCCTCAAAAACATACTCAATCTCAAAGTGGTAAAGTAATATGGTTCAGAAAGTGAACCGTGGTAAAGTAATAGTGTTCAAAATTGCAATATACATATGTAGGCATCTCTTGCTTCACTTCTCGTCTCGGCACACGAATTATTGTATGCAGTCAAAGTTGAGTCAATTGATTCTCTACTGACAAAACCTTTCTCAAAGATTGTTCTCAAATGATGCATTGCAGAATAATCCCCAGCTGATGCCGCAATCCTCAAATGTTTCAACGCTCGTTCACTATTTGCCTTTTGTGCCTCCACTGATCCGAGGTATCTTGCCACTTCGTGTCCAGCCATAGCTGCGGCCTCGTAGTGGAATTTGGCCTTCTTCAAATCCCCCCCTTGATGATAAATGGCAGCCAATTCAAAATGCGCATGACGGGAACCAAGTTCTGCGGCTCTGGCGTAAAGATCCATTGCCCTCGTGTGATCCTGCTGCAAACCCCCTGTTCCTTCGAAATAATAACCAGCCATTACACAAATCGAAGTGACATCATTTACCTCAACCCGCATCATAGTTTCTTCAACTCTTTGTTCGTCTGTATCATCGCCTCGGTCAGAATTACAAAACGGACACTTGTCATCAAGTCTGTTCCTGAAGGAGTAAACGCAACCTTTGCAAATGCTCTTCCCGCAACATGAATAATATTTTTCCATATGCGTTTTAGCCAACTCCTCATTTGCAATTGCGAAATCGTAAATTGGTACAGACGATATAGTCGCGGGTGGTAGAGAGATACAGCATATCAATTTTATTGGCATTGGTAGGAAGCAAATGGGACAGTCCTCCTTAGCCGGTGGGTCCTTGAACAACGCCTCATCGCGCATCTCTGCAGCACGTATTTTACATAATTTTTTGTGCTTCGACCAGTGGTTCCTTTGACATGCGGCGTTGCAATACTTGGCGTCCATACACGATTTACATGCCTTGAGACTGACAATGCCTCCCTCCTCCGCCGCAATCGGCACAGCATATTTTGTCGTCATTGTTATCGTGCGACGTGCAGACGTAAGAAGTCAACTCTGAAAATAATTGCGGGCCACAACGTACGACACGTTACGTATCCTCGTACACGTGATCTGACGTGATGTTGTCGTCATTGGCGGTGGTTGCTACATGCCTGCTGACAACGTCGTCATCGTCGTCAACGGTGGTGGTGTCTGCGAGAATACCATCATCATCCATCGTGGAATCATCATCATATTATTCTCCTCCTACACAACGAAAAAGGAGGAGAAAGAACACCTCTATTACCAATGACGACAATGACAATAAGTGGTCGAGTATTATAAACAGTAATAAACGGAATGCCAACATCCGTATATTGCAGTATGGAGGCTATGCGAGTGGTGGAGGCAGTCATCATCCATTTGAGGCATATTCTCATGATAGATTACTACAATCAACAACAACAGTGGGTAATGGAAATGCCGACATTGCCGTGGGCGGGACGAGTGTATACTTCGAGGATGATCGATACTCGCCGACCTTGGCCCCCACGGCACTACCACGACCAATGTCAACATCGTCACCTACTACTGCTATCAACAATCCAGCACTCTACGAACCCATACGTATAATCGTCGATGCGAGTAAACTTACGCCATATATAGAACTCGATCCTACACGATATAGTTACTTGGTCGACTATCTCAATAGTACGGCAGGACCAGCCGCCGCACAATTCTGGAGTGCACATCTATCCACAATACCCGTCACGGACTCTATCACAATAACCAAAGATGATTGTCCATTATTATGGAATAATAATGACGACGATGAAACAACAATATACACATTTACGAATGCTGATTTAATTATATATCTATTAATAGATGATGGACCATGTTTAAGCGCTAATCCACCAATTGCATTCAGCTCCGATTGTTTATCCGACCAATTTGATAGACCCATAGTCGGGACTGTACTATTGTGTACACTTGGAAACTTCGATGATTTTACTATTGACAATGTAATATCCACTGACCAACAACGACAAAAGATTGATGAGGTCTTGCAACATGAATTTGCACATATATTAGGTATGAGTGGGTCTACGGCACCATATTGGCGTAATGTTCTAGAGGGGGGGGCACCGTATACAGCACGTCCATTGGTAGAACAGAATGTAACCTGTCTTGATGGGACGATTGAAAGTATATATTTACCATCCACTACTACCATGATTACGGGTGTAACGGCCAGAGGAATTAAACATTATGAAATTGTTACCCCCACAGTACGGAATGTCGTGGCCAATCAATTCGATTGCTGGACACCACCAGATGACGACAGAATAATGGGTGCACGACTAGATACGAATGATGGGAATTGTATCGGTAGTCATTGGAGTACACGTTTCTTTGCTACCGAGACTATGGTATCACGTGATATGAGTTGGAAACAAAGTGTTACGGCACTGACGTTGGCATTAATGGAGGATACCGGGTGGTATAAGGCCAATTATGATGCATCATCTGGCGTGCAATTCCCCTCGGCATATGGATATGGACGGGGATGTGCCTTCTTGACTGATGATTGTATAATTGATGGCGGTGCAGTTCCGCAAACTGGATTAGAAATATTCTGCAACACCACCACAACATCAACGTATGATGTAAGGTGCGATGCATCCCATCAACGTGCTGCAAAGTGTGACCTTGTGGACTATGACATTTACGACCTCGACCCAATCTACCCCTACCTTGATAATATACCCAATTTGCCCGGAGCACAATATCAAGCACGGTTCGGAGGGTCCAACCTTGGATCTTTCTTACGTTTTGATGCCGAATACTGTCCTACGTATACAGCCCCACCATCATTCGTTACCGATGTAAATGGCATTAAGACTAGTCCGATGTATATGGAATGCTCAAATAGTGATACTGCACCAATTGACGTGTATGACTTTGAATCATTTGGTATTGATGGTAGTACGTGCATTAACACTATTGGAGCCATCGCTCGACCCCTGTGTCTTCAAATAGAATGTGTGGCATATAGTGGAGTTGTGGTTGTGGTCGTGACGATTGGTCTTGATGGTGAAACCATCACATGTGAGGAAGATGGTCAAGTAATCGACATAATGACGGGTCTGCAAATTGTATGCCCACAAAGGGAGGTACTCTGTCCAGGATACTACTGTCCAGCCAATTGTGCAGGACGGGGGGTATGTCGACATGGACAGGTGGATGGATGCGAGTGCTTTGATGCCGACGACACAAGTCCACATTGTGCAAATTCACCAATCGTACCACCCACTATTATGCCAACCATTTTGACAGAGACATCTACGCCAACGACAATGATAGAGAATGATGGAATAATGCCAGATATACAGTATACTCAAACACCAGCTGTTGCAACAATTCTTGATGGCGGTGCATACTCGTCTGTCTATGATGAAGACGAGAACTCAATAACGATAATCATTGGATCTCCAACAGTATCAATGACGGCAGGCGGCGCAGCCGTGTCATTCACATTGCAGCATGTTGTATTTCTAATTATGCTCCCGTCGCTGCTCACGTGGATGTGATTCACTCACACTCGCTGAGAGCTTTTATATGATATACAAATGCCTCTATGTGCCCAAGCCATCAGGGTCTCACAAATGTCATAACAAATATTTAGGACTTAATACAATGTCAAAGTCCTTAGAGCTAGAATAGTCATAATGAGAAATTTTAGCCAGGCTTTGCTATTCTATTGTTTTGTCGTTCTCATCCGTCGTAACGCCGTACTACTCATCCCATGCGGCTCTGTCCTCTGTGTACACAACAGCTTTAGCGGTCTAAGCCCTAGCATGTTCTCCCTATACATATTCAACTTTCGTCCAGTGGGTAATGTTTCATGACTCAATACTAATGCATCAAAGTCATTCATTAATCCAGGATAAACTTTCGAATTCATTGGTTGTCCTGGTGGACCATACTCATCACTAATGGGGATACAACGTGTCCGATTCTTCATCCCGGGTGCTAAATTACCCACAAAGTCTAATACACCCGCAATACGTTCCTCTAGTGGCGGTATCCGGTCAGCGAATGCCTTTTGTTGTAGCATTTCATCACGTATCGTACCGCCCAACACCCTCGCTGGACGTTGCACGAAGTACCACACTCAGTTTACGCAACGTGACGCTCATGGCAGTTTCGAGTATCGCCTCATTGGCTATACGCGCCGAGGCCGAGTGGGGCATGGTCAGTATTGCCAGAGTGTGATCATGTCGTCGTCTTTTCTTACTACTCGTCGTTTGCTCCTGCTGCAGCGTCGATGAATCGTCAGCAGACGCGTGGAGGATAACTCGTCCGACTACTACTCGGGGGCGCAATAATAAAGACCTCGCGTGTCGGAAGCGATGATGTGGTTGCGACGACAAAGGAACCACTAGCAGGGCAAGCGAGGAGGATGATGCCACGACCACGAGAAGACCGACTATGACTGCTAGTCTAAACAACAACACCATTTCGTTTCTACCAGCTTGTTGATTGATTACCTTGACAACGACCCGTCCTCTTTCCAGCTCAAACGCACGCGTTCTAAAAAAGAAGCGTCCTTGTCGTGTCGACAAGGTTAGTGTCGCCACGACAACCGATGGGATATCGTAGATCATACTAAAATGAAACAATGCCGTCAATGACTCTGGTGCCGTCAATGACTCTGGTCTACGTGAAAGAAGAAGAACCACCCGAGGAAGAAGAGCCGCCACCCGAGCCTGAAAAGCAGATTGAGCCACCCGTTGTCTCGCCTCCGCGGTTGATTGTCGCCAAGACGACCGATGGCAATGGACGTCAATCAACATGCAAAAAGCGAAAATTCGTAGTTAAATTCTCTGACCGTATTGAACAATTATTGGCATACAAGGCACACCATGGTCACGTCAATGTCCGCGAATTGGAGGATTCTGGTTTGAATGAATTTTGTAAAAGTATGCGCAATGCTCGAAGGGGTAAGGGTGGGTCCAAGCTCACCGTGGCACGGTTGGCGGCGTTGAATGCACTTGGTTTTGATTGGAAACTTCCACCGGGAGTAGAAGGTCGGCTCAGTGGAGTGGATGGAGGAGAACGAGGGGGGGATGACATAACAGATGAACAAATTAAGAAATGGAGCCAGCAAACAGAAGCTCAAACACGCGGAGGTTGTCTCCCCGGTGACCTAACCCAAGCACACACCCTACTTCCACTCGGTGAGGATGGTGCGAACGTGGGGGACCATGACAGTGGGGAGAAAGGTACAATTGGATATTCTCTTAGTTTGTGTGCTACTATGGCATCACATGGAGAATATCTCCCCAGTGACCAGCAAACTCATTCACACTCACTACTACCGCTAGGAGAAGAGGGCCTGGGTGGGGTGGGTTCTATGAACGAGGGAAGGAAAAGAGGAAAACCAAAAGTCGACTTTGAAGATCGTATCGAGCAATTAAGAATATTCAAAGCACACTTTGGACATCTCAATGTTCGTGAAAAACTAGATAAAAAGTTGTATGAATTTTGTCGTCGTACAAGGAGAGGACGTAGAGGCAAGGGTTCGGCGAAAATTACAGAAGAACGAATAGCCGCATTAGATGCTATTGGGTTTGATTGGAAACTTACAAAAGAAACGGCTTTGTCGTGCTCAGATGATGTCGGTAATATCGATTCAAACCAAAAATTGTCGAATGAAGAATCATTGATGGAGATTGAGCAACAACAGGAAGTAGGAGGAGAGATAAGGGTCGACAACAATTCTTCTAGTGCTGATACTCGTCTACTATTAACACATGCACTACGACAATTGGCAAATATGAATTCTGAGAATGATCGTCGGCATAGTGTGATGCAACACCAATTAGTAACGTTGACTGAGAACATAATTCAAATTGCAGCATCACTACCATCAACTGAGCCTGCACCCCCAACTTCTCTTACTTAGTGGTCAGAAGAAATGATGTCAGAGCTAAATTTGTGTTTGCTTGAGAATATTTGTTTATGAAATAACACGCCAATTCTACTAAAAGATTTTGTATTTTCTACATAGCAAGTGGACATGTAAAGTTTGAGATCTTGTTGGAATGGATTCCAATGAACTAAATTGATGAAGATTTTATAGTCGTACTGTCACAGGTGAAGCGTCGGCTTTCAGAGCGAACGAACACCTACAACCCCAGTCCAGCAACGTGAGGATTGCATGCCCAGCAGCACCATTTGTCAATCGTACCCGCAGATTCCTCGTTGAAACCTACGCATTCCTCCGCAACATTGTACCAAGCATCACAAAGCTCACACTGAATCCAAAACACTTTTATGGGATTAGGGTGACTGTTTCCGCAAACACAGCCTAACCAAGGGTTCTCGTCGTCATCAAAGTCATCACGTTCATCACCGGAAGATTCGTCACTTCCGTCGTTGCTTAGTTCATCAAGTTGTTTCTGATACCTACTGACAGGCTTTTTCTTTGTTGTTGTTGCTGCTGCACTACCACCACCACCACCAAAAATGCCACTTAGGGGGACAGTAGATAAATCGAGAGATCGAGCAACATCAGCCATGGACTTAAATCGCTTATTATCGGTATTGTAAAAGATTGATTCATATCGTCCACAAGGTCGTTGCTTCGCCGTGCATGTAAAGGTTTCACTCTGTCGACGTGTACCACCTCGTTCTTCGAGGTATAAGGCAAGCTTTTCCATCGCCTCCTCTTCACGTTGACTCAATGCCATACTTTGCATTAATGGATCTACCATGACATCGTTGGGTTCTCTCCCCGCCTTCTTGACTCGTTTCTTGGGAGGTGAGTCGTTCGATGAGTCATCACTATCGTAATACTTGCTACTACTGTTACGTTTCTTCACGGTAACGACAGCAATCGGGTTGCTAGCGTTCATTACTTGACCCATTATTTTGTCTTGTGAAGAGCTCTCGACTTCCTTCTTTCCCCCTGCGTTAGGACAGCTTAGACAGTGCCTATTCTTGTCCCTTACACTAGTTTCTAGCTGTCGCTTGCACTTTTTACATCCCGATGCAGCGCCTTTCACAATGTCTTGCTTTGTTAGGTACTTATTACTCTTTTTCTTCAGCGGTGGATGAGCTGTCTTGTCGACGCAGGTGTTGACAGTTTGATGTGCAGGAACTGGAAAACATTTGGATATGTATGCCTGTCCATAGCTGCCAAGTGAAGGGTGTGGCCCCGTCCCTGCACTGTCACATATACTGTCAACATGCTTAGTGGGCTCGACCACACCTCCATTCATTTGTATTTCCTGTTCACGAATACCTCCACTACTACGATCGTCCTCAAAACTGACTCTGGTTGTCTTGAGTATGGCACCAGCGCCAATATCACTCCAATCCATGGCCAAATCCACGAGAGTCGTCAATTCTTTGAGACTGTCTGTCTCTTGAATGTCAAACCTAGAAACGACAATAAGCATTTCGGAACCACATACGTCTACTTCGATTTGAAGTTCTGGCAAGGTCATGCTACCGATACTTTTCCCGTTTATGCAGATGATCATATCATGCACTTTGAGACCAGTTGACGCGCCTTGATCATTCCATCCCGAAACATCTTCCTAGAAGATCATATATCCGTGACCCGTGAAGAGATTAGTAAGCGACTGCAAGTGATAAATACTAAGTGCTACTCAAAGATCATTATTCACTCACCGCAGCCTCAGCAGGTGACATCGCCTCGACACTATCAATCAGGCATGCACCTCCAAACTCATGAAGCCTAAACGTAAATCCCCATGGTCTCAAACTTGTTCTATCCCGCAACAATCGTAAGACACAATAACCTCCGCGAGCGGGCGAGCGATGCGTGGCGAGGTACGGCGACCCTTCGTCAAAAGGATTAACAATGAATCGTTTTGGTATGCCACTTCCGTTTGGACCTTGGTGAAAAATCGATAGGATGTCCTGTGTCGATTCTGATTCGAATGGAGAAATGATAACAAAATCACCATCCTCGTGACCAATTTTCCCCCAAGGATTTGGACAAGGTAGCCACTTCGAGCCACGGGGGACGGGAATCGTTTCATTGTGGCGGTTAGATTCCGAGACAAATTCCTTGATCCATGATGGCAGTGTTGGAAGAGGAGGATGCGGCTGGCAAACAGAAATGACATTCTTTCTCTGAGGAGGAGGAACTGGTGATGGTGTCGCGTGATTTTGGACACGAGATGCGATTGCGTCGATTGATCTCATCGAGGCTGAATGAACCTCCTGTCCACGAGACGTATTTTGCTCATCGCTCACACAGGGCGCTTTTTTACCACCTTGAGGACAGCAAACGTCATGATCCAACTTCGGATCAGTCCTCTCCGTTTGCCATTCTAACGTACACTTTCGACACCCCGCCCTGGCAGCATCCACAAGACTCACTGTATTAGCCTTTACTACTGTTGAACAGCTTGTTCCGTGAGGCAATCGAGGTTGAATGTGCCGTGGGACTTGACTTTTCACTTCTTCTACTGTTGTTGTTGGCAGTGACTGCTGCTCAACTGTAAGAGTAGCTGCACATTTAGCGTTGCCAGTAGCGGGAGCAACAGATGTAGCAGCAGTAGAAGCCACGCTTGACATTCTATCGTCCTCAGAAGGCTTGACTGTTGACTGGCGTTTTGGTTGAGTCCTCCTCTCAACCTCATCTCCATGCCTCGCTTTGCGTTTCTTCCCTTGCATTCCCGAGGACGATTTGCTCACTTTGTCGAGATTGTCCAGCAATCCCAATTGGGCCAGACGAGACTTGTTCCTCTCTATATTCCGTTGTCTTAGACGTTCGTACTCAGAGAGTGGACGCCCTGAAGCATCGACGTGGGCTGGACTTTTTGGGATGTGAATATTGTCACCTGCACCTTTTGCTGCTTCGCGATTGCCATCTTCAGCAACACAAGCTAATGTCGCGTCTTTCGTGCTGGCGGTCGAAATGACATTCATATTCGCAGTGACAGATATTCGGATACCATTGTTGTCATTATTTTCAGAATCAACAACACCTAAATCTCGATGTAACTTCGCCGGAGACATATACTCTGTGTGCAGAGACAAGAATCGTTCCTCTACATGCTTCTCTCGTCGCGCTTCGAGAACGTACTTGACATCATATGTAAAATAATCATCATCCTCGTCGTCATCATCCTCATTATTTGTTGGGGGATGGACCTTGATGATCCTTGCCACCCCACCAAGATCATTCCGTCCGGACCACGTCCTATCTTGTACGAAAACGATGGTACCCGCCTCGAACATTGGCCCTTGATCCTCAACTGCCGATTGACTACCTTGATTATTGAATGACGATGTCTGTTGAGAATTATTTGACGATCTGGTATTTCTTTCACCGTTAATGACCGCGGATGATGAGATTAAAACATCACCAACAACCAAATTCTTCTTACTTTTATTCTTTCCATTCACCTTCTTCTTTCGCTCACATCCGTCGATATGACACAAATCCTTATTCAACCGTCCATGTTCAAACTGATACACACATGCCTCACAATTTAGTAGATTTCCATCCACGATGAGATTCAGTATCTCATATGACCCCGAGTTGTAAAAGAGGGCATGGTGTGGACACAGACCGTGATGTGGTATCACTGATGCAATCGTGGCGGACGACTGGCTGTTGCATCGATGACAGAATGGTACGGCGGTGGTCGGGGATGCGATCATGCCACATTGCTGTAGCTGTGTGGCATATGTGGATGAGTTCTTAGTCGACATGAAGTACTCCTTGAGACTGCGAAGGCACTGTTGACGTTTGTACATCCTGCCGTCCTCCGTACTCCCCTCCTCCCTTGCACCCCTCGAATTCATCAATCCCCTGCCCTCGATAAGTCGTTCATCACTTCGTATTACACTACCAGCATTAGCTTTGGTCATGACAGCGGTGCATTCGGTAACAGCTTTATTCTCGACGTCAGTCGTAGCATCATCAACGGCAAGGAGATGGATGCACAACTCAGCCCCACCTTCCTGACTCCCCATCTGAGAGAGTCGATCAAGAGTTTGTGTTGCCGGTGACCTCGATGTCGACAATGGAGATTTCATCGTCATTGTTTTATTCCGGTGATTGTATAGTATTGATTTGTCGTCGTCGTCGTCGTCGTCGTCGTCGTCGTTATTGCTCCCCATGAGTAAATCCACGGAGCCATCGTCTTCGCCTTTGTCATCATCGTCCTCCTTTGCATTATGTGTGTTTTGATTTGCATCCCTATCATCGCCTAGTGTAGTGCTTGCATTCGAATCATTGCCATCGTCCTCTTCCATCCCATCGCGGAACTGACGTTGCTCGACCGTCGGAGCATTCCCTCCGCTCTGCCGAGACGAAGAAGATGATGTAGCGCAATGTTGTGGCGTCATTGCACTATTACGATAGTGCCGACCATCGCTGAATGGGGTAGAAAGGGAGAATATACTACTACCACCAGCACCACTGTTGCCACGTCGTTTGGGTGAATTGCCGTGTTGCACTCGTGGCATTCCCTTACCTTATTGCACTCGTGGCATTCCCTTACCTTACGATGCCATATCTCGCTCCTCCCTCCTCGTTGTCATTGTTGGTTAGATTTATGATGATGGGCGTCGTATTTACTCGTACCAACTTTATGTATATTACTTCTCAATACATGTCTACAGTTCCGGTGTGGTGTAGGTGGTCAACATACTTGCCTCTCACGCAGGTGCCCGGGGTTCGACTCCCCGCACCGGAACATTGCTTTTTGGAAAGCGTAGGTATGATGGTGATTGGTACTTGATGATGTTGTAAAATAATTCTCCTTTGGACAAGAGTTGACATCTGCGACTGTACATTATTTCGATGTCCTAATGGGAGATCATTATCAATAACACCTGCTGATCTGTAGAAGGTTTCTATCTTGATGATGAACATTCAAGTGCATCATATTATTATTATTTCGTTGAAGAGAACCTTGGACCATTTCCAATGTTAATGATTTCCTAACTCCCATGTGTATCAACCTCTGATGTAGCTCCTTTGAAGTGACCCATATATAAGCTACTGTTGGAGGTAGTTCATTATTCAGGAGAAGGATGTGCTTCTTAATCAATACATCCAAAGGCCACTCTTCAAATGCAATTGGTAAGTCTCCCGATGATGCAGCAGCAACAGCAGCAGCAATAGACAAATCTACCGTTCCAGTAGCAGACCCAACTACTGTGGCAGCAGCCTCCACAGCACCTGCATTCAACATGTCTTCAGTCCAAGACAGTATTGAATGGCTAGAACAGCTGAAGGTGCAAAGTCTTGAATTGAGGGACTTTGCTAGAGCTGGAAAAATCATGACATCTCTTGGCATTGTGCACTGTAAGCTTGCAGAAGTGAAGTGCTGTGAGAAGGGTATAAAAGCAGCAGCTGAAGCATGGGAGTTCAGAAAAGCAGATCAACTTGTGTCTGAACGTGACATCATGACAGTGCAGGTGATGCAGGCGTTACGCAAGAACGCTGATACAAATGAGACAATAGTACGAAACTCGTCAGTAACAGACAGGGAGGTGAGGGTGAGTATCATTATGGAGAAAGGTAGCAAGAGCAGCAATATTATGTCTGGTTTTGACAGAAATTAGCGATCGGCTTGAGCGGTTAGATGAATTGAAGAAGAATAGTGCAATATGTGAAAACTTTGGTACAATTGGTAAAGTCAATAAATCTCTTGGTGCTATATATGCTAAGCTTGCTGAATTCAAAGCAGCGGGTGAGCAGGTAGAGTTGGCGTTACGCCAAGCCGGCGATGAGTTGTTTGGAAAGGAGCAAATGTCTATCTGTACAACAAAAGTCAAGAGTGAATTTTGAGAGT
>Ga0247833_1004386_pt1 | contig 17598 bp, 18 predicted proteins | sample LaCruzMarch2015__7_FD_187117 | JGI IMG/M metagenome (GOLD analysis project Ga0247833, IMG submission 187117) | Freshwater microbial communities from meromictic Lake La Cruz, Castile-La Mancha, Spain - LaCruzMarch2015_8m | ecosystem: Environmental > Aquatic > Freshwater > Lake | place: Spain...
TTGGGCCAGTAGCGGGCGACGAGGATTTTGGCGCCGGAGAAGTCCTCGAGAGTGCGGTTAAGTAGGTCGGTCAATCGGTAGATTTCGCCCGAGCCGTCCGGGCGGAGGATTTCGAGTTCGAGGGGATCGCCCGAGTTTCTTGAGCCTAAGAAAAAGCGAAAGCCGCTAGGGGTGCCAGTGGAGTTGTGGAGGATGGGTTGAGCGGGGTCACGGGCGAGGACCATTTGGGTTTCGCGAAAGGTGGGTGCGGTGGGGGGTGGGGTAGCGGATGGCAGTGTGGGGAGAAATTGGACGATAGTTTGAGGGCTAAGGTTGGCGCGGGAGTCTGAGGTGGAGTTAAGAATGAGTGGGAGTTGGATGGGCTCAGGACCGAAGGGGCCGGTGAATTCCAGAGTGATGCCTGGATTGGGGGAAGCGGGGTCGGGCAGGAGGTTGGTTTTCTCGATGGAGCGAGAGGTGTAGCCGTCGATGACGAGTTGCACGTCGGAGCTGGGGAGGGGGAGGAGGCGAGGGCGATCGGGGCGCGGGGTGCGAACTTCAGGGTCGAAGGGGGTGGAGAAAAGTTGGCCGGTGGCGGGGCTTTCCACGGTGAGGCGGGGGCGATCGAGGAGAACTTGGTTGGCGGGGGGGGCGCCGCGGGAAAGATCGAGCGAGCCTTCGAAGCCGCGGGCACGGCCGACGAGAGCTCCCCCGAGAAGGATGATAATGCCCGCATGGGTGATGACGAAGCCGAGGTGGTGTTTTTGCCAAGGCCAGCGGGTCATGGTGGAGCAGATAAGATTCAGGCAGAGGAGGAGGAGCCACAGATTGAACCAGGGGGATCCGTAAACGTAGGCGCGGGCGACGCGGGTGCTAAATCCGGACTCGAGAAAAGTGGCCGCGATACAAACTCCGGTCAGGGTGATGAGCAGGAGCATGGCGAGGTGGATGGAGCCAAGGGCGTGGACCCCCCGCCACAAGGCGGATTGGCCTCGGCGGGCGAGGATCTTTTCATCGCGGGAGGTAGGAGCCGACATGGGAAGAGAATAGGTCGATCTGTTGGAAGAACAAGGGGGACCAATTTTAGTCACAGGTTATTGTTCCAGAGCACAAGTCTGGCTCAGTTCGGCGTGGCCGAGGGGCTAGGTTAAGAGGAGGATTTGACCGTGAGATTTTTTCTATTTTTTGTCGTCGGATTTGTCACGCTTAGTTGGGCGGGGGAGATGGGGCAGGTGCAGCCGGTTCGGTTGGGGAAAAAGTTTGGCTACGTGGATGGTTCCGGTGAGCTGGTGGTGAGGGCGAGATGGGATTGGGCTTGGCCGTTGACGGAGGGGCGAGCGGGGGTGCGGGAGGGAAGAAATTGGTATTTGTTGAATGAAGATTTTCAGCGAGTCGGGCGGGAACGGTACGATTGGGTGGGGCCTTTTTCGGGGGGGTTGGCGCCGGCGCGGGAGGGGAAGCTTTGGGGATTGATTGATCGAAACGGGGGGTGGGTGGTGAAACCCTACTTTTCCGATGTCCGTCCCTTGCGGGAGGGGGTGGCGGCGGTCCAGTTGGGGGGACAACCCGGCTTGGTCGATAAAACCGACTATTTCGATGGAATCGTAGGGATGGAGTTAGCTTCTCCCATAGGGGATCGGATGGCCCCGGCGGCGGTGGGTGGGAAGTGGGGCTTGGTCGATCCAAGAGGCAATTTTTTGGTCGAGCCTAAATTTGAGGAGTTGGGGGATTCGAGTGAGGGTTTGATTTCGGCCCGATCGGGTTCGATGTGGGGTTATGTGGATGCCAAGGGGGAGTGGAAAATTGAGCCTCAGTTTTTGCGGGCAAAGAAATTTAAAGAAGGTTGGGCGGAGGTGAGCGCCGCCAATGGGAAGGATGGGTGGGTGAATCCAGAAGGAAAATTTGCGGCACGCAAGCCAGCTCGCGTGGGGGATTTAGCCACCGCCGCCGGCCACTAGTTTTAGGGCTAAGGCGCAAGAGCCATCGTTTGCCCTTGGCGGGTAAAGGTGTGGTTAGGGCAGTTGGGACAGGAGGGTTCGTAGCGGGACGATCACGGGTGTGCGGTAGGCAAAGCAGTCAATCGCCTCATGGGGTAAATCGAGTACCGCTTGAAAGGCGTGTTTGGCTCCTGTTTCTTTTTGAAAATGGTAAAGGGCAGGGGAGAGGACACTGCGCGAGGCTTTGATTTCAATGAGAGTCCATGGGATTTGATTCCGGACGATGAGGAAATCAACCTCGCGTTTCTGCTTGTCCCGAACATAACGGAGCTCGAATTGGCCCAACCCCAGGTCCGACCAGGTCTCGACGGCTTTGAGAAAGTGGCCGGCGGCAAATGTTTCGCAACGGGCACCTAGGTCGGAGATGGGCGACCAGTCCCGCAAATACCATTTCGGCTCTTTGCGCAGAGCTTTGGCGACATTTTTAAACCACGGTTTGAGTTCGAACCCGATATAGAGGTAGGAAAGAATCGCGATCCAACGGCGGACGGTGTCGACGCTGACCGAAATCTCCCGGGCAAGATTGCTGAAAATGAGTTGGTGGCTCGATCTGGAGGCGAGAATGTGGCCGAGGGTCTCGAGGGAGCGAAGTTCCTGTACGCGGGTTAGGTCACGCACGTCTTCCCGCAAGAGCAAATCGATCCGGTTCGCCTGCCATTTCCTGAGGAAAGTTGAACTTTGTTTGAGCATCGGCTCGGGAAACCCTCCAAAATTCCAGAGTGCATCCCACGAGGCTGAATCGATTTTCGAAGAGTCACGTAGCAGTTGGCGGGGAGGTTGTGGGCGGAGAATTTCTCCTACGCTGAAGGGGTGTTGGCGATAGAGAAAGTATCGTCCCAGCATACTGTCCCCTCCTTTTCGAAAAATATCCATGCGGGCACTGCCCGTGGCGAGAACCCGGCACTGTCTTCCATACCCATCGAAAAATCCTTTCAAAAACGATTTCCATTTTAGGAATTTGTGAATCTCATCCATGGCGATGAGGGGAAGGTGGGTACGCGGTCGATCCAATTCCGCTTTGGCGGCCAGGGCAGCAGGACCCCGCAGAATGGCGCGGCGATCATCCAGATTGTCATAGTTGAGATAAAGGTCCGCCATTTGACGGGCGAGCGCCGTTTTTCCGACCTGTCGTGGCCCGGCGAGAAAAGCCATTTGCCGATTGGTTCGGAAATGGTCGGCCAAAATTCCGTCGTACATCCGGGGAATCATAGTACCAAATTACGATATACCGTATTATGGTCAAGACCATTTTACGATATATATGAAAACGGTTACATTCCCCATTGGTGTTTTGGGGTGGTTCAACGTGGCCCAAGCACGGGTCCAGAGTGAGGTTTTTTACAGTGCCACCGTTTGCCCTTGGCGGGCAAAGGCGACGGGAATTCCGGAGGAGTGAGACGTCTTTTGAAACTCTTTTTCGAGTTGGGCGAGATTGGCATCGGAGTGGGTGGGGTCGTAGTGAGTAATCAGCAGGCGGCGGGCACGAGCCGCGATGGCCTCTTGCAGGCACAGTTCGGGGGTGCCGTGGCCCCAGCCGATACGTTGGGCATGCTCGGCGGAGGTGTATTGCCCGTCGCAGATGAGGAGATCGGTTTCGTGGGCGAGTTCGCGAAGAGGGCCGGGGGAGGAGGGCGAGGGTTCATGATCGGTGGCAAAAACAAAGGAGCACTTTTTCCCTCCTAGGGAGCCCTCGACACGGTAGGCCAGGCACCCGCCTGGGTGGGAAACGGCGGCCGCTTGGATTTGCAAAGAGTCGGAGCCAGCGGAAAGTTGCAGCGGGTGGCCGGGTTGGATTTCGTGGAAGATAATTTTCGCACGGAGCATGGGAAATCCGGCTGGGAAAAAGGGTTCGCTTTGTTGGGCGTGGAGGGAGCGCTCGATCAGGTTTCCCGCGTGGGCACCGGGAAGGCGGGGGGAGTAGATGGTGATCTCGGTACCCGGTCGAAAGGCGGGCGTGAAAAAAGGGAAACCTTGCAAATGATCCCAGTGGGAGTGGGTAAAAAGAAAAGTGAAGGCGCGGCGACCTTGGGCGGCCCATTCGAGGCCAGCTTGGCGGAGGCCCGAGCCGGCATCGAGGATGAGTAGGTTTTCTTTTCCCCAATCCAAGCTGAGGCAGGTGGTGTCACCCCCGAACTCTTGGGTGGGAATGGATGCAGTCGATGGGGTGGGAATGCTTCCGCGGGTGCCCCAGAAGTGCAGTTTCATCACCTTCCTTTTTGGACGGGAAGGGAGCGGGCGAGAAGAAGTATATTTTTTCCGCCGACGCGTTTGCGCTCGATCCTGGCGAACCCCTTTTGCATCAGGAGCATGCCCCATCCTCCTTGGCCGATCTCGCCGGGCTGGCGACGGGGGGCGTGTTCGGGGGCGAAAGCTTTGCCGTGGTCGGAAATACGAAAGATGAGCTCTTGGGGGGTCGTTTCCACATCGATCCGAACCGTACCTGGGCGAGCCGAGTAGGAGTGAAGATGAATATTGGCTAAGGCCTCATCAAAACCGGCCAGAATTTCGCTGATCGCGGTGGAGTCAAATCCGACGGTTTGGGCCCATCGTTCGGCCAAGGAGCGGAGGCCGTGCAGGCGAGGTGGAGCGAGTTCGATTTCCGTCGAGGCTTCGGGGCGGGAAATTTCCTCGGACACAAAGGGTATTAATCGTTGGGTACGGGGGCAGGGACAACTTGGTCGGTTTTGAGGATACTCTCCTCCGAGGGGAGGCGTGGAACGGGCCCACCCCAAAGGAGGCGCCAAGGCTTGCGGGCAACCGTTCCCATGAAAGTTTTCGCGTAGGTCGCGACTACTTTAAAGTTTTCCAAAACATTTTTGATATCGAGGACGGCTTGGGTGACGGCCGTTTCATTTTTGGTGAGGAGGGTATTGACCCCATCGATCAAGGATTTGCCCGAGGTGAGTACCTCATCCAGGTTGGCGGAGTGTTTGGCGTAAATGACTGCGCCTGGCGGCAGAGGGGGGTTGACGACGGGGCCTGGTTCCAAGTTGAGGTACTTTTCCGCCAAAACCGTATCGGAGATTACCGCGGCCACCGTGCCGGACCGAATGGTGGGCAAGGGATGACGGATTTCGGCCACGACACGAATTAAGCAGCCGGGGGATTCTTTCAGGCGCTCCTCATCGGTCAAAGGACGAATGGATCGGATGCGGCCGGCGATCGTTCCGGCGTAACGGACTTGGGCCTGACGATCGAGTCCGACCGCGCTGGGCAGGTCGATGGTTAGGACGGCTTTGGGGCGGTTCAGATCGGTTCCGGAGATGGCCAAGGAGAGTGCGCCGAGAAGAACCAAGCTGCAAAGAATGACGGCGGCAGCGATGAGGAAGTCGGAACGCACTTTTTTCATAATGACAAGTTGACCATTCAGCCCTCTTGTAGGAGGTGTTTCAAGTAATCATCTTGCGAAAGGCGGAACGCGATGGGTCCGTCGGCCTCCCCGCGGACGAACTGCTGCAGGAAAGGATCGGGGTTGGCGCGGATTTCCTCGGGCGTGCCCTCGGCGATAATCTCCCCTTGGCGGGGTCCGTTGCCCAGCATGAGCATGTGGGTGGCGATGCGAAAGCAGCTGGTCATATCGTGGCTGACGACCACCGCGGTGACGCCGATCTTGCGCGTGCTATCGAGGGTCAGCTGATCGACCACCGCGGTCATGACGGGATCGAGGCCAGAGGTGGGTTCGTCGCTAAAGAGGAGTTCGGGATCGAGGGCGAGGGCGCGGGCGAGACCGACTCGTTTGCGCATGCCTCCGCTGAGTTCGGAGGGTTTGAAGTTTTCGAAACCAGTCAAGCCGACCAGCTCCAGTTTCATTTTGACGATCATTTCGATGAGGGAGGGGTCGACTTGGCTATGCTCGAGAAGAGGCAGGGCGATATTTTCGCCCACGGTCATGGATTGGAAAAGGGCACCAAACTGGAAGTTCATTCCGAACCGAAGTCGGATACGGTCGAGCTCCTGAGGGGATGCTTGGGTGATGTCTTCCCCGAAAAGGTGAACGGAGCCAGAGGTGGGTTTTTGGGCGCCGATCAGAATTCGTAGTAGAGTGGTTTTTCCGCAACCGCTGCCGCCCATGATGACAAAGGTTTCGCCTTGCCGGACTTTAAAATTAAGGCCGTTGAGGACGGCGCGCCCGTTGTAGCGTTGCACCAGATCCTTGACCTCGAGGATGACATCGGAGGCGGGCTGACTTTTTTTCGGGGCGGGGCTCATAGGGCAAAGAAGAAAAGGCCGGTGAGAATGGCATCCGCGATAATGATCCAGAGGATGGAGTAAACCACGGCCGAGGTGGTGGCGCGGCCGACTCCCTCCGCCCCGCCTTCCACATTCAATCCCTGGTAGCAGGCGATGGTGATGAGAATGTGGGCAAAGACAGCTGTTTTGATGATGCCGGAGTAGAGGTCCCACAGTTCGGGTCGTTGCATGGATCGAATAATATAAAAGGAGCTGGGCATACCCAACTCGATCGTGCAGACGGCCCATCCGCCGACGAGGCCGATGCATGTGCCCAGGATGGTCATACAGGGGAGCATGATCATGAGGGCAATAAAGCGGGGCACGACGAGGTAGCGGATTGGATCGATGGCCATGACGCGAAGGGCTTCGATCTCCTCATTGACCTTCATCGTGCCGAGCTCGGCGGCGACAGCGGAGCCGCTGCGACCTACGACGATGATGGCCACAAGGAGTGGGCCTAGTTCACGCATGAGGCTGAGGGAGACGAGGTCGGGAATGAAGCTATCGGCTCCCATTTTGCCAAGCTCGGTCGAGCTTTGCATGGCGAGGATGAAACCCACGCTAAGAGAGACGAGACTGGCCATGGGAATGGCTTGCACACCGATACGGATGATTTGGGCGAGGATTTGCGAGGGGACGAGAATTCCTGGTTTGGTGAATCCGTAAAGAATCCAACCCAGAATGCGAAGGTTAAGGAGCCCGTAGGTCAGACGGGAGCCCCCCGCATTGAGGAGCGTTTCGAAGGAGAATTTCAAGCGGAACCCGAGGTCATGGCCTGACAAGCAGCGGCTTGATCGGGGTAGAGGGTAAAGACCTCGCTGAGCCGCACGAGGTCAAAGGAGCTGCGCACGCGCGGGACAAGGGAGCAGATGGCAAATTTTCCGGAGAAGGTTTTTGCGCTCTGATAATATTCGATCAGGGTGGCCAGACCCGAGGAGTCGACATAGGCCACGGCGGCAAAATCCAAAAGCAGTTGGGGCGTTTTATTTTTGGCTTTCTCGCGAAGCGCCAGGCGCAATTTGGGGGATTGATTGAGATCGATCTCCCCCGAGAGCGTGAGAATGGTGATCGAATTCGCAATTTTTTCTTGGATCTCCATTGCGAAAATCATATGGGACTTTGGGACGAACCCCAAGCGCAAAGGGAAAAGTTTTAAGCTGGAGATTCGCGTCCTTCGGTGGGATGGTGCTGGGATGGATTTGACCACCCTCTTTCGTGCGCCCCCGATGGATCCTTTGTTGAAGATTGTCTCGGGGGTGCCGATTTTTCGGGAATGTAATCGGGTGGAGTTGGAGGCGCTCAAGCTGCACCTGCATGAAAGGCACTTTTTGGCGGGGGAGATTGTTTTTGATGAGGGGGAGGAGGGGGAAGGCATGTATGTGGTCATTCGTGGAAAATTGCGGGCGAATCGAAAAGGGCGTTTGGGAAAGAAAGTACTCGGGGTCATTCAACCCGGGGAGTCCTTTGGAGAGATGGCCTTGTTGGGTTCGGGGCCGCGGATGGCCACAGTCGTGGCCGAGGAGGACAGTACGGTTTTGGCGATGTTTCGTCCCGAGTTGGTCGCCTTGGCCCAGGCGAGGCCGCGATTAGGATTTAAAATTGCGATGGGAGTTGCGCTGGTGCTGGAGTTGCGGTTACGGCGCGTGGCGGAGGGGCACTCCCCCGAGCCCTCCTCCACGTGAACGCGGAACGGACGCCGGAGCGCTCTTTGGAGCACCCGATCATTTGGATCGCGGTGATTGCGGGTTCGTTGGGCTCCATTCTTCTTTTGAAAGCGGTGGCTTGGTTGGCCTTTCCGCTGATTTTAGCGGTGGTGCTTTACTACTTGGTCCAGCCGTTGCTGCAGCGTTTGCAGCTGGCCGGGGTGACCCCGGCGCAAGCCTTGGGAATCTTCTTGGGTGCCGCGATCATTTTGACCCTGATTTTTTCGCTGACCCTTTTACCTTCGATGCTGAGTTCCCTGGCCAATTTCCAAGATCAGATTCCGACTTACTGGGATCGGCTGCAGGGAGTGATTCGGGACAATCTTTTGGCTTTGGAAGGGCGTTTCGCCTTTGCCAAAAACGCGCGCCTGGCGGATAGCCTGCAGGAGCAGTTGAATCTCTTTTTAGCGGGGGCGGGGAAAGAGTACGTGGCGGATGTGGCTCTCTTTCTTCTGCATTGGTTGCCCAGTCTTTTGCTGGTGCCGTTTCTGACCTTCTTCTTTTTGCGGGATGGGACGGCCTTTCATCGCTTAGTTCTGCGGGCGGTGCCGAACGCCTTTTTTGAAAAGACCCTGCTTCTCTTTGATCGGATGGACCAGCAGATGCGAGCCTACTTTCGGGGGATGTTTGGTTTAACCATGCTGGACACGGTGAGTTTGGGCTTGGGTTTATGGTTCTTGGGGCACGGGGCGGGAATCTTTGGCTTTTGGGATGCGATGGCTTTGGGGTTGATCTGTGCGGTCTTTGCTTGGGTGCCCTATATTGGGTCGGGGTTGGGCGGGCTCTTGGCGGTAGCGACGGTGGCGGTGAAGGCGCCCCAATCCAGCGGGTTAATTTTGGCGGTGGTGATTCTTTTTTTAGGAGTGCGACTGTTGGATGAGTTTCTTTACACCCCGATCACGGTGGGACGGGCCTTGCGGATGCACCCTTTGATCACGGTGATGATGATTTTTTCGGGGGGAATGTTGGGTGGGGTCTACGGGTTGCTGTTAGCCATGCCTCTTTTAGGGGTCTTTACCGTCCTAGGGCAAATGTTTGCCGAGATCTGGTTCGATCCCCGCTTACGGGCCCGATACCACGCCCGCGGCATGCTGGAAAAGCAGTTGGCCTCGAAAGACTTGGGAATTTAAGGGGTAGGCGAGAGTGGGGCGGGAAACTTGCCCCCAAGGGGTCGGCTTGGCAGAGTGATGGGATGGTCAAAACGAAAACAAAAAAGGTTGGCTCCAAGAAATCCGCGGGGAAAGAGAGGCATCATCTCCAAGAGGTGATTGCCCACGCGGAGGAGTTGTTGGAATCCACCGCGGGGGAGTTGGGGGAGAGGGCGAGGGAGGTGCGCCAGCAGCTCGTCCAAAAGATTGCCGCGGCGAAAGAGCGCTTTGAAGATTTCGATGATGTGAAGGAAGCGGCGGAAGAAGGAATGAAAGAGGCGGATCGGATGATCCGTAAGCATCCCTACGAGTCGGTCGGGGTGGCTTTGGTGGCGGGGCTGCTGATCGGCGCCCTGCTCAGTCGTCGCTAGAGGCCTCATGATCTCTGCTCTCCGCGATCTGGCTTTGACCTCGATTCAGGTGGTGGAGAAGCGGCTTCGTTTGCTGGCGGCGGAGTTGCAGGAGGAAAAGTGGCGGGCGGTGGAGGCGGTGCTTTGGTTGGCGGTGGCACTAGGGTTAGGAATTTTGGCTCTCCTCGTCGCTTCCTTGGCGGTGGTTTTAACGGTTTGGCCTGATCCGCAGGCGAGGATTCTCGCTCTGGTGGCTTTAGCTTTATTGTACGGGTTGGGGGCCTTAGGGGCGTTTTTGCGAATGCGGAAGAGAGTCTTGGGGGAGGGGATGCCTTTTGCCGACACGGTGGCAGAATTCCAGAGGGACCGGGAATGGTTGAGCTCCCGGCGCTGACGCGGGCGCGGGAAATCCGCCGGGCGTGTCTGGCTTCCTCCCAGAGGGCGACTTTGGATTTTCAGAAGGCCTGTGCCGAGGCTTCGACGATCGGGGTTTGGCTGGATGAGGGGGAGCAGGTGTGGCGTTTGAGCCGACAGTGGGGTGGGCCGGTCATTGGATTGGTCACTCTTTTTTTGGGAAGTAAGAAAACGCCGATGGGCCCGGTGGGATGGGTGGGAAAATCATTCGCGCTCTATCGATTCATTCAGGAAGCACGAAACGTTTGGTCCCGCAGAAAAACGTAAGGAGGGTTTTTCCTATGAGACTGGTGATTAAGATCGGGAGCAGCCTGCTGGCGGGGCGATCCGGGGGATTAGCCGAGGCTCAGTTGCGAACGTGGGCGAAGCAGATGGCCACACTGCGCCGCTCGGGGCATGAGGTCATTGTCGTCAGTTCAGGCGCAATTCGCGCCGGCATGGTGGCGCTGGGTTGGAAGAAAAGGCCGACGTCCCGTCCCCAAATGCAGGCGTGTGCGACGATCGGGCAACCGCTGTTGATGAAAGCGTACGGGGCGGCCTTGGCTCCTCACCGAATTTTGGCGGCGCAGGTTCTGCTGACCTCATGGGATTTGGACAGTCGCCGAATTTACGAAAACACCAGGGCGACGCTGCAGACTTTGCTCAAGCTGAAGAATTGCCTGCCGATTTTTAACGAGAATGATGCGCTCTCCTTTGAGGAGATCGCTCTGCTGAACGCCTTTGGGGATAACGATCGGTTGTCGGCTCATGTGGCCATCCTGGCGCGGGCGGATCGGCTGGTGATCTTGACCGATGCGCCGGGCTTGATGAGTCGTCCCGATGGGACGGGCACCTTGATCCGGCGGGTGAAAACGATCGACGCCAAGGTGCTGGCGCATGCGGGCGGTGCGGGCAGTGTCGGCTCGGTCGGTGGAATGGTCTCCAAGCTGGAGGCGGCTCGGTTAGCCATGAGTCGGGGAATCGGGGTGGTGATTACCGATGGCCGATCCGATCGGGTTTTGCTTCGGAGCGTGGAGCGGACCCCGCCGGGAACCTGGGTGGCGAAATGAGTGGGGTACGAAACCTGGCGGAGCGGGCCAAAGTTGCCTCCCGCAAGCTGGCTCGGTTGAAGACGGAGGAGAAAAACCAACTACTTTGCGCGATGGCAGACGGACTGGCCGCCCAAGAGGAAAAAATACGAAAAGCGAATGAGGAGGATGTCCAAGCGGCGCGAGCGGCGGGGACTTCGGGTGCGCTCTTGGATCGACTGGAGCTGACCGAGAAGAGATTTCAGGCGATGGTGGAGGGAGTTCGGCAAGTGGCCCGATTGGCCGACCCGGTGGGAGAGGTGGTGAAGAGGTGGACACGGCCGAATGGGTTGGAGATTTTTAAGATCCGTGTCCCGATTGGGCTGATTGGGATCATTTACGAATCTCGACCGAACGTCACGGTCGACAGTGCGGTTCTCTGCCTGAAGGCGGGGAACGCCACGTTGTTGCGGGGCGGGCGGGAAGCGAAACAGAGCAATCGGGCTCTGGCGGATGTGTTGGGTCAAGTGGCGGTGAAGAGGGGTTTGCCGGCGGAGGTGATTGCTTTGGTGGCGGATGAGGGGCGGGAGAGTGTGGCCGAGATGTGTGGGTTGGCGGGGGTGATCGATCTGCTGATTCCGCGAGGGGGGACGGGCTTGATTGAGACAGTGGTGCAGCATGCGCGGGTTCCGGTGATCAAGCATGCGGATGGGGTTTGCCATATTTTCGTGCATCGGGATGCGGATCCCAAAATGGCCGAGGCGATTGTGGTGAATGCCAAGTGTCAGAGGCCGGCGACGTGTAACGCGGCGGAGACCCTTTTGGTCGACCGAGTGGGGGCAGAAAAAGTTTTGCCTCAGCTCGGGAGAGCTTTGCAGAGCAAAGGGGTGAAGCTTTTTGGGGATGAGGCGGCGGCGAAAGCGTCGGGCTTAGATCTTCAGCCGCCGAAGGAGTGGAAGACGGAGTATTTGGATCTGACGATGGCGATTCGGGTAGTGGACGGAGTGGAGGGGGCGTTGGAACACTTGGAGCAGTACGGGAGCCATCATTCGGATGCGATTGTGACGGAGGATCGGAAAGCGGCGGAGGAGTTTATGCGGGGGGCGGATTCGGCCGCGGTCTACTGGAATGCCTCAACCCGGTTTACGGATGGGGGGGAGTTTGGTTTCGGGGCAGAGATTGGCATCAGCACGGATAAGATTCACGCCCGTGGGCCGATGGGGTTGGAGGAGTTGACCTCGTATCAATATTTGGTGGCTGGGCAGGGGCAGATTCGGGAGTGAACTCGGCGCCCGTTCCGCTGTTTCCTGCTTGGCCGGCGTCTTCGGAGCCGACCGTTCGACATCGAACCAGTGCGTTGCGGGGGCGACGGGTTCAGGTTCGAGGAAAATTTCTTTATGCGGGGGAGGAGAAGTATTTTATTCAGGGTGTCACCTACGGTCCCTTTCGGGAAGGGGAGGAGCATTTAGGCCACCCCGAAAAGGCCAAAAGAGATTTTCTTTTGATCGGGGCGGCCGGCTTTAACACCCTTCGCATTTATCATCCTCCCGGGAAGTGGTTTTTGGATTTGGCGGCGGAGTTTGGGCTGCGGGTACTGGTAACGGTGCCGTGGCAGAGGCGGGTTCTTTTTCTGGATGATCGGGCCGTGCAGAAAGAGATTCGAGGATCGGTTCGTCGGGCAGCGAAGAGTGGAGCAGGGCACCCCGCGATCTTGGGGTACTTTGTCGATAATGAGATTCCGCCCGATTTAGTCCGATGGTATGGGCCGCAGCGGGTGGAAGGGTTTTTGGATTCGCTGGTGCGTTTGGTGAAGGATGAGGATTCGGAGGCGTTGGCGGCGTATGCGAACTTCCCTCCGACCGAGTATCTGATCCCCCGGGAAACCGATTTTCTGTCGTACAACGTGTATTTACACCGCGGACCAGATCTGCGGGCGTATTTGTCACGGTTGCAGAATCTGGCCGAAGATCGTCCTTTGGTGTTGGGAGAGTTTGGCATGGATACGATCCGGCACAGCGAGGAGGAGCAGGCGAATCTGCTTTCGTTACATTGGGGCGAGGTGTTTCGGGGCGGGCTGGCCGGCACGATCCTTTTTTCGTGGACGGATGAGTGGTTTACCGACGGAGTGGATGTGGAGGATTGGGCCTTTGGGTTGGTGAAAAAAGATCGGCAACCGAAGTTGGCTTACCGGGCGATCTCGAGCCAGACCTTGAGCTCGCACGACTCCTTGGTGGAAAAGTTTCCTCTTTCCCGAACCCCGAAAGTATCGGTGGTCGTCTGTAGCTACAATGGAGGAGCCACCTTGCGGGGGTGTTTGGAGGCGTTGCAGAAGCTGAGCTACCCCGATTATGAGGTGATCCTGGTCGATGACGGATCGAAGGATGACACGCAGTCGATTGCGGCCGATTTTCCAATGGTGAAAAATATCCTTCAGCCGAATCGGGGGCTTTCGGTGGCGCGGAATGTGGGAATGCAGGCGGCGACGGGGGAGATTATTGCCTACACCGACTCCGACTGCATGCCGGATACGGATTGGCTCTACTTTCTGGTGGCGACGCTGCTACAGGGGACCTACGCGGCGGTGGGGGGGCCCAATTCGAACCCTCCGGCGAAAAACTCGGTGGCGGCGGCGGTGGCGGCCTGCCCCGGAGCACCGACCCATGTTTTGCTGAGCGACACGGAGGCGGAGCATATTCCCGGGTGTAACATGGCCTACTGGCGAGCGGTTTTGAGCGAGATCGGCGGATTTGATGCGGAGTTTCGCACGGCGGGAGATGATGTGGACGTGTGTTGGCGCCTTTTGCAAGCGGGACATCGGATTGGATTTAGTCCAAGTGCACTGGTGTGGCATCACCGTCGTTTCACGATGCAGGCTTATATTCGACAGCAGAAGGGGTATGGGGAAGCGGAGGCGATGCTGCGTTTTAAGCATATGCACTACTTTGATCCGCAAGGTTCCGCCCGATGGAAAGGGGTGATTTATGGTTTGCCCAGATTTGAGCGGGTTTTTCACCGGCCGATCATTTACCACGGGGTGTTTGGCACAGGATTTTTCCAGTGTCTTTACCCCAAGCCGGCCTCACCGTGGGCGCAGTTGGTGGGGGGGTTGGAGTGGAATGCGCTGACTCTATTCATCTTTCTCGTGTCGGTTCAAATCGAGCCGCTGCGGATTCTTCCGCTCCTCATGTTGGGGGCTACTTTGCTGCCCGCCCTCTCGTTTATGGTGTTGGCCCGAATCGAGCCACGACATGACACCGTTTTGGCTCGGCTGACGGTATTTTACCTGGCTCTTTTGCAGCCTTTGGTGCGTGACTGGGCGCGATACTTTACTTGGTTGAAGGGCAAGAGAACTCCCGACGCGGTCGTGCAGACACCGGAAAAGGATGCCGGGCCGAGTTTGCCCCTTTTACGTTCGCGGGAGCTGGCCTTTTGGAGCGAGCAGGGTCGGGAGCGAATTGGTCTTCTGGAGGAGGTGGAAAAGATTCTGGAGGAGGAGGGATGGCGTTATGCGCAGGACACGGGATGGAACTCTTGGGATATCCAAATCTTTGCCAATCGCTGGTGGCATGTGCGCTTGCGAACGTTGACCGAAATTTACCCGCACGGGCGTCGGTTGACGCGGGTGCATCAGGGGATCGTGCCCAGCACCTTTAGCGTTCTTTTTGCCCTGACGGCGGTGACGGCGGATGTTCTGGTGGGTCTATCCTATCGGGCGGCTTTGCCCGCGTTCCTATCGATCTTGGCTTTGGCCGTGGGGGGGTGGATCTGGACGGGGTGGCAACTGCGTCGAAGAGTGGGAGATTTGGTGCGGGTGGCGGCGCGGCGAGCCCAGCTTTTGCCCCTCAGTGGAAAGGTGGATCAGAGATGAGTTTAACTTGGCGGATCCTGCGGTACTATCGCCCGTTTGCGGGGCGGATTCTGGTGGCGTTTGTCCTGCTGGTGGCGGCGACGCTGTTGAATTTACTCAAACCGTGGCCCCTAAAATTTGTCGTGGATTCGATTTTGCCGGCGTCGCAAGGGGGGATTCATTTTCCTTGGGGAGACGGGGTGTGGTCGTTTCCCGCGGCTCTCACTTTGACGTGCGGGTTTTTGGTGGGTATCCATCTTCTTTGGGGTGGGGTGAATTTGGCCCAGACCTACACCTTGATTGAGGTGGGACTGCAGGCACTTTTACGAGTTCGAACGGAGTTATACGCCTATCTGCAATCTTTGCCTCTGCGATTTCACGATGGGCGGCGAAGCTCGGATTCCAGTTTTCGGGTGGCGTATGATGCACAAGCGGTCCAGACCTACTTCAATCGGGGGTTTGCCACGATTTTGGGTTCGGTTCTGACGTTGGGGGGAACTTTTTTTGTGATGTGGCGGATGAGCCCTTTGTTGGCGCTTCTCTCCCTAGGGGTGGTTCCGCTCCTGATGATGGCGATCTTGCGTTATGCGGGTCGGATCCGAAGGGAGACGGCGGCCCTGCAGGCCCAGGAAAGCGATGTCTTGGCGAGGGCGAGTGAGGGACTTTCCAGTATCCGGGTGGTGCATGCCTTTGGCCGAGAGTCGCACGAGGTGGATCTTTTTCGGCGGGAAGCCCGCGAATCGCTGGAGGCCAACCTGCGCCTCTCCATGACGAATGTGGCCAGCACCCTGGTGGTGGGGACATTGCTGGCGTTGGGCACGGCGGCGCTGTTATGGGCGGGTGCGGGGGAGGTGATGGCGGGACGAATGACGTTGGGAGATCTGCTGGTTTTCTTGGCCTACCTGGGAATGCTCTATTCGCCCTTGGAGCAGTTGAGTTATACGGCCTGGTCGATGGAGGGAGCGGCGGCGGCGGCGCAAAGAGTTTTTGAAGTATTGGATACGCCGGATGAGGTGCCCGATCCGCAAATGCCGACACGTTTGCCGGCGGGGCCGGGAGCGATTGAGTTTCAGGGGGTGGGATTTCGGTATGCGAGAGGGGATGAGGTGTTGCACGGTTTGACCTTTCGCATTCAGCCGGGGGAATCGGTGGCGGTGGTGGGCGGAACGGGAGCGGGCAAGACGACCCTGCTATCCCTTTTGCCGCGTTTTTATGATCCGACGGAGGGGAGCATTTCCATTCATGGCGTCGATTTACGAAAGTTGGCCAAGCAGGATTTGCGATCGAGGCAGGCTCTGGTTTTACAGGAGACGATTTTGTTAAGCGGAACGGTGGAGGAGAATATCGCCTATGGGCGGCTGGGGGCTTCGCGGCGAGAGATTGAAACTGCGGCCCAAGAGGCGCAAGCGCATGAATTTATCCTGGCACTGCCCAATGGATATCAGACGCAGGTGGGGGAAAGAGGGGTGATGTTGAGTGGGGGGCAGCGGCAGCGGATTGGAATTGCCCGGGCTTTTTTACGGGACGCCCCGATTCTGCTGCTGGACGAGCCCACGAGTGCGCTGGATGCAACGACCGAGAGAGAGTTGCTGGATGTTTTGGGCAAGCTGATGAGTCGACCGACGACCTTGCTGGTGACCCATCGTCTGCACGCGGCCCATCGGGCGGATCGAATCCTGGTTTTGGAAAAAGGTCGTCTCGTGGAGGAGGGTAAAGGGGAAGAGTTGCTGACAAAAAAAGGGGCGTACTGGCGTCTTTGGCAAGCGACGAATGGGTGACATCCTATGTGTGTTACAATTGTAACACGGATAGGTGGAGTATAGGGGTGAGGTTGGGGTTGGGTTAGGGGGAGGGGGTGGATTTCTTGATAAAGCGGTTAAAGATTTCGGCGGCGTTGGTTTGGGAAAGGGCGATGGAGTTGGATGGGCCAGATTTCAGATCGATTTCGAGTAGCCAGTAGGCCACGGCGTAACGACTTTTATATTGGGCATAAAGCGCGTGCCGGCCGGCGGGGACGTTGGAGAAGGTAAATGTTCCGTTGGTGGCGGTACGGGTGCGAGCGGTGGCCGCGTTGGCCGCGGCTTGGCTGAGGGCTTTGAGGTCGAGATTCTTGTAACCATCGGCAAAATCAATTTTAATGCCGACGGGTTGCTCCTCACCGTCCGGCTTTCGTTGAATGGCTAAGCCATCGGTGCGCCAAGTCTCCATCCGCAAACGACGAATCTCGGGAATGACCGAAACGGGCGCCAAGACCAGGTCCATCCCGCCCAAATTTTGTGGGGTATCACTGTTTTTGAGTTGGATGGTGGCAACACCTGACAGACTAGCGGGGGTGGGTTCGGCCCAAGTTAAGCCGGCCAAGGTGAAGAGAAATACGCCCGATAGCTTGCCAAAAAGGGCAACTGGTTGAAACTTATCAGGATGACCATTCATCTGCCCTTAACTTACTCTTTCTGGCCCGAGGGGGGAAGTTTCCGATGAGCGATCCGCGTTACGCCCGGCTGGCGGAGGTTTTGACGGGGTACTCGACCGCGTTGCGGCGGGGAGATCGGGTATGGATTGATGCGGCGGAAATTCCAGAGGATTTTGTGGTGGCGCTGATTCGGGCGGTGCGGGCGCGTGGGGCGGAGCCCTGTGTTCGGATTTCCTCGGGTCGAATCGCCAGAGAGATCGGGCGAGGGGTGACCGAAGCGGGCCTGAAGCTTTCGGGCAAGCATGAGTTGGCCTGGATGAAAACGATGCAGGCGTTTATTGCGCTGCGGGGTTCGCAAAACAGCTTCGAGTCGAGCGACGTGCCGGCGGAGAAGCAGAAATTGGCCGGAAAGATTCTGCGGCCGATTTCCGATTATCGGATTAACCATACTCGCTGGGTTGTTTTACGTTGGCCAACCCCGGCGATGGCGCAGGCGGCCGGGATGAG
>Ga0247833_1004399_pt1 | contig 17557 bp, 14 predicted proteins | sample LaCruzMarch2015__7_FD_187117 | JGI IMG/M metagenome (GOLD analysis project Ga0247833, IMG submission 187117) | Freshwater microbial communities from meromictic Lake La Cruz, Castile-La Mancha, Spain - LaCruzMarch2015_8m | ecosystem: Environmental > Aquatic > Freshwater > Lake | place: Spain...
TGGTGCGCTTTGGTGATCCGGCTACAGGCCCATCTGAACAACAAAAACAGCGGGATGTCGAGGTGGAGCAGCAATGGTGCACCGCCCATTCGGCCGTACTTAAAAACCTTCAAGACGCAGGTCTTGAAGCGAAGATTATGGCTTCACGCGCCATTGGCGAGCTGCCCCTGGAGGTGAGGGCTCTGGATTCGGCAGTAATTGCGGATCAGCGCAATGCAGCCACCAGCCCCGCCGCCCCTATTCAGCGCCAAGTGAAAGGGAATTAGTACAAGATTTTGTAGGCCTTGCCATCACCATTGGTATCGAGTATTTACGTAATCGAGAAGAAGATCACACCATTTAGAGACGTTCATAACTATTAAATTAATATTACTTGGGGAGTTGTTTCTATGGCTTCTAATGGTTGCTCAATCCATCCCAAACCTGTTTGCGCCAACAGCATCAAGCTCTTTTCTCTGAATCTAAAAATGCAATCAACTTAACAATTTTTTTAACAGCCCAAGTAGAAGATTGTTAATAGCTTTAATGTTTAGGTATTGCCATTTTAAGCTTTCATATTGTAAATCGCGGCTATGACCGGTACTTAACAGCTATCCGCTGGGGTGAAATTGTAGAAGCATATTCCGTAAGGGTTGTTGCCATGAACCAGATTGCTGATGGGGAAGAGTTATAGGCTTTTGTAATCAAAAAAAGGAAAAAATAAAATTTGGATTAAAAAAAGCAATTTTAATTTGCTTGGATGGTCATCGAATACACCCCTTGGTGGTTTCCTTGATACAAGCGGACTTCTTTGATGATGCAGGGTTAGACATCGATAGTGCGCGTAATTTGTTTGCGTTCTGTCTTACAATTAAATAACAGAAAAATTATTCCGCAAGAATCTATGCACTAAGTTCACACCTTTTCTAACAGCTACTCTAAATAAATTACACTGATTACAGGCTAAAATGTTATATAGGAAAATGGCTTTGGAAATGTTGAGTAAATTAATTGGCAATTTCATACTAACAATAGAATACAATAACTAAAAAGTGGCGTTATTGTACAAATTCAGTGGCAAAAAGTTATTCACGAAATTAAATAATCAAAAGATGTTTTAAAATCCTCTAGACATATTCCTGAAACGCGTCAATAACCGTGCTTGAGAAATCTTATACTACATTCAATTTCTTTTACCTTAGCTTTGGATTCAAAAAATAAAGTCATGGTATCATCCGGTATCATTTGATGATTAGAATTGCATGACAGTATAACCTCTTCATGTAATCTTTGATTATACAGCGCATTTACAAGATCTAACTCAAGATCCTCGATTTGATGAGAGCGGATAAATGCTTTCCCTTTTCTTTGCATTGTCATAGAAATGAGTATTGCGAATTAAATTATACACTTTTAATCATCCCAATCCTTATAATGAGATTTAACTACACTGGCATGCGGAATTGCCCCAGCATTTCCCATGACCAGGTGCTTTACAATACATTTACCAAAATCCTGCCTTATAAAATTTCTGCTGGGTCATTTTTAAATTTAAACTTACTTGATGCCATTTTATCCAGGTTTTTGCATAATTGCTATGCTTTATTTTGAATAGAATTGTACCCATTTACTCCACAGGAATACAACGAGTTTGTATCAGTACGGTAAATGTAAGAAAGGTACCGCGAAGATAAAGTAAGATACCTACAACTTTTTTTAATATGATTACAGGGCTGAATAGTTTAAATATCATATACCGTGTATAAATTGAAAATGAATAAAACAGAAAGTTAATGTCACCATATTGACGCAGTGGTGAATGCCATAGCTCACATACACATAAAACCGCCCAGGCTCCCCGAAGAGGGTTTCGTTGCTGGGGGCGCGGCGGCGGTAGCCGTGGCAGGAGGGGTCGTCTTGCGAATACGCCTCCGTTTCCACAATCACCCCCCACAGCAACTCGCCAGTGGATTGGCGCTTCACCAGCAGGCAGCCGATGAGCTCTGGAGCAACCTGCTCGGCGGGGCGGGCGAAGAAGGAGTGGGGGAGGTGCTGGGAGAGCGTGGTGGCTATGGGTGTGGCTTGGGTGGAGGGCTCTGGGGGTTGCCTTGGTGGCGATTGGCAACTAAGATTAAAACTAATTTATACATCGCAAGATGTCTGAATCACGGCTAACCGAATTCATCCACAAAGCAGATGAAGATGAAGCACTTCAACAAAAGCTACAAGCTACTGCCTGCGCAGAAGAAGTAGTGGCAATCAGCAAAGAAGCGGGCTACGAATTCAGCGCAAGCACCGTAATGGAATACGGGTGGGTTGCTTGGTGGGATTCCTAGTGGAAGTGGTGAAAAAATAGAGCAAGAAGCGGCAAAAGCGCTGACACTCACGCAAGAAGTCACGGAATCAAACCTCAGCATACTCACTCAACAACAAAACAATGCAAAGCAACACCACAATCAACGACTCCTACATTGACGACTACTCATTTAGGAGTGATGGCGAAGACGTGCTACTACTTATCGTTGCGTCTGTTACTCCAACAACAGAGCCAGGCGAAGAAATACCAACAGATGACGAAGGAAACCCAATTTACGTCAGCGATGAAGACTCCGCGCTAACAGAAGCAGGTCTGCGATACGCCAGCGAAAAGACGAGCGAGCTTGTGCATGCACTTACGAGACCTTTTAACGACGACGATTGCTCATACGGGGGCGAATATCACGAAGCAAGCATGGAATCCCCACTTAGATTTATTTCCCCTCGCGAAAAGAAAGGTTACATTCTACAAACAACTATAAAGTGGATACCGTGGGGAGGGAATCAATGTGACGAGGAAGAAGGCATCGTCTTCTTCGACTGCACAGATTCAGACTACAAAACCGCATTTTTCGTCGCTCTTGCAAGGGGTGACGACCCAAGCGCGTATCTGCTTTACTGGAATCACATCGAGCCATATCTCTCTCCCTTCACATTTGCGAATATCGCCGCCTATAACGACAACGCAAAACGCGTAACGATGCAAGATTATTGTAAAGGCGAAATAAACGACGAGCACGACGCCAGATATGCCGACCAGTGGATAGACAGCCTTCTGCTAACAAAAAAAGAAACCTCTGCCATCAGGCAAACTGAATTCACGGGAGAGTAAGCGGAGAATTTCACTGATATTCCGCCTCCGTTTCCACAATCACCCCCCAAAGTAACTCGCTACCTGCTTGGTGATTCACCAGCAGGCAGCCAAAGTAGCCACGGGTAACCTGCTCACAGGGGTGGGCAAAGAAATCGCGGGGGAGGTGTGGCGTTGCTATGGGGGTGGTGAGGGATGTGTAGGCAACAACGGCAGGTAGGCGACCCATCGTGGCTGCGCCACAGGCTTTCGCCAAGACAAGACCAACACCCAGACTGTCACTTTTGCACTCTACAAGCAGGTGTCTTGGCAAATTCCTGACGAATTTGGTGGAGCAATAACCCTTGCAAGTCTCGATAAGCCCTATTGACTCTCTGCACCTCCACAAGCATCGCAGCTTCCACATCAGGCAGCCGAATGGTGATGGTCTTCATTTGAGAGCCTTCAGTCGCACCATTTTCTCAGCGATCGCCTCCCTACAAAAGGCTGAGATATTCAAGCAACGGCTTCTCTTTAGCAGCATCGATTGATGGCCGTGCTGAGCGTCGCTTCTTGGGCAGATATTAAATAGTTGTACATTCATATTTTATTTTCGCTAAAATGTAGACTTACAAACTTATCGAGACAATGGCGTAAGGGTCAACAAATTATCAAGACTATCGTAATTATAACTTGCAAGAGTATCTTTTTGGGGTTTAGTGGGTTGTTTTTTTAAAGTATCGTAGTGATTTCGTATGGATTTTATACGATCTTCATAACCGGGATGGGTTGATTCCGGTTCAGTAATGGAGCCATTACCTATGGAGCTGTACATGAACACAAGCTCTTGCTGGCAAACACGACCTACATACCCAGCGCGGCTGAGCATCGTGGCAGCATCGCGATCAGCCTCAAGTTCTTGTTTACGAGAAAACTTCATTTCTTCAAGCTTTTTTTGTTCCTTTGAATATCCTTTAAGGTTATGATTCGTAAAGTAAGAAGCCTTAAAAATATGATTACGTTTTAAATGCGCTAACTCGTGAGCAACCGTACAAGCTAAATAATCATTTCGAGATCCCTAGGCACGAAATGATGCACGAGATATAACAATACTGCCACTAGAAGCTGTCCAGGCCGCAATATCGCCAACGGCATAATCCTGTCTAATCAGTTCATCCCAGCCATTGTTGTAGCGCTTATAAGGGTTGAGCTGGGTAAACATGTCACATTCATCAGGCTTGCATAGCCCTCTTTGTTGAGCAAGGTGAGAAGCATAATTGCCACTTGCAACCATGAATGCAATCGGTTGGTTGCCGAAATTGTTACCACGACTAAGTTTTTTGAGGATATGTTCAAGGGTGCGGACCTCTTTAGGAGGCTGTTGAACCCACGACCAACCTGCAATTCCAACAACGCAGAAACCCATAGCAGAGGTGGCAATTAAAATAATTTTTTCAATTTTTAAATAATTTCAAATATTACTGTATCATATCATATTAATTGTGGTCATAGATATTGTTAATCTAGCAGCAAAATAAATTTAATATAAAATATAAAATCACTAAATTAGTTGCATGATCCGCGAAATACGATTAAACAATTAATAAAACAAAGGAATCTTTTCCAATATATTATTGGTTGCCAATATTATCAAAATAAACATCTGCACAGTTGAATAATTTGGAAAAAATAATAATTTGATCGTTTACCTTTGTGAGACAAAATTAATTATTGTCAACTTTGTAAAATATTGTATGCATAATTACGTGCGGACATGCAGTTAAATCACATGTGAACAAAACTTTGGCAGACCTCGAGTTGATCTAAACAGTAAAATTTAAAAAACAGGAAGGTCATATGATATATTAAACAAAAAGCCCTCAAGCTTAATTACAAAATGCGGATAAGTAATTCACTTGACAAAGTTAAAATAGCTGTATCAATATTTATTTTGCTAATTTCAAGTGCTTGCAGAGCCAAATTTAGTGAACCAACAGCTACACCATTACCGAAGCCTAGTATTTCAGTACAGCCAAATATATCAGTGCAACCAGCTGCAGTTTGCACAAATCAAAATCACAGCCCGGAGGTGCTATTTTCTGAATCAAAGGCAGGTGTAGTGAAGGTTATTACTGGCAATGCAATCGGAAGTGGTTTTGTAGTTCGTCATCAAAATAGTAATACTTATATCCTAACAAATGCACATGTGGTTGAGGATACTTACTCAGTGAAACTCAAATGGATAGATGGAAGTGAGGATAGTGCAGCAGTTGTAAGCAATGCCGGTGGTGAATCTGATTTAAATGATCTTGCTCTTTTGGAGGTAAAAGGAATACGGGGCAAAGTCCTGAATTTAAAAAATACAGATCTAGATGTTGGTGCCGAGGTTATTGCTATCGGTGCGCCAAAGGGGTTAGACTTCAGTCTTACGCGTGGTGTTTTAAGCGGCCTGCGAGAAGAAGGGTCAATTTTGCAAATTGACGCACCAGTTAATTCCGGAAACTCAGGAGGTCCGCTAATTGATCGTACTGGCTGTGTAGCGGGAGTAATCACATATAAAATGATAGATACTGAAGGGCTTAACTTTGCTATTTCTGCATCAAGGATCACAGAATTTTTAAATAACTTAAACAGTATGAACTTATTAGCAAAGAATAAACCTATCAAACCAATAATTGTAAGTAAGTCAAATTGTTGGTTTCAGATGAAAGAGGGAGACAAGCAATTAAAAGCTTTTACTTGCCAAGTTAATTCAAGGGTAAATGCAAATAATCATATAGTTCACGACATTATTCAGAGTGACGGGGTAAAACGTACAGTTGTTCTTTGGTCAAATAATACTGAAACAAATACTATAAAAGCTGAAGTGATTGCGAATGGAAATGTTTACACAGGTACCTACATTAAGGATAACGATAAAGATATTTTAGTAAGTGTTGAAGGCGTTGGTCCGTGGGGTTTCTTCGGATTTTCTCCACCAAGATAAAAATTACATATTTGATTCTTTAGTAACAATTATTTAATACAAAGTAAAGATCACAATGCGAGCATTCTCAATAAGATATATTACAAAAATGGGGAGGAAAAAGCAATTTTTGTAATATAAAATTAATAAATTTACCAATATAATCTATAAAAAAAGAGTTTTTTGGGGTTTAATCATTGGGTTACCTTTATGGGTTTTCGCGTTTTTATTAGGAGGGCTTATTTTTCCAGTTTCTATTGAATTTGTTTGGTGGACAATTTATTATTTCATATGCTATATAATTAGCTTACTACAAGCTTATAAGAAAAAGCATGACTTTCGGTTCATAGCGATCGTAGTACCCATCGTTGCTGTTATGTTCTTATTAGTAGAGTACTTTTGTAGGGGTTTTTTAAATCTCTTCGCAATTGGGTGTGCATTATGTTTGTTGTTCATTTTCATATTAAAATTACTGAAAAAAACAGCAAGGGGGCTTGGATCGTTAATTTTTAACATACCTGGCTTAATAGATACATTCTTAAGAAACATAAGAACATATATAGTTTCGAGCACTAAGCAAAAAGCTAAAGTTTCTAAGGATAACAGTTATAAATATAATTCAGATGAAGAATTAAGAATCGCAAGTGATATTAATGCAAAACTTTCATCTATAGAGGAAATTATAAAAAAATTAAAAACTAACTAATCCTAGTTTTTAGATATTTAAATTAGCAAATTTTTCCTTTTTCAATTAGAATAAATTTATCATTATTTTTTTGAACAATAGCAAGTCGCTCTAGATTCAGCATATTATTGCCAATGCCTTTAAGGTAAATTTTATTCCGTTCCGCAAGTTTTTCCAGCGTCCGAGCAGGATCAATAGAGTTTTCAGATATATTCGGGATCAAATATGAGTGTTCATTGCAGGTAATTGCAATGAATTCAGACTGAGAGTAGCTTTGCGATGATGATTGATCACCATCTATAGTAAAATGTTTATATTCTGTTCCACCCTGTTGTGATTCAAGGGTTTCTGTTAGAAAATAATGAGAAAAATTAGAAATTAATGCGTAATTATTTGAGGATACAGCTTGTTTAATCAAATTAACACTTAGATTTGAATGTGGCTGCGAGATTGTATGAGAATCTAATGTTAAATGGTTTTCTGCAGATATAGATTTTTGTTCAATTATTGGTTCAGGATATTTTCTCTCTAAATTTGTTAATCTATTTGTAATTAGTTTCAAGTCATTGCCAACTGTATTAAGTTTTGATAATATATTTAAGTTTTGATCGAATAGTTGTTGAATCTTACTGTTTATGCTTTGCCTCGGAGAAATTTCAGCTGTAGTATTAAGGCTTAAAGAATTGTTTGGATTAATACGCTTTACTTCAGTTTTATCCTTAGAAGTTTTATTATTGAAAACACTAATCATTTTTACGGCCTCAATAACTAATATGATAGAAATCAGTATTGTGTTAGCGTATAGAAGCGGTATTATTAAAGCAGGCGGCTGTTGTTTAACTTCTTGCGAGGAATTAGTTGGTAATTCGTAAGATGATGGTGGTGGAACAGGTGGAATTGAAATAAGTCTGTTAATATCTGGAGATGTTTTCGCTAGATTTTCTAAATTTTTTTGATCTAAATCAAATATAACATCACATTTCGCATCACTTTCCGTCGGCTTAAGGCATGATTTGTAATCAGGACTGTAGAAAGTAGCCATACTTTTATCTATATCATATGTTAACTCTCCCTTATTTTCATTTTGGGTTTTATTATTAAGGGGGCAATCTCTAGATATTCCATTACTATATTTTTTACAGCTAGCAAACTCTGTTCCGGCTGGTATAGTTGTTTGAATGGGATCAGTCATGATAAGATAATGGATTAAAAATAGAATTAAGAAGTTAGCTTCTTCCCCACTTTTTTGCTAGTACTCTTAATAAACCTTTGTGAGAAACAATAAATCCTGGATCGGGTTGGTAGTCTTGCCTTGACAATCCTTCTTTTGTTTGATTAAAATTAAGAAGAGTTGTTACTTCATTTTTGAGATCAAAATTTAAATTTTTTGGTGAAATATTGCCAGGTTTAGTACCTATTGGACATGTGTTAATACCTCTAATATTGCATTCCCTAATTGCTTCGTTAAATACATCAATAAAAGTATGAATTTCCGTGAAATCATCAATAAAAATAGATTTAATTGTTTCACATGTTTTAGGAAGAATTAGCAAATCCTGTGGATCAAAACTAATGATGCCAATATCAGTATCAAACTTCATTCCTATGCCTGCAAAAGCCTCAGGCGTAGATTCAGAAATTCCTATTAAACTAGTATCATCTACAATTAAGCCACCAGCAGCTTCCTGTTTGGGATTTTTTGAAAGAACGGTATCTCGTCGAATTTCAGTTGAAAAGCCCCCAGCTTTATTAAGTACGTAAGCTAATAGCCGGTTAACCTCTGATGATTCACTGTATTGACCGTCAGGAACACACCAATTAATGAAACGGGAGCCATTTCCACCCAAATATACTGGTGTTGCTTCGCTTTGATTCAGATAACGCAGGACAAGACCAATATAATAATAAAGACCAGCATAAGATAGAACCAATAAACTCCTAAATTCCTTTATGATATATGAATTTCCAATACGTAACTGTTCTAAAACAAGGCTTCCCTTAAGCCTTAGATAGCTATCTAAATAGGCATCAAAATTGTCGCCACTGTTTTTAAGGTCTATCTGTAGCTCCTTTGATTTTTCACCAGAGAGGCCGAATAATTCTCCTATGCGTTCAATATTTTCTCTCAGTATATTATGAAAAATATCCCTTCCTGCAAAAGGTACAGAAAGTTGATGAATTAGTTTCATCTCTTTCCAAATACTAATATCGGAAGTACCACCGCCCACATCAACACATGTTGTATCTACGATTTGCTGACGAAACTCGTTCGCAAAATATTGAGCAAATGCTATACTTTCAGTCTTAAAAGCGTCAGCAGACGGCACTAAATTTGTACCATCTGTTCCCATTTTATGAGATAGTTTACTCACTTTCTTAGCAGCTTCTATTGCACGTATCCAAGCATTTTTATATTCACCGATCTGGGTTTCGGAAAATGCTGTTGGATAAGATGCTCTCCAAATAATATCTCCAACATTATTATTTGCTGCGTGGGCACTGACAAGATTAATTAAGGCAGTAAGAAACGGGTCCAGATACTTTGGCTTATTACGTTTAATGCCACTTATAACATAATCTTTAAAGGAGGGTTCATCCAAGTATGGAACATAAATCCTAGATTCGGTAATAAATTTAGGTGTTGTTACAGCAGTATTGCCACGTATAGTTAATAATGTTGACATAGGTGGATTAAACCCATCCGGTGGTGCTGTAAAAACTCCAGGTATAAAAAAGTCTCTATTTGTATCGGTATTTTCTGGTGATAATGTGATATTTAAGGTTAGTGGCGACAATTCAAGTCTTTCTTTTGATCCAGCTTTAGATACATGCAAATTAGTAAATGAGGTACCAAAATCAACACCTATTGTCCATTTACTTGAACTCCCTGAATTAATTTGTGGAGTAAGTATTGGAATAATACCAATATAATCACCGCCACGCTTATCTAGCAAACAAAGTACATTTGGGTTTTCATTAGTTTGCCAAACTCGATATATAGTGCCACTAATTCCATCAAGTACTGAATCCTCAAGAATTACTGTAGGAGTTTCAACAGTAAACGCGAATGGAACCCTGGACTCTTTCTTGTTTTCCTGAACTGCAAGATAAAACGTTGACCACTTTGACTCAGTAGGTAAATTTGGCCACAAGGAGATGTAAGGTAGTGATCCTTTAAGTTCGTCTTCTGATTTAATTGTATAGTCTTTACATAAGGATAATCGAACGGGAGAATTGTTAATTCCACTAATCTTCAGCTCAAATGAAACACGTACGCCCTCACCATCTGATGTCATTATAGGTACCATTTTGAGACGAATTCTTAAATCTTCACTATTAAAGAAATTATTAATTTCGGGATTTAATGGTGGTATAAATGTTTTATTTTTAAAATCTGATTGAATTTCTTCTAACCAAGTTCCTGGCAGCATCCCCTTCCCGCTGTACCATCGCAGCCTAGGCAAAAAGAAATTATTTTGATCCCAATAAGTTGCTGATTGGTTTTTAACATTAGGTACGTTTTGGAACGCTTGGAGTGTAGTTGCTCCTTCTACACAGATATTATGAATAGGATGATTAAGAACCTGGGGAACAATATCTTTGTCAACAAAATAGAGTTGTTTTTCATGTTTTTTAATTCCCGGCAGCACCTGAACGTTTGAAATTCCTTTGATAGATCCTGGATCAATTACTTGTGCTAAGGCACCCAGTGGTTTGGGATTAAGAGCAACCCCAAAAATTTGAAGGCTAGTCAAAACGTTTGGTGCTGCAGCTACACCCAAAGAAATAATATAATCTTGTATAATCATACCTAAGCTATTACTAAGATTCTGATTGGGACTATTAATTGTAAGAATGGATTCTTTAATATTAGACAGCCAACCTGCGAAAGCAGCTTTCTCTAGATCGCCAAGATTTTGCTTTGGATCACCATATCTGAAAAAGGTTTTTCCACGATCACCTGGGCCTTGAATCGTATTCTCTTGTAACCACGGAATGTATTTTGTAAGTTGCGGCGAAAGACTTATTGAAGGAACAACCATTGTTGCTGGTGAAGAAAAACCCAGGGGATGGCCATTTAAGGTAAATGTGTAAATATTTTCCCATGGGTTATCATTAATTGATGAGATTAAGATTGAATCATTTGACGATGGCAAGAGTCCAATTAATGAATCGGCAAATGGACTCGCTTTTGCTAGACCATTAAGCTTTACAAGCCTTGCTTGAATAGGTAGGTTTTTAACCAAAGAAAATGCCAAAACCGCAAGGAACCCAAAATACTCGTGAATAAGTTCCTGACGATTTGGGTATTGATTTGTAAGGATTACTGATTGGAACATTAATGCTCGAGCCCAAGGACTGGGAATTGAATTTATATTGGTACGTACTGCCTGATCATATTTTAAAGCTTGAGCAATTATCGTGAAAATAGACTTTGAACTTATAACCCATTCACCTTGGATTGGTCCAGGTGCTAGGGAGTTATTGAGTTGGGGGAGTAGAGGTCTCATTGGATTTCTTGTTTTAAATGATTTCGTGTAGGTTGTTAATTAGGCCGATAGTTCCTTCTAATATATGTTTACTATCTGCAAGATAATTTTTTATTAAGTCAATGCTATCAAGCCACTCACCTCGTTTTATTGATGACTCCCCAATAACTAGCTTTTCTAAAGATTCAACATATTCTCGAGAATTTCCTGGGTCTGAACCATCATAGTTTTTGAATTGTTTATCTTTTATACCTGCAAGTTGTTCTTTAACCGTACCTAACAAACATAATTGCTGAAACCATCGAAGGAAATCAACTGACCATCTATCAAATGCTTCAATTCGCATGGACTCATCTTCATTTAGAATGTCTGGCCTATTAGTCCTATCTGATATGGAAAAAAACCTATCAAACCAGGGAGCAGACTTTGTGAATGATTTCTTAGAGTTAGATCGTTGCGCTTCTCTTAATTCATTATAAAAATTAAAATGCCATGCATAGCATGTTCTAAGGGACGCTCTTAGAGATTTCGAAGTCATTAAGCCAGGTAAATCTTCCCAGGTGATTACATTACCATCAGAAATAGTTAAATATGCTCCATTGCCATAATCTAAACCTGCATCTGCTGATACTGCTGTTGCTGCAATTAATTCAATAATGCTCGCTGGATTATTCTGATCCGGCCCACCTTTGCTAGGCACTTTATAGCGCTGTTTAGTACTATCGCCTACAAGATAAATACAGTTAAAGCTATTACCAGTAAAACGTGATAGGTACTGCAATGCAGCATCTGTATTTAAAGTAAAGTTTTTTGACTCTGCGTAAATACCATCGTCCTCTGGTGTATCAAAATCAAAATATGGAAGAAGAACGGAAGCCGTGATTTCAACTGCTGAACGAACTGCTTGAAGTTGCCTTGATAATAGTGTTCCGAGTGTTGGCAACCCAGATGAACCAGTTCCTCCAAAAATACTTCCAAACAAGTGGATTCTTGGTTTATCTCCACTATTAATATTAGCTTGAATATCGTTTATTAAGTGTGGCCAGGGACCTTGACTAAATCCTGATGATCTAATTCTGCTAATAACAGCCGAACCTATTGATGGCCTACCTCTAAACCCTATAGAAAGGTTTGCTGTCTTTTCCTCTTCAGCTACCAGGCAGTCGAATAAATCACCTAAGCCTGTATCAAGCGAGCGCATGCTAGCTTCAAGGAACATGTCATTTAGAGTATGAACTCCTGGATATTGATCCAGTGGATTCCAGAAACCATAATTTTTTAATGTTCCGCTAAATAAACTTACATTGTTGCCACTGAGGAGTTTATTAGCATCAAGTGCAAGTTCAATTGTTTCTCGCGCGCTTTGAAGATTACCATTTGTAGCATCAGCGTCAACGAGTAAGACGCCAATATTTATGTTTTTGCCGTAGGCACCTGCCGCATACAAATGAATTGCTGCTTGAATACATTTTGCCCCAGTACCACCAATTCCAATAAGGTAAATATTTTTCATTATCGCTTCTCAATAAATGAATTTAATTCATAACTTAGCGGCGGTACAAATCTGAGTGATCTTTGACTAAGGAAACAGGATGGCAACCAAAAAAGTAACAAGCCATTAACAAATGCAAATGGAATTAAAAATTCATATGGTGGAATGTTATTAGATATCTGTGTTGAGGATGATTGAACTGTAATCAAATTACTAAAGATCAATAATATAGTAATGTTGCTTAAAATTGCCAATCCCATAAGCAATAACCAGTTCCCAATTGTTTTCTTTACCTCTGCGGAGTTTTTACATCTCCTATTGAAGCTGTACCAAATCCAACTCAAGAGGAAACCAATATAAAAAATTGTGCTGACGGCACTTGCAGGAAAGTAAACTTGTTCAGCCCATGCTTGTACATCTTGCATATTAACAGGAAGAAGCTCTCTAAGAGCGACGAATGTAATCACCATAATCCAAATTATTCCAAGAAAAATAGCAAGGCCCCCCGCAATTTGCCTTTTCTTCATAAACTAGTTCTAAATTAATCCTATTATATTCAAAATTCTTCATTTGTCAATAAATTGATCTCAAATCATTTAAATTTTTACGATTAGTTGCAATCAAAAATTTCCTTACCCCTTTACTGCCGCGCAAATTCGGACTGGAGCATAGCGGGTATTATATTTTTCCATTGAATATTGATCGGTTTCTCTTCTTATTGCTTCAATTAAAGCAAGAAGCCGTTGTGTTTTATTTCCTTCAAGTTTTGTGCCAGATGTATTCCAACTACTCCATCTTTCCCGATCTAATTTAGCGGCGTCAGCGCTTAAATCAAGTATATTAACAACACCAGGGTATGATGAAAAACGAGTTGATATAGACGTCTCATTTTCCGATATTTTAAGGCCTGTGACGACAGAGTTGATACTATTAAAATAGCTTGTGTTTGTAAAAACTTTAGATCCAAATCCCATCAATGAATCAGTTCTAAATTTAATATCTACTTGCCGCACGTTACATCCACGCTCTTTTTGTGCTAACAACCATCTATTGGAATTTTGAATCCTTAATTTTCCTGATAATCCTTGACTAATATTAAATACAGGGAGAAGACAACTTGCGGGTGAAATATTCGTTTTATCAAGATTAATGAATTCTGTTTTACCTGAATTTGGGTTAGCAGAGAATCTTGAAATCTGTAGAAATTTGTTAAGTCCCTTATTTTCAAGTAGTCGATTTACAATAAGTTCAACTTTATCTGTTGGACCCACAAGTATTACATAAAAAGGGCGCAGCCCTACGTAGGGAAAAGACTTGAAGGCGCCTTGAACAGCAGGATAAACACCACCAGAAAATTGGCTTTTTATACCAACAATTACCAGTACATTCCCCTGATAGCCTGATTCCCCACGTATTAGTAACCCTTTTTTATTGCTTTCATATTCTAATTTGGGCCTAATCGCTGAAATAACCTGTTTAATTGAAGCATCATCAGGCTCAAGATCACTTATCAATATGTCTACACTTGTTGGATTTTTATTTACAAAATATTCTATTGAACTGCTTATTTTCGGCCACTTCCCTTTACCATTAAAAAACTCAGGGCGCTTAGCCTCCAAAATGCCTAAAGGCACATCTATGTTACTTATTTTTTTACTTGGTTTTCCCTCCCTTCCGATACGTTTAACCCTAGTTTTACTTACACTAAAGCCCAGAGCTGAATCAATTCCTAGGGTTGTATCAAGCTCTTCAATCGTTTTATGAAATGCTGAGTCATTTAGGGTTGAAAAGCCTTCCATAGATCCGCTTCCATCGATCGATACGTTGATTAGCCCCTGTAATGGTTTTGAATCACCAGTTTCTTTAGGATTAAAACCAGGACAGGGCAGGGTTTTGCAACCTGCGATGAGTAGAAGTCCCAGTAATGGAAGGCATTTTGTGCAGAAATTTCTGAAAATCCAAGAATTTTTCAATTTATTTCTCTGTAAATAATTTTCCATTCATTATTATTGCCCATCGCGCGCCTTTTTGCAAGGAAATAAGTTTTACAGGTTCTTTGACCCATGCAGAAGACCACTTTTTATTATTATTTTGTATCTCAAATATCTTTCGTAGTAAAATTAAGCGTGAATAACGTTCAAAGGACATCTCTTCAAAAAAAGCCCATTCAGTTCCATTGCTGAGTCTAACCACTTTTAGATAACCAGATGAGCTTTTCTTTATTCTTAGCTTTTCTTCATTCGAGTCAATCTTTTCTAGCTCCGCTTGAACAGAAAAAGGTTTGAGCCAATTGGGATGCTGAACAATTATTTGACTAAGTTCCGATTGATCTAAATCAAGATCAGGGATTCCAGCTACAGTTGCATAAGATTCATTTGAATTTACTCTAATCATTTTTACGCCGTCATTACTTTTAAAGTTTGAGCCACATTCAAGTTTTTCTATTTTATCAAGTATTTCAGCAATAGTATCTTCAGTAGCACGTAGTTTTTCCTTCAGGATCAATAGATTGTCCGCAAGATCCTTGACACTATAAATAATGCGCCTGCATTCGTTCACGCAACATGTTACTTTAAGTTCAAGCGTTGCTAATTCGTTTGATTTCTTAAATGGATTTACGAAAATTTTCATGTTTAGCAGATTTTTTTTTGTAATCGCTTTTAGCGAGATTAACCCTTTTTTTCTCCGTTCTTCACTTAGACTAGCCAAATTATGAATGCTGGCAAGGGTATCTGGGTGTTCAGGGCCCAACAATCTTTCGCGTGCTTCTAAGCAACGGTTATGAAGGGCTTCTGCTTTTTCATATTCGCCTTTATTGTGATAAAGCAAGGCTAGATTATTAATGCTGGTAAGGGTAGAAGGGTGTTCTGGGCCCAGCAACCTTTCGCTTGCTTCTAAGCAACGCTTATAAAATAATTCTGATTTCATATTCGCCTTTATTGTGATATAGCAAGGCTAGATTATTAATGTTGAGAAGGGTATCTGGGTGCTCTGTACCCAGCAGCCTTTCGCGTGCTTCTAATTCACGGTTATAAAGGGTTTCTGCTTTTTCATATTCACCTTTATCGCGATATAGATTTGCCAGATTATTTATGCTGGTAAGGGTAGAAGGGTGTTCTGGGCCCAGTAAACTTTCGCTTGCTTCTAGGCAATGTAGATACAAAGGCTCCGCTTCGTTGTAGTTAACCATCTTTCTGTGGGCTTTAGGCAGCCAGTCAAGGCTTGAAAGTATCCATTCCTCATCTCGCCCTTCTGTTGCTTCTTCCAGCTCCAACGAGGTGGTTCTTAATCGCAGCAAAAGCTCGCGGTTTAGACCCGCCTCATCCAGCAGCCCTGCGATGCGATCAATTAACCAGATTAGATATCCAGCATCGTCTTTTCGTTCTTCAATTTCCTTTTCCACGGCATCAGCAATCAGCTCATCAAGTTCGCCACAGCCGTCTTCTTTTGCAACCAGCCAGTAGTTAATAAACTCCCGGCTGCCGCGATCCCACTGCAGCTTCGCAAGTGCCCAGGGTTGCAAGAGCCATTCATGTAGATCTTTAAAGCGAGCTGCTTCCTGCAGTTGCCAGGGCAGCTCTTCTGAATCTCGTTCATCCCAGCCATCGCGGGCCTCATACCAATCTGCTAGTTCACTATGGGCATTCAGCTTTTGCTCTTCTGTTGGTAGATATCTATCTTCCACGGCAATACGCAGGTAGTCGTGATCAAACACCAAGCGGTTGCCATTGCGACCAAACGCCTTCTTAAGCGCTAGATCGATTGGTGCCCACTGCAACGGTGTTAGTTCTGTGATAGCAAGCAGCTCCGTCTCCGTGAGGCCAGCTCTACTGGCCCAGATTGCGGTCATAACCTTTCTGACCACATCACCGTTGCCGTCGTTCTCCAGTTGCTCTAGCACCCGCTCATACAACTCAGCGACACTTTTGGAACTGAGATAGAAAGCCAGTTGTACCTTGAAGGTGTCGTGACGTCCGCATTGCCTTAGTTCTTTTAGGAGCACTTCTAGAAATAGTGGTGAACCGGCCAATGGGTGCGTCAGGATCATTTGGCGCATGCCGCCATCTAGTTCATTGCTTGAATTCTCTTGGAAGCGCTGGATTAGCTGCTCTTGCTCCTCTTTAACCAGCGGCTCAAATTTCATGTTGGCCAAAAAGCATCCAAGTTGTTAGTGGGATAATCTGCTACGCTAAGTGTACGGCGTTTTGAGTAAAATATTTTTGACTCTGCAAGTATATTCTTGATTCATTACTACTGGTATATGGTTTGATCATTTTAGATATAATTAGTAATTTTTTGCATAAGGGCTCTTCGGAAAATTGCCGTTTTCAGCAAAACAAATTAAGTTTAATTTAATCAGGGCATGAATCAAACAAACTGATTCGCGTATGTCACTTGATTTTTATGGTGACTTTTTAACATCTCTTCTAGTGGATCTATTGCACGTATTTCAAGCTTTCTTGCCACATACCCCCGGCAATAGCAGGTACCTGCTGATCCTGCTTGCACATCTCTTCTGCTGTAGGTACTGCCGTAAGCCGTGCTTCTTCCCTGGAAATTCCGGTTCCTATTCATCCAAGCCTTTTAGCAATCCTGCCGCGTTTGCAGTTAGTGCACGATTGTTGGGATTTACTTAATAACCAGAAGGAGTATTACCTCCCCCGTGGTGAGCGGGAACCTGATTCGGCATATAAAAGGCGTATTGATGCTGCTTTGCCATCTGGGTTTTTTCGTGATGCCTTGCGCACTTTTGCAGGGATGCTTGCTTCTAGTCACTGGCATCAATTACCTGCTTCTCTGCAATCAGTAATTACTGATGTGGATGGTTGCGGCACTGATC
>Ga0247833_1004406_pt1 | contig 17526 bp, 17 predicted proteins | sample LaCruzMarch2015__7_FD_187117 | JGI IMG/M metagenome (GOLD analysis project Ga0247833, IMG submission 187117) | Freshwater microbial communities from meromictic Lake La Cruz, Castile-La Mancha, Spain - LaCruzMarch2015_8m | ecosystem: Environmental > Aquatic > Freshwater > Lake | place: Spain...
TGCAGTTTCGACAATCATTACCGTATTAAAGTAGTTTTCAACAAAATAGAATTGGTACGACAGACAAACACCACATATACCTGAAAGTAAAAAAGCCAGAGATATTGCAGCTTTTGAAATTTGACTTTCTCGAGCCTTTTTTATTTTAATTTTTTGTGCATTTCCGAGATAACTGTAAATTATATAGCCTAGAAGCCCACTTGAGACATATATTAAAAACATGCTGAAGTGATCTTTACTCTTGTAGACGATAGAAAACATATTGTTTGCTAGCATTCCAAAAACGACAGCACACAATGCAATAGCGCTGTATTTATAGGCTTTTTCTTGTTTGTAATGTTGAAAGATATAGGTAATGGGTATAATCAAAGAGCTCCATCTCAGGAATGTGAGCAATCCATGAGCTAGGCAAATAAGAATTGCATTTTCAAAAACACTTGACGATTCGAAGATGAAAAGAATTAAGCTGGTAGCAATATTGATTAAGCAAATAATTTTCATGGTTTTAAAAAAACCAAACTTATCTGCTATATGTCCAAGGGCATATCCACCTGCAATGCGCATTAAAAAAGACAGTCTATTTCTTAAAGTCACAAAGTCTATGTCACCTTCACTGAAAGTGATTAATTTTTCAGACAGAGGGTGAGAATGAAAAATCCCCACACCATTAAAGCAATGTAGAGCAATGCAGATAAAAATAAATGCTAATTTTATTGTGTCTTTAGAGACCATAGACATCACTGAAAATAAACAACATTTGAGGAAATATATACGCTCAAACTTAAAAAAGCACAACCCATGAAATTTTTAATAAAATTACTTGTATGTGTGGGCAATGCGCTTTCTTAGTTCAGTATTTTTCTGAGACAAGCCATAAGTGTGATTTATCAAAAGGCAAGCTAACATTAATAAAGTGATTAAAGATGCACCTACTAACGGTGCGGGAAATAAGTTTAATTTTGCTAATTGATTTGATATTAGAATAAAGCTGGAAAATCCTAAACTAAACGTAAAGCTCATAGGAAAGTAGAAATTATATCCATGCAAAAGCCGGTAGATAAATCTGAGAGCCGGAGGTAAAAATAAGCCGAACGAGATTGCATATATTACCTGATGTATCACTAAAATTGAGTGATCAAATAAAGGAATAAGATAAAACAAACCAACCGAAAATAATATTCCTAGCAATGACTTTTGAAGGATTTTTATCGTTTCTAATTTTTTAGTGATGTGTGCTGCTGGTATTAGTGTAAGTACAAGCGTTATCCAAAATGGAGAGTAAATCAATTGTTGTCCTGCGGTATTAATAATCATCACGTTTTTAAGGTAATACTCAATAAAAGAGTATTGGTACGAAATGCAAACAGCGCATAAACCAGACAGAAGAAAAGCTAGTAAAAATGCTTGTTTTGAAATGGGATCTACATCGGTTTTTTGGAGGTTTGGTCTTGGCAGAATTTCTATATAACTGTAGATGGCATTGGTGATTAAGCCAACTAATCCGTATATTATGCACCAAGTAAGCTGATTTGTATTTGAAAATATTGTCGTGCATAAATTAGCGAAAAATAGAGCAAAAATAGCTGCTGTCCAAGCAATAGCGCTATGGCTGAATCGCTTGATTTTTTGATTGTGCTGAAAAATATAAATTACTGGCAGAATAAAACAGCTCCACCTCAAAAAAGACATTAATCCATGTACTAAGCACAGCAGAATTTCGCTTTCAAAAATATGCAAAGGGTCAAAAAACACCAAGGAAAAACTAGCGATGATAAATCCTAAACCGATTAATTTCATTGTTTTGAAAAAGCCAATTTTATCAGCAAGTTTACCTAAGAAATATCCACCGATAATTCGCATAAAAAATGAAAACTTAGTATTGATTTCTAAAAAATCTAACACTTCGTGGTCGACAGAAATAAAAGGCTTTGAAAATGAGTGCGAATAAAAAATCGCTGCGCCATTAAAGAAAGATAAGAAAATACATAAGAAAATAAGACTTAATTTAAATGCGGATTTCGAAAACATTACCCAACCAAAATCAGACATCTGGTTTCTTTGTACTCCTAATTTTGAAAAAAGCAAGAGTTCAATTTTACCTTATGGCAAACATGGTCTGTGACATTTTTTACCAGACGTAATGTTGTGCATTTAGAAAGCGTTCTAAAGTATCTATGCTAAACAAATCTTTTCCTAATAATTCTTTTGCTTCTAAATTATGTATGTCTGTTTCTTCATCATATTTCACTTCATATGCTCTGAAAGTTTGTCGTAATAACTTGTTTTGGACAACAAAAGACAAAACGGCTGTGTCATTAGGTTGCATAGTATCTTTCAATAACGCTAATGTTTGGATGTTTACAAAATCATTCATTTTTCCGTGTTCTTGGATTTTTTTAAATAAGTGCATTGCTATTTGAGTGACAGCTGGTTTGTTGACGCTGTCTTTATTTCTAATGCTATCGTGAATGAGTCCAATAATTGTAACAGGTTCGTGGCTATGTTTTGTGACATACTGTTCATGAGATTCTGTCCAATCTCTGTATAAACGGATAACTCGGTTCACTTCAAATGGGGTGTATAACAGCTCTCCAAATGTATCAATAATACTTTCAGCGAAATGATGTGGGGTATGCCAAATATAAAATTCATTAAGGCATAAATCATGAAATGCGCTATCTAGTGTATATTTGTTGGCCTGAATAAATGCAGTTAATCTGCCATAAGCATTTTTGGGTGTTTTACAAGGTTTCCATTCATAAAGAGAAATGGGCGTGGATGCGGAATTTTTTCTAACTCTTAGTGACCTTAATGTATATTCAGGTAGTTGTATTCCTAGTTCTTTTAATCTTTGGGCGTTGGTTAATTCTGGAATAAATTGTTCCCGGAACTTTCTTTTGAGATTTCCCTCATCGCTTAATGATTGGGTTTCTGGAAAATCTCTACCAGGGAGAGCTAAATTAACAGTAAGAGTCGGGCGAGACAGTATTGTTTCTGCAGTTAATTTTTTTCGATTTTTAAAAACTTTTTGAATTTTTTTAGCTTGTATTTGTTGATTGATATTTATAATCCTTAGTAGGTTTTCGCGCAGCTCATTTTTTGACATTTCTGGGTGTAGTATTTTAAAGTGCGCATACAATGAAGCATTCTTAATATTTAAGATGCCTTTGCCCCAAAGTTGGGGATTGTAAGCCATTATAGGTACATGTTCATGTTGTATAGTGGAAAGCGAATCACTCCCTTTTCTTGCTTGATACTGCTGACGAAAATATGCAAGAGAATTGTCTGGAATATGCAGTGATCTATAGCCAGATCCATACTCTTGAAAAATATCGCGATCGGCTGATTCTAGTAAAATTTCTCTTACATCTTTTGCACTGAAAGAGGGATGCATTGACGCTATTAGCGCAGCAGCTCCTGATAAGATTGCTGTAGCATTTGAAGTGCCAGATGTTGGGGAATATTCAACTGTGCCAGTGGCAGTTAGTACATAGTCGCTAACAACCCACAAGAAGTTTTGTTGGAATTTTATGTTATTCCCTGGAAATCCTGAATAAGAGGCTTCTTTGTAGTCCTGTTTTAAACTGCCTGCAAAAATAGTAAAAGGTAGTAATGTATCGGCATTTTGTGTGTAATTATCTGTTGAGAGGTTTTGCTGATAGTTACCTGCTGATTGCATAATAAGAACATTATTTGCAGCTGCTATATTTGGGAATGTTTGTTGAAACCCCCCTACGATTCCACTGCTAAATGAAGCATTAATAATCTTTATAGAGGTTAACGCCGAATCTACTTCGCTAGTCGGGCGTACTCGAATACTTGCATGAGGTGCTATGGCATGAATTAAGCTTGCCATGGCGGAGCCATGATCAAGACAATATGATTCTTCTGTTGGTTTTTCAGGCGAGCCTGCTTCAACAATTTTTTTGATGTGTACATGGTTAATGCCAGAATTTTCCAATAACAACACTGTTACGTCAGTGCCTAATATACCTGTTTTATGAGCTAGCTCTGCGCAAGATGCTGCAAATGCAGAAGTGCCTTTTAAGAAGCTATAATCTTGCGAGCTGATTCCATTTTCTTGATTTCGCGCAGTAGCCAAAAGGCTAGGGCGGTAAGGTGCTTCGGAAGAATGTGACATTCTACTGAGATGTTTTTGGTAGTCTAGTAGTGGATCAGGTAGAGATGCATAAAGAGCATTAAATGCGAAAAACCACAAAATTAACATGACTGCGCTTTTGTAGGAATTGCTACTTAATTTATGGAATGCGTTAAGTTAACAAATAGTTAACGGCAGAGATTTCTTGTTTCATTGTTGAGCATATAGGACTAATTTGCAAAAAATGCATCGGCTGCTGTTGCGGTTTTATCCATTGCTTGCTGAAGGGTTGTGCGAAGCTGCTCAAGATCATCTATTGGTGCAACGGGCGCACCCACCACAAACACACCCTTGCAAAAAGGCTTGGCAAAACGAAATTTGTCCCATGTGCGCAAACGTTTCATTGGTTTGCAGCTGTAAGCCAGGGGAATAACATCAACCTGCGCCAAACGTGCTAATTCCAAAACGCCATTTGATATTTTTTCAGATGGCCCCCGTGGTCCATCAGGTGTGATTCCTATAACATGACCTTGTTTTAGCACCTGCAGAATTTGGCGCGCTGCTTCAAAACCTTTCTTGTTAGTGGAACCTGCAATGGTTTGAATGCCAAAATGATTAATGGTTTTGGAAATAATTTTCCCATCGCGGTGATTTGAAATAAGCATGTGCACGGAAACTTTCCACTGCAAAGCGCACGCCAACATTAACAAATGCCCATGCCAAAATGACACGATGAAAGGCTTGTTTTGGCTGATGTATGATTCAAAAATTTCCCGGTTTTTAAATTCCCATCTACTGGTCATGAACACAAACTTTATATAGGCAAAAGCAATGAACGCAAGTACGCTTTGGGTTATTGGATTACGCAAAATTTTGCCTAGAATTGTTTTCATAAAATCGTTTTATAGGGCAGGGTCATTCGGTGAACTTAGCATAATTGTGGGGATTTTACATGGGGGTTCATGTCATTGTTTTTCTGTTTAAGGCGAGAAGGGCGTCCCCAAGTGCCCAAAAAGCAATTAGCAACAGCAGAGTATTTAGTTAATCGCCGGCATTTTCTATGGCAAGAAGTGGATTTGCTAATAGCGCTAAAATTCGCTGAGCATATGTTGTATTTTCTGGAAGTTTGTCATTAATACTATCTTGTATGGTAAGTGGACACTTCATACGGTCTGGGTTTTCATAAATTTCTGAATCATTTAGTTGCTCACCCGCAGAAATTTGCATTGCTGCTGTTAACACTAAAATTATGCGTAATACTTTCAACATGTTTTTCATGATATTTCCCAAGGGTTTTGCATCTACTAGCTTAGTATGTTTTAAAATGAGTTAATTTAGAGTGTATTTTCATTACAATGCTGCAAGTGGCGACATTCAAAAAATGTGGCGTTAGTGCTTTCTTAATTTTCCTTGCTCTAAAATAGCAATTGGTACAGTTTAGTGGGTGGGATTATGCATTTTTTTATCGCGATATTTTTGGTAGTTCTATTTTCGAGTAATGTTGTTGGCATGATAATAAGTAAAGAACTTCAAGAATGGCTTGACGCTAGTGACAGGTCGGCATCGGCTGCACCACTTAGTATTCACGATGAAGCTCTTCGTCAGTTTCAAGAATTAAGTTATAGAACAATTAGCGAAGGTCACCTTCCGAAATTTGAGTCATTACTTGGGCAGCTTATAGAAACTCATGGTTCTAACCCATTTGGAGAAGACCAAAACACCCTATTGCACTGGATATGTATTATTCTTACTCCACAAGCTGGTAGTCATGGTCCCTACTTGCAATATGTAGATGATTATACTGTGAACGAAATAATAAAAATCACTAGAAGAAATTTTCCAAACATTAAAGAATTATTGAGTTTGCGCAATAAACGCAGAGAAACACCTCTGGACTGTATCCGAGTTGCGTCAATAATGGGTGATAATACTCCGGGGGAAAATCTTGCGAAAAAGGTATATGGCTTACTGACAGAAGAGCCAAGTCCCTAATTCCAACAAAACTCAACTTGAGCGGCTTTAGCTTCAAACCGTTCAAGGTCGCCTTCCACAAGCAGAGTTTGTCCGCGTGCATTTAGGCCCAAAATATGGGTTGCGACATCGTCAATGAAACTGCGGTTGTGGCTTACGAATAAAACCGTTCCTTCAAACACGCTAAGGGATTCGGCCAAAATATCAATGCTTTGCATATCAAGGTGGTTTGTGGGCTCGTCTAAAATCAACGTATTTGCTTTTTTAGCCAATAGGCAACATAAACCGACGCGGTTTTTTTCACCGCCGGAAAGCACATTCAATGGCTTGAAAACATCATCACCTTTAAACAAAAATGCTCCTAGCATTGATCGGGCTTGGCCTATGCTTAAGTGCTGATTCAACTGCATGACATTTTCCAACATCGTTGCTTTTGGTGCTAGGTAATCCAGCTGATCCTGGGCGAAATAGGCAACATCAACTTCGTGACCAAGTTCAACTTCACCATCAAGCTTAGGTACAATGTTTAATAGGGTTTTGATTAGTGTGGATTTACCAATACCATTGGCGCCAACAATCGCTAGCTTTTGTCCACGTTCAAGCTTGAAGCTAAGCTTTTTTACAAGCGGTGTTGCATAGCCAATGGAAAGGTCTTTGGCATTTAACACCACGCGTCCGCTTTTTTTAGCGCATTCAAGTTTAACACTCATAGGTGGGTTTTTCTCATCCACCTTTAGGTTTGTATCGGCATCATAAAGTTTTTGCAGCATTTTTACGCGGCTTTGTACTTGGCGTGCTTTGCTTGCTGAGGCACGGAACCTATCAACGAAGCTTTGTACTTGCTGTGCTTTTGCGCCCAAATTTTGTTTTTGTGCTTGAATTTGTTCTTGTTCTAATTCGTAAGCCTCTAAAAATTTGTCATAGTTGCCAACGTAGGAATTCATTTCGCCATGGTGAAGGTGCAAAATGTTGGTAGCCAAGCGGTTAATCAATGACCGATCATGGGATACAAACACCAAACAGCCCCGGAAATTTTTCAAAAAGCGTTCAACCCATTCCATGCTGGGAAGGTCTAAGTGGTTTGTAGGCTCGTCTAGTACTAGGAAATTTGGTTTTTTCAAAAACAAACGCACCAATTCCAAGCGCATACGCCATCCACCCGATAGGGTTTTTGGGTCTTTGCCAAAATCATCGGTTTTAAAGCCTAGTCCACATAGTAATTCTTTTGCTTCTGATTCAATTGAAAAGCCATCTAAATAAGTAAGTTCGTGCATAATGTGGTCATATTCTTTTGCGACCTCGTCAGTGCATGAATTTTCCATTAGCGTCAGAACTTCGGTAAGCCTGCTTTGCAAACCTAAAATGTATTCAGCACCGCCAAGTGCTTCTTCCAAAAGGGTAGGCATTGGATTTTGGTTTGGTTCTTGGGGTAAATACCCAATTACTGTATCACGAGGCTTAGTCACCGTTCCATCATCTGGTTCGTCAAGGCCGCATAAAATATTAAGCAATGTTGATTTTCCAGAACCATTAACGCCTACAAGTCCTACGCACCCTTGTTCTGGGAACCTATGGCTAATGCTGTTTAAAACAACACGCCCGCCAAAACGTCGGGTCAAATTTTGTAGAGCTAGCATGTGAAAAATCTTTTAAAAATATCTGCAAAGAATAGCATATTAACTGCGCTTTCCCTATTAAATATTTCATTAACTTCTTATTAAATTTCTAGCCGGTACAATTTAGAAAAGTGAATGTACTTAAGGGCAAAAGATGAAAAAACTAAATGTATTATTAGCAATTTTTTTAGGATGGAACGCACAAACCTTTGCTGCAGAAGTTGCGGTGTTGGATTCAATAATTGAAGATCCGGTGTTAGCATTATCAACAAATATGCGAACCATTTTAAGAACAAGTGCTCTAGAAAAAGCAAAAGGCATTTCCAGTTGTTCTGATGAACAAAAAGATGCACTGGCCGATCAAGCAATGCAAGTGTTTACAACAAACATTCCAGGCCTTATGCAAAATGTGCCTTTTGAAAGACAAAATAGCTTTACTACCCAAGTAACGGATCTCATGCAAGAAGCTGCAACTGCTTACCCTGGACAGATGAGTGTTACATTCATCATGAATGGCGTTAAGGCTCTTTCACAACTTGATGAACGTGCTTTTGGGCGAAGAATCACTGAAACAAAAAGCGCTATTCAAACCGCACTTCTTACCATTCAACCTAAGCGGGATCTTAATTTTGTGGCGCATACATTATGCGCTAAGTGGGGATTCGTTGGATTTTCCTTATAATTTTTGTTGAACAAATCCAGAGGCCAAGAACAAACCATTATTCAAAGCCACTGGTAGATTTTGCAAAAAACGGCTAAGACATAAGGTAGTTTTTATTCAAAAGGTGGTACTTTATGCAATTAGCTTTTCAATACATTAGAAATTCACGGGTTTTATTAACGGTTATTGGCTTTGGTTTATTATTTTTCTGTGGCCAGGTAAGCATACCGATTCAGCCCGTTGCTATTACATTGCAAACAGTTGCTATGCTTTTGATTGGCCTTACCTTTTCAAAAGCCGATGCACTCAGAAGTGTTACAAGTTACTTGATGTTAGGAGCACTAGGCGCTCCTGTTTTTGCTAACTTCAGCGGTGGTTTCGCAAAATTAATGGGGCCCGCAGGTGGCTTCTATTTTGGTTTTTTGGTAGCAGTTTGGGTAATGTGCACACTTAGAGAGCGTTTTTCCAATACAAATACCAAAGAAATGTTGCTAATTGCTTTTGTAGGTCAAACAACGTTGTACGTGTGTGGTGTGCTTTGGCTTTGTGCGTATGTAAGCCCTGATAAAGCAATTTCATTCGGACTTGTGCCATTTATTCTGCCAGGAATTGTGAAATCAGTGTTGGTGGCAGCTGCTGTTCGCTACTTGAAGAAATAGATTTCAGCTTAATTTAATTAATGGCAAAAGGTTTGCGCCTTTTGCCATTTTTTGTGCCTAAATACAAAATATTCAAAAAACTTGCAATAATATTTGTAATTTTATTTCCGAATACCTATATGATCTTGGTGATCATTTTATAAATTTTGGAGAATTTCATGAATATTAAATTATTGAAGCTTGGTGTTTCAATGGGGCTGTTATTATCAATTGATATTTTCGCAGCTGATCTTACGGTAAGTACTGAATCTTCGCCGAGCTTTTTACGTGCTTCAAGGTCAGGTGCCTTTAGCCCCATGGTGAAAAAAGCAACGCCAGCTGCAGACAATGCAGACAATCAAACGCCGCCTAGCAGTAAAAAAGTGAGTGCTGATGCTTCTAAACGTAATACCCAAGTTGAAGAGCTTGAAGATCCTTGGATAGCAATAATGAGAGATCACGAGTAAAAATTTTAATCTCTACCCCATAACCATGCTTTTTACTTTTTCAAGTAAATCAAATGGGGCAGATTTGCTGGCGTTTAACCAGCTGATCAGCTCGTCAATTTTAGCCATGACCTTTGAATTATCGGCGCTGGTGTCGTTTTTCCAAACGGCAGCGGCATACATTAGGGCGCACAAAAACAGTAAATTCTGCACATAGCGCGCGGTGTTCCAGTGCAGGTTTAGGGTTTGATGCCACCCATCGATAGCGGCAATAATTTGTGACTGCCCTTCACAAATGCATTTGGGGTCTAGGGCAATGGCGTTCCAGCTGTTCAAAATACAGGCGCGTTTTTCAGTTAGGCTGTCAAAAACCAACATCATTAGGTCAAACAAGGTTTCATTTGTGCTGTTTAGGCTAACTGTTGAAAGCTGGTCAGTCACTGTCCCAAGGCGGTCATTAATCAAAGCCTGAATTTCTTCAAATGTAAGTTCAGGAGAAGGTTGTGCAGCCTTTTCCCAAATGGCGTTAATATCAAGCATTCATTGCTCCTGCTATAACTGTGGCGTTGTACCACAGGGTGTCTTGCAAGTTTAAATCATCTTTTAGTGTGTCGGCATACAAAACACCGCTTACATTTTTTCCAGTTTCATTAGCAATAGCCTTAAGAATTTTGGGATTTGATAAATTTTCTAGAAAAATGGCAGAAATTTGCAAGGAACGAATTTGACCTATCAAGTTTTTCATATCTGCTGCGGATGGGTCATCACTAGTGCTAACGCCTTGGGGGCTTAAGACCACAACATTATAGCATTGGGCGAAATATGAAAAAGCATCATGAGTGGTGAGCATCACCCTTTTGCTTTGCGGGATTTTTGCAAAAAGCTCAGTAACATTGATTTGCAATTCATTGAACATGGCTTTTAGGCTGATTGCGTTTTTTTCAAATGTTTTGTCGTGGCTTGGAAAAGCTTCTTTTAAGGCGTTTGCGATATTATCAATCATTAAATTAATTAGCTTTGGGCTGTGCCAAACGTGTGGGTCTGGCAATTTCCCAAGGTAGCGGGCTGATATACTTTCGCTAGCGATAATCACTTTGCCTTTGTAACCTGAGCCATCAATTAAGTTGGTGATCCACCCTTCTAAATTTAGGCCATTGGTGATTACTAAATCAGCTTTTGCCAGCGTTTTTGAATCACTTGGTTTTGGCTGATACATGTGCGGATCGACCGACTTTGGTACAATTGTGTACACTTGAATGCTATCAATTCCCTGGCATAACTGAGTGCATAAATTTTGTAAAATTGAAAAACTGCACACAACCGTTTCGGCGTGCAGAAACGGGAAAAATGCAAAAACAAAAAGAAGTCGAATAACTTTCATAAGGAGGGCAGTATGCAAGTTTTTTATGATTAGTTCAAAATATTTATTATTGGTTTTTAACGATTTATTAATTTTATGGTGGTATATGTGGCCATCCCCCACCCCCGCCCAAATAAAGGGTGGGCCACCCGCCTTGGCGCCAACCTTGCATGCAGACATAGCTTCGCCATTTGTATTCTTTTGGGCTTTAAGGGAATACATTGAAGTCATATATCTGAAGAACTGTTCTTAAATTAAATATTACCATAGTGTTCAATAATAAATTATTAATTATAAATAAATTTTTATATTGCTAGTTCTTGAGCGCGGTCACGGGCTTTTGTTAGGGCGTGTGAAAACAAACGCTGCAAATTGTTGTTTCCCATTAAAACTCCAAGAGCGGCTTCGGTTGTGCCACCTTTGCTTGTAACATTGACGCGCAATTCTTCAGCTGATGCGGGCAATTCTTTCAATGTTGCTGCGGCGCCAATAATGGTTTGTCTGGAAAAACGCATTGCGAAGTCTTGATCTAAACCCAGCTCAATGGCTGCTTGTTCCAAGCATTCACACAAATGATACACATAAGCAGGGCCTGACCCGGAAAGAGCCGTCACTGCATCGAACATCTCTTCGTATGCTAATTTTTCAACGATGCCTACTTTTTCAAATAAGGTGATGACAATTGTATCATCATTACTTGTGCAGTTTTCATTTAGCACATAGGCGCTGGCCCCTTGGGAGACAATGACGGGTAAGTTAGGCATGACCCGGCTAAGGCGTACTTTTTCCCCTAACCACTGGGTGTAACGATTACTTGGAATACCTGCGGCAATGGAAATGAACAGTGCGCCTTGAAATTTTGCGTATGCGGGCATGACTTGTGCAAGCATTTGTGGTTTTACGGCAATGACAATGACATTTGGGCAATAACTTGCGGGTAGTTCATCAATTGATTTTGCGCAACCTTGTTTAAACGGATCAACAATCGTGACCTTGCAAAATGCTTCCCAGCCTTTTAGCAGGGCCGCGCCCATGGCACCATAGCCAACTAACAAAACATGCATACTTTAAATTCTTGAAGGTTTTAACTTATGTTAAAGGGGCAAAGTATTTGAAGCAAGGTTGGCGTATTATAATGTTGGTACACAAAATACAAAAAAAATTGAACATAGGAAATTAAACACCAGTTAACACTAATTTAATATCTTGTTAATATAATAATTTTGGTAGTAGTGGTTTTGAGGCGTATCTGATGACTATCATCTGCTCACTTCTATTTCTTTTTGTGAATGTTGTTGGAAGCATTCATGCATGCTTGCCACCTGAACTTGAGCAAAATGAAAAAAGAGCCGGCAAAACTCAACGTCTTATCAATTTTTACGAAAATCTTATTGCGAAACATAAAATAGACGAAAGCATTCCCAGCATACCCGAAGTGCATTTTTGTTTGAAAATGCCCCAAGAGCTTGCTGCTGCCAAAGAATGTATTGTTGGTGGCGATGTATCTTCAATTGGACAAAATGCTTTTGAAAAAATTCCCCCTGATAGTGTAAAAGAAGTATTACCTAGTGTAATTGAAACTATTGCTGGTGTTGCAAAAGACAAGTCATTTTCATTCAATAATAGCTATGTGTATATTGACGGCATTAGCGAAGACGAAGACGTCGTGCTTGTTTTTGATTATTCAGAAAGTGACACGAGCTGTAATGACTATTTTACTGAGTGGTATGTGACGTTTGTAGAATTTTTAAGAAATAACTTGGCTCCTTTGTCTGCGCGTTAGGCCTATTAGTGAAAATTGAACTTGTTCACGAACTGACTTATGTTAAAGAGGCAAAGTATTTTAGGCAAAATTGGTTATGGTCATTATTGTTGGTGCAGGGTTAGTTGGGGCGGCTTTGGCAATTCGCCTTTCGCAACTGGGAATAAAAGTGCAGCTGCTTGAACGCAATGCATTTACTAAGCCATCAATACAAGATGGGCGCACGATTGCGGTAACCCTTGGCTCTAAGCGATTTTTAGAAAGTTGCGGATTGTGGCAAGTGCTGGAACCTACGGCCCAACGAATTAATCATATTCGCGTTTTTGAACAGGGGTCTGCTTGGACCCTTGATTATGATTACCAAGACCTAGGGACTGACCCTATGGGGTATATTATTGAATTCGATTGCCTGTTAAATGCTCTATTTGATGGGGTGAAAAATGCTGAATTGGTTGAAGTGCTTGATAATTGCACCCTGCAGCAGCTGTTGCCCGGGGAAGTGCACACCAAGGAACACGGTGTTTTAAAAGCACCATTAGTTATTGGCGCAGATGGGCGTAATTCTTGGGTGCGCGGCCAGGTACACATTAAAAGCAAAACCAAAGAATATGGCCACAAGGCTTTAGTAGCGCATTTTACCCATGAAAAGCCCCACCAAGCAACGGCGTGGGAGGTGTTTCAGCCATCTGGTCCCTTTGCCATGTTGCCGATGGTTGATACCGTTGATGGGCAACATCAATCAGGGGTAGTCTGGTGCGGTCCTAAGGATTATCCATGGGAAAGTATTCCCACTGCTGAATTAGAGCAAAAGCTGATAGATCTTTTTCCATTTTATGGAAAAGTTACGTTGAATAGTATTAGGTGGACGTTTCCTTTAATTGCCCTAACGGTTGATAAGGCTACAGCGCCGCGCACGGTTTTGGTGGGGGATGCGGCCCATGCATTGCACCCCATAGCGGGGCAGGGGGTTAATTTGGGTTGGCGTGACGTGGCAGATATTGCGCAATTATTGGCCGATGCTAAAGATTTAGGGGGAGATTTAGGCGCAGAGCAATTGTTAAGCCAATATAGCCGTCGTCGTAAACTAGACCACAAAGGGCTTTATTTCTTTACCGATGGGCTGACCAGACTTTTTGAAAGTGATAGTCAAGTAGTTAGTTTTGTTCGCCAAGCTGGCCTTGCGGTGGTTGGAAAAATTCCGTCTTTGAAAAAATTCTTCATGAAAAAAGCCATGGGTGTTTAAGAAATATAAAAGAAGGTGAAGTTAGTCACCTTCTTTTACATAAATTATTAATGCTGAATTAAGGAAAGAACAATACTTGCGCTAGATAAATCTTTTTCTATCGCCTTTTTTGCTTGTTCTTTAGTTACAACAATTCCACCTTCCTCATAGCCTTTAATTTCATTAGGTGCTAATAAAGCAATCGCGGCTGAATTTATCATTCTGTTTAATGATTGAATTAGAGTTTGCATAGACGTAAAATCAGTGCTTTGTGATGAAATTATATGGTTTATTGCTTGAAATTCATCTACGCTTTTTTGTCTTGCTTGATCTGCAGTTACTAAAACAATTCCATCTTGCTCAAACGGATGAAATAAACCGAGTGTGATGGAAGTTTGACGGAAATTTGCTTTAATTGTTAAAAATTCTCGAGGGTCTTGTCCTTGGTTTACTCCGTCCGTTGCATGAATTGCTGTAGCAAGTGTTAATACTGCGAAAAATCTTTTCATATCTTATCCTCCTGGTTATTTTAATAGTTGTTTGAGTAACAAGTAATATATAGGGCGTGCTGTAAAGTTTTTCAAGAAAAACTTATGGTGTTTGAAAATTCGAGCACGCAAAAAGTTTTACAACTTATAATGGCTCAGGTAGAATTACTTAAAAATATTGTCAGGAGATTTTGTGAAATCAAAATTATTAATAGGTTTAATGCTAGCGTCGTCACTGAGCTTTGGTTTGGCGGCATCTGTTTCAACCCTTGCTGAACGCGAAGTTTTGATTAAGGAAGCTTTTGCAAAAAGCCCAGAAGATGCCGTTGAAGCAATCAATAAATCTCAACAGGAAGACAAAATTAAAGTTGATGATCAGCACTATGTTGTGGTGATTAAAAAAGATGGCGATAAGTATATTCGCATTGCCCACTTTAAAAAAGAAAAAATCAACCAAGCGGTTGAACAAAGCATTATGAATGTAATGCAAGAAGCAGAAGCGAAGTTGGCTGGTGGTTCTGGACCTGTTGCTTTTGATTTTTCTGCAGGTGAAAAAAAGTTGTACGCAGTGCTTTCAAAGCAAGGGGATTTTTTAGTTTTTAACATTTGCCCAGCTGAAGATGAAGTGAAGGGTTTATTAGCAGCGGGTGAAAAGCCAGCTGAGGTGAAACCGGAAGTAAAAAAAGAAGAAGTGAAGCAGGAAGTTAAGCAAGAAGAAGTGAAGCAGGAAGTTAAGCAAGAAGAAGTGAAGCAGGAAGTTAAGCAAGAAGAAGTGAAATCAGCTGATGCAACCGCACCTGCTGCGACGCCTGCTCCTTCATCGGATGCACCTGCTGCTGCACCAGAGAAAGCCGCAGATAAACCAGCAGATACTGCTGTTGCTGCACCTGTGGCGACGCCTGCACCTGCGCCTTCAGCAGATGCTAAGGTTGTTGTGCCAGCAAAAGCAGCATTTGCAGATGCAAAGCTAACTGCGCCAGAGACTGCAGATTCTGCAAAGAAACCTGAAGCAGCCGCAGCTGCTGCTTAATAAAACTACGCGGGGGAAGAAAGTTCATTCTTTCCCCTTTTTTCCTATAGCTAAGTTTGACTGGATTATCTCGTCGCTGCGCTTCTCATGAAGACTAGTTGTCGTTATCCTGAGCCCTTGAAAAGGGCGTCAGGGTCCAGTGGGTAACTTCATGATTCAGATAAGTAATCTCAAGGTTTTATCTTTTATTCTCCTTGTCTTTTGTTTGGATAACTATGGTCTTCGTCTGAATCTATAGTTCATTTTCTGGAATTAGCAGGGGATGAAGCATCCATTTTCTGTAAAATTGGTTTAATATACGTTTCAAATCCACCTTCTTCAGCAACAAGCTCTTTCATTGTTTGTAATTGCTTCGCGTAATCTTCAATACGCACCCCATAGCTAGTTAACGATTTTCTCATATAACGTTCAAATATTCCGCTTGCTTCAGCTGCAGTGCTATTTATTGTAAGCCCTAGTTCTATCAATTCTTTGGTGATTGCTTCACAACGTTTTGTATCATTTAGGTTTAAGCTGCCTATGAATTTGTTAGCCAAAGCAGGACCTTCTGCTTGTGCAAATATTGTGTCTAGTTCTGTGTCAATAGTGCGCATACCCGTAGCGACTCGTTCTCTAATACCCTTGCTACAGCTTTCTCCATTATTTCCATAAGCAGTTATTGATTCGGTTAAGAACCCATCAAGCCATATGTCTACACTTTCAGGGTGAAACTGTTGTAAGAAACTAACAGCTGTGCATATAACTTGTTCATAATCTGTATCGTTTGCTAATTTAGCAAAAGCTGCGTGTTTAGCTCTTTTACGTTCTTCTTGCCGTTTAAGGGTTAAAGTATTTACTGTGGATTTTTTATCTTCGAGAGTTCGTGTTTTGCTTTTTTCTCGTTTAAGATCTTCAGCTAAGGCCGTTCTATATTTTGCTTCTATCCATTCTTCTAAAAGCGCTTTAGCATCGACATAAGCTAAGAGAGTCACTTTACCTACTTGTAGGCGTTGAGTCATTTTTTGCATTACAGCATCATCCAAACGCATGGGAGATGATGAACTTGAAGTGGCAGAACTGCTGCTTGTTGTTATCTGTTTATTTGCATAATTATGCACTTCAAACGCAACGCCAGGCTGAGCTCTGGCATTACCATGTCTATACTCGTTAATAACTCGCGTAATTTCTGCTTGCCACTGATTTGGTTGCATGATTGATAATATTCTGATTAAATCGTACCTCTGATAGGTTGGCACATATTGATGAAGTTGATATATTGTCTGATCAGGAATATTGGTAAAATTAGCTAACCGTTTAGCAGGGATCACTCCTAAAGTCCTAATTATTAAGGATTTACCAATTCCATTCATTCTTTGAGTAAGACGAATCACAGTTGCTTCAAAAGCTGGTGTTAACCTCCCTTCCGGAATAGCTGCTAAAGCTTCAATCATGTGGTGTTTATCAACTGCACTCACTCCTTCAGAGAAACGATTCACCACTGCTTCAAAATCAGCTAACCGTTCAGCAGAGATCGCTGTTAAACATTTGACTATACTTGATCTGTCCATTAGCGACACTCCTTGAACGAGACGAGTCACTGTTTCTTCAAAGGCTGGCGTTAACCGTGCTTCTGGAACTGCTGCTAAAGCGCTGATCATTAAGGATTTACCAATTCCATCCATTCCTTGAGTAAGACGAATCACAGTTGCTTCAAAAGCTGGTGTTAACCTCCCTTCCGGAATAGCTTCTAAAGCTTCAATTATGTGGTGTTTATCAACTGCACTCACTCCTTCAGAGAAACGATTCACCACTGCTTCAAAAGCAGCTAACCGTTCAGCAGAGCTCGCTGTTAAACCATTGACTATACTTGATATGTCCATTAGTGACACTCCTTGAACGAGACGAGTCACAGTTGCTTTGAAATCTGGAGTGAATCTTGCTAGAGGTATGCGATTTAAGAGCCCCTTTGCAAAGGGTTGAAACAAGGCAGATTCTTCATTAATACTATCAATCAATTCTTGACGATTAGCTTCTGCAGTAGAATGTGTAGAAAGGTTGGGGGCCGCTATTCTATTGTTTGGAAAGGGATATTCTGAAGCTTCACAACACAGCTGAAGAAAAGATGTAAAAGTTAAGATTATCGTCTTAACAAAAAAAGTATAATTACGTTTCATGGTCTTTTTTTCTTTAATAAAATCTATTTAGTATACACAAACAAACTTTAAGATAAAGTTGAAAAATGCTGGTGTCTGTA
>Ga0247833_1004423_pt1 | contig 17464 bp, 18 predicted proteins | sample LaCruzMarch2015__7_FD_187117 | JGI IMG/M metagenome (GOLD analysis project Ga0247833, IMG submission 187117) | Freshwater microbial communities from meromictic Lake La Cruz, Castile-La Mancha, Spain - LaCruzMarch2015_8m | ecosystem: Environmental > Aquatic > Freshwater > Lake | place: Spain...
TGCAATGAATGTAGATCTGCATCCAATGGATCACACCCAGATGTTGAAGTAATTGCCACAGAAGGTCTATCTATAAAGATCGATGAAGTAAGAGAACTGCTAACACGCGTTGCGTGGGCACCATCTATGGGTGGTTGGCGCGTAGTTGTGATGGAAGATGCAGACAGACTTACAGAGTCCGCAGCGAACGCACTACTAAAAGCTATTGAAGAGCCAGGTAACAGAACAGTCTGGTTGCTCTGTGCTCCCACATTGCATGATGTGTTGCCAACAATTCGCTCACGCTGTCGCCACCTCCAACTTGTCACACCATCTACAGAAGCTGTGGCACGTGTGCTTCAATCCCGAGATGGCATATCACCTGTCATGGCAGATTTTGCAGCAAGGGTGAGCCAGGGTCACATTGGTCGCGCTCGCTACTTGGCCAACAACGAATCTGTGCGCAACACCAGAAACACCATCATGAAACTACCTCTTACTCTTCAAGGCATTTCTTCTGCCTTTGCAGCAGCGCAAACACTTGTTGATCTGGCAACAGAGCAAGCAACGAGTGCTGCAGAGCAAAGAAATGAAAAAGAGGTAGATGACTTATCACTTGCCTATGGCAAAGGTGCCACGGGACGTGGCATGGCAACTGGCGGCAGTAAAGCGATTAAAGATTTAGAGAAAGAACAAAAGACTCGACAGACGAGAATGATCCGTGATGGCTTAGATGCAGCACTTCTTGATATCGCTACCTTCTACCGCGATGTAATGATGGTTCAAGCCGGTAGCCCAGATGCCTTGATTAATAAAGAACTAGAAGAGGAAATTAGAGCAACAGCTGCCAAGACCAAGCCACAAGCAACCATTAAAAAGATCAAGGCGATCATGGATGCACGGACGAATCTGGGGCATAACGCAGCGCCGTTGCTGACTGTTGAGGCGTTGATGTGTGTGTTGGCGCGTTAGTCCGCGGAAGCAGATTCCAGCCTCTTTTTCACGCATAAACAGAGGCCGCCGTAGGCGGCCAGGTGGTAATGAGCACCCCCTTTCATAGGGCAAGATTTCCCCATGCGCTTAGACCATGTCTCATATGTAACTTCCCATGATCAACTAGCCGACACCATCCAACGCCTTGGCTCACGCCTAGGTAGCACCTTCGTAGATGGTGGTGTTCACCCACGCTTTGGCACACGCAACTTCACACTGCCTCTACAAAACGGTCAATACATCGAAGTTGTATGTCCTCTTGATCACCCAGCAACAGAGCAAACCCCCTGGGGTAAGGCTGTTAGCAAGAAAGCTCAAGAAGGCGGGGGCTGGCTCACTTGGGTTTTTGCAACTGAAGATATCTCAAAGGTTGAAGAGAAGTTTGGACGCAGTGCAATCGAAGGTCACCGCACACGCCCAGATGGCAGCGATCTAAAGTGGAAGCAAATCGGAGTGAATGAAATTGCTGATTCTCGCGAGCTTCCATTTTTCATTCAATGGTTAACCGCTGATCACCCATCACAAGATGGAAAAGCAGTTGCTGCTATTGAAAAGATTACGATTTCTGACTCTGATCAACTATCAGACTCATGGTTTAAGACAGAGATCCTTGCTGGACTAAATGGCACAGATCTTGAATTTATTGACCCATCAACAAATGATGGCGAATACGGAATTGTTGCGGTGCAGCTAACAACACCGACAGGAACTGTAGTTCTCGATTAATTATTAGATAACAAAAGCCCTACACTCAAAAAGAGTGTGGGGCTTTTTCTTTGAAGCGAATGTGGCTTGGGCCGGGATCGAACCGGCGACCTAACGATTTTCAGTCGTTCGCTCGTACCAACTGAGCTACCAAGCCAACAAAGATCTTGCTAGCAGTTGCCCGCTAGTACGCATGGCACACAAATTAATTTGCATACAACACCAAAATCTTTGCGACCCGGACGGGACTTGAACCCGCGACCTCCGCCGTGACAGGGCGGCGCGCTAACCAACTGCGCTACCGGGCCTTAAGTAATCAATAAACATAAGTGGCTCTTATGTCACCTTAAAGCCTTTACTACTAACTACTTTCTTGCTGTTCCTACAGTACTGCGTGCCCCCAACGGGATTCGAACCCGTGTTACCGCCGTGAAAGGGCGATGTCCTAGGCCCCTAGACGATGGGGACGTACGAGGCTGCGCAATCTTACCTGCCATTAGGCGTGCAACCAAACCCGATAATTAAGCGCAAAAAAGCCACTATCCGCCGGAAAACGGGTAGTGGCTCTTCTGTTTAAAGGTTGTGATTTATTAGTTAAGCGCCCAGCGAACTGTGATTGAAACAGTTACATCCTGCTCACCTAAATCAATCTCAACAGCTGCAGCATCTGCCGCTCCAGCCTTTGCCATTGGAAATGGTGATGAGTACACAGGTGAAGATTGCTCTTCAAGTGATAACACCTTACCGATTGATGTTCCAAGAAGCTTTGCGTAAGAAGAAGCCTTTGACTTCGCATTCGCTACCGCTGCTGCGCGAGCATCTTCTGTTGCAGCCGATGGGTTAAGAGTTGTTGGGATAACTCCACCAAGCTGAACGGTGTCTCCACCTGCTGTGACAACAGCTTCAATGATGGTGCCAGCCTTTGATGCTGTGCGGACTAGAACATCAAATGATTGTGACGCTCTGTAACCAGTGATCTTTGTGCCGGCTTCTTGTGTCCAGTTGTATTCAGGATAAACCGAGATGTTTGCTGAACGAATATCTTTTGTTGCAATTCCTGCTTTAAGCAGAGCTGCGCGAACCGCTGCTGCTGATTTTGACGCGGTTGATAACGCTGCGGCATTTGTTGAACCAAGTGATGAAACAGTTGCGTTAAAGCGAACTGCATCAGGAACAACTGAAATTGTGCCAACACCAGTAACGGTGATGAAGCGGTTATCTGCCGTGCCTGCTCCATTTGCTGGTATCGCTAGAGCGACAACACCTGCGATGGCAGCAACCGTGAATATGGATGCGATTGTGCGAAGTTTGTTTAGTTTCATGAAATAAGTATCTCTTATTTAATGGGGATAGCGTGAATTAAGACTGGGAATAGTGAGAGAATAAAGAGGTGGCCCAGTTTCTTTCACAGTGCAGCGCGTCTGCGATGGCAGATGCTGCTGCAAATTTATTGGCGGGAAATTTGGTGGCATTTCCAACAGAGACTGTTTATGGTTTAGGTGCAGATGCATGCAGCGCTGAAGCGGTCGCAAAAATTTATTCAGCAAAAGGTCGACCCGCAGATCATCCATTAATTGTGCATGTGGCATCGATGGGTGCGTTAAGTGACTGGGCAGATGACGTGCCGGAATATGCGATTTCTCTGGCCCGTGATTTTTGGCCAGGCCCAATGACCTTGGTGATTCGTAGATCGAAGTTGGCTAGAGATTTTGTAACTGGCGGGCAAGACACAGTTGGTATCAGAGTCCCAGCACACCCCGTTGCTTTGGGTTTACTCGAAGCATTTGCGCAGATTGGTGGCAAAGGCATAGCTGCACCAAGTGCCAATCGATTTGGAAGTGTTTCTCCAACCAATGTACAAGCAGTCGTAGCCGAACTAGGCCAGTACTTAACCGATCAAGATCAGATTCTTGATGGCGGCCCCTGTGATGTTGGCCTTGAATCAACAATTATTGATTGCACCGGAGATGCCCCAATGATTTTACGCCCAGGTGCAATTACAGAAGAAATGATTAACCAGAGCACCAAGATCACAATGGGCAGTAGGTTCGTATACACAGACGAAGATCTTCCAGGGATCACAATTAACGGCAAGCCCATTGAGATACAACCAATCCGCGTCAGCGGGTCACTAGAAAATCATTACTCACCCAAGGCGACCGTTCTACTAGATCAAATCCCGCTACCAGGACAAGGCTTTATAGCGATGGCAAGTGTCGCATCTGGTGAAGGAGTCATTAGATTGGCCGAACCCACAACTCATGAGGAGTTTGCCAGGGTTTTGTACGCAGCTCTACGAGATGCAGATGAGCAAGGGCTAGAAACTGTTGTCGCACAACAACCCCAAGGTGCAGGAATCGCAATTGCCATTAGGGATCGATTGATAAGAGCATCAAAAAAATAACCCCACCACATGTATCTGTGGCGGGGTTATTTTGTTAACTTTTAGTTAGTAGCTCTAACGGTGAAACTTGTGGTCTTTCCACCAATCGTTATTCTGATTGTGTATGCAACATTTCCCTTTGCAAATGTCAATGCTGGAATTGTGACCCTTCCAGATGATGAAACTCTGATTTTTCCCAAAGAAACTGACTTGCCTCGGGAATCTACGAAGGTTGCTGTTCCTGAAGCTGCAGCCTTAAAGCCTGTTACTACAACACGCGTAGGAACATCGACAGGGATTTGAACTTCAGACTTCTTCGAACTTGAAATTGTTGCTACTGGTGCTTTCTCATCTGCACCAATTCCGCCAAGAGTAAGAGAAGAAGTCAACTTGATGGGAGTTGACTCGACTGAAGAGTTTGATAACGTCTTAAAAGCCAGTCTCGCGTAGGGCAGCGTAACTGGCTCACCGATAACAATTGGAATAACGCCAGCTGTTGCAACCGGAACCACAGCAGCTACTCCTGGCGCCTTGACTGGAATTGGCCGTGCCAGAGGTTTTCCAACTTCCAATACCTCGACAGACGGCGGATAATCTGCTGCAACTGCAGGCGACGAAAAGTTCGCAATAGTTGCAAACAAACCCACTGCAATAAATGTGCTTAAACGCTTAAACTTTTTTTGCATCTCTTCCCCTTCCATAATGGTTGATCGAAAGAACCCCTCGGATGGGGATAGGGAGATTCTCTCACCCCTCGATGCCTAAGTGCAACATACAACTCTCTCCCCTCGAGGGGGGGCTCTTCCTTGCCCATTTCACAGCTTCTAGCCAATAGCTGTACTTGGGAAAGCGCTTTCTATGCCAAAATACGGCGTCACGAGATGCTCAAAAGCAACTCTAATTTAAAGGGAGCACATTAGGTATGGACCTAAGAGATTTTTATCGATTGATCCTGCGTAATTTGGTTCTCACAGTTGTTTCAGTCTTAATCGGCTTGGGAGTTGCTGCCGGTGTCACGTACTCGATGACGCCCATCTACCAAGCAAAGGTTCAACTATTCGTCTCAACTCCTTCATCAGCATTAGATGTTTCAGCCTTGGTGCAAGGTTCAAGTTTTTCTCAGCAACGCGTTAAATCATATGCACAAATTGTCAATGGTCCAGAAACTTTGCGCCCAGTTATTTCAAGCCTTAACCTTCCATACAGTTTCGAAACACTTGCTAAGAATGTAACCGCCACCGCTCCATTAGATACAGTTCTTATCTCCGTAACGGTGTCAGATCCAAATGCTTATCTTGCTGCCCGAATTGCTAACGCCGTCGGTCAACAGTTTGCTGTGACAGCTAATAGTCTTGAAATTTCTGGCTCAACTAATTCTTCGGCGATTAAAGTTTCCATGGTTAAAAGCGCGTCATTACCAAAATCACCTTCATCACCAAAGACAACACTTAACTTATTGCTTGGTCTAATTCTTGGCTTTGGTTTAGGAGTCGGGCTTTCAATTCTGCGAACAATCTTTGACAACACACTTAAGAACGAGTCAGATCTTGACGAAACCGCTTTGTTAGCATCAATTGCTTTTGATCCATCTGCAGATGAAAAGCCACTGCTCACTCAGATCAGTCGTTACGCGCCTCGAACTGAATCTTTCCGAGCATTTCGTACCAACTTGCAATATGCGCGGGCTGAAAATCCCCCTAAGGTTATTGCAATTACATCTGCTGTTCCCGGCGAAGGTAAAACTTCGACATCCCTCAACCTTGCAATTTCATTTGCAACATCTGGCATGAAGACTCTGCTGATCGAAGCCGATATGCGCCGCCCAAAAATTAGAGAATACTCAGGTGCAGAAGGCAAGAAAACAGGACTTTCTGACATTTTAAGCGGCAAGATTCAAGGTGATATTGCCGCTCGAGTTCAAGAAGTTGCCTATGCCTTTCCAGACCACGAGTTAACAATCATTTCTTCAGGTACAACCCCACCAAATCCAGCAGAACTTCTTGACTCTGAAACTTTCAAGCAGGTCATCGAATATGCAAGATCACAATTCGACTTTGTTATTGTGGATTGTCCGCCAACACTTTTGGTTGCCGATGCAGCGATCATCGCAGCGCGCACTGATGGAGCAGTGGTTGTGACACGAGTTGCCAAGACCAAGGTAAACCAATTCTTGGGAGCTCGTGAAAACCTCACAAACGTTGGAGTAAATGTCATTGGAGCAGTAATGAACATGATTCCATATTCTCGAACTGATGAATATGGTCGAAAGTACGGATACGGATACGGATACGGATACGGATACGGTAAGTATCGTTCTTACCGCTCTTATCGTGCCTACCGTAGTTACGGTGCATACGGAAATGAAGCGGGATATCATCCTAAAGCTTCATATGCTCCGAAAGACTTTGTTCCAGAAATTGAAAGTGACAATAAAAAGTAACCTTGCCCAAAGGATGGACTAAACATGCAGAAAGTTAGTTCCTCTTCGATCAAGAAGTACTTTCTCTATCTCGCAATCGTAATGATTGTCGGCTCTTTGATTTCATTAGCATCGACTACATTTTTTGCGAACAGGGTTGCCAACCAGTTGAAGGCATTAAAGGTAGATGAACCGCTTATTCGCAATGAGCAGGTTCAGAAAATTAGCACAAGCGTACGGCTTCTAAATATTTCAGTTTCAAATCCGTTTTTTGCATTTACAACTTTGATTGCTACAACACCGCAAACATTTTTACCAACCTCACGCACACTGAGATCAGCCGATCAATTTGTTTCATCGACTTCTGAGTTCTTGCAAAACCAAAAAGGAAGTGAAGTTACAGCCGTAGCTGCGGTCGCCCATTTAGATGAATCCCTGCCGCATCTGCAGAAAACGCTCAGCGCGCTTTCCCAACTACGTCTAGCGGGCCTTTTTACCCCGCTAGACAATAGGTTGGAAGAAATTAGAACCCAGGCTTCTTCCCTGCATGATGCGACCACCTCAATTGCGCCGATTTTGAATATCTTTCCTGGCATCTCAGGTCAAAGTGCACCACGTAATTATTTAATCGCCTTTCAAAACTCAGCTGAAGCCCGTGGGACTGGCGGCATATTGGGTGCTTATGCAGTGATGAACGTTGATAAAGGAAAAGCCAAGTTTTCAGCTTATGGCTCGAACGTTGGACTTGTTCAATTGCAAGACACGCCAATCCCCATGCCGAGTGAATTTGTAAGACTCTATAACGATGACCCTGGTATCTGGCAAAACTCAAACATCTCCCCACATTTTCCGTATGGAGCTCAGATTTGGTTAGCACTGTGGAAAAATCAATCTGGGCAGGAATTAGATGGTGTCTTAACCTTTGACCCAGCAGCCCTAAGTTATTTACTTAAAGCAACAGGACCCATTGTTGTTGATGGAGAAGTCATTGATTCAGAAAACGTAGTACGAGTTACGTTATCTGATGTTTACAAAAAATTTGTCACCAATAATGATTCTCGCAAGAGATTCCTGATCGAGATAATCAAAGCTGTCTCAAAAAAGATTGAGGATAAAGAATTTAAAGCTACCGAGTTAGCCGCGCAAATGATTCAACCTTTAAATCAGCATAGGATCCTTTTCTACTCTACTGATGAAAAAGAACAAGAGATTTTGGAAAAATCCAAAATTTCTGGCTCAGTCTCACGCGAGCTGGACAATCAATATCGATTGGTCATACAGAATACTTCTGGCAACAAAATGGACTATTACTTAGCACGTGATCTTAAGATCGAAACCTTGACCTGTGGTCCTAAACCTCAAACCAGAGTTACATTTACCCTTACCAACACCGCAAAGGCGAAAGAGAAGCTACCTGCATATGTTGTTGGTCGACTGGATTTAAATAGGCCGTCGGGGGTTGCAAATAGTTATGGAACACGGGCAATAGTTTTTGCACCCGTTGGCACTCGCATCATTAGCACCACCGAGATTGCAACAAAGAAGAAATTTGGCTTTTTGGTTAAGGAGAGAGGTCATATAGGTGTTGCTGTACAAGTTGATTTAGCAGCTGGTCAAAGTCAAGAATTTTCACTTGTCTTTAGTGGCGGCCAAGGCAAACTAACAACCCATGTTCAACCACTTGTTATAGATCAAAAAACCACAATCATTGATAGCTGCACGCCATGAGCAAGCCCAGGATTATTACAGTTTGTAAATACAATCAAGCTCGTTCCATAACTTCTGCCGCGATTCTGCGCAGATTCTTTCCAGACTACGAAATTCTCTCCGCTGGCATTCAAGCAAATCCAATTGAGCCGATCCCCTCATCGATTTTACAAATCCTGGACGAGTGGGAGATCACAGAATTTGATGAACGTTCAACCAAGGTTGTTGATTTGCCTACACTGAGCAAAACAGACCTTGTGTTATGCGCGGATGTTGAAGTAAGAGAAAAGCTAATTGAACAATTGAGAATAGGCAGTGTTGAAGATTACTCAATTCGGATCCTAGAAGACTTTTCGCACTCAGCACTTGAAGTACCAGTTGATCCAGTCAGCATGGATGAATCGGATACCAAAGTTCAACTTGCTCGGGCAATTGTTTTAAGTATTCGAGCTGCTCGCCAAGAGTTAGGAATTGCTCAACCGATTACATCCTCACTATTTCCGACGGACAAAGTTGAACACGTACAAGCGCAGAAGAAATTGCTAGAAGAGATACACAACGACCAAGGCGCAATCATTGATAGCGGATTTTCGATCCCTAACCCACTTTTGTGGCAGGCCAACAACTTTAACTTTCTCCCACTAAACCCAAACCGATTAGAAGTTGACCTAACCGCCCCCAGCGGAATTTTGATATCAAAGTTTGAAATTGACCGATCCGCACGAATATTTCTCTCCAAGAAGTATCTTCACTGGCTTGAAGCGTTAGCAGCCCAGCAAAAAATCTATCTACTTACCCAGCCACAATCTGAGCTTCCAAGAAATCGCCTACATGAAGCAATTCTCAGCCTTATCCATTCTTAGAATTCTTGTACTGGCATGACCGCATGTAACCCTGTATCTGCCTTGCACAAGCCCGCCAAAGGGGGTTTAGTGTGTTGTTGCTAAAAAGCAACATAACTCCTAGGGTCACCCCTAGCGCCTCCATAGGCGCAATTGGAGAGTCAGGCCATGCCACACCGCAGCTATCCAAGGATAGTCGCCGATTTCAGGCGGACAATAAGAGTCGCTGACATGGCTGTTGTTTCCATAGCCTTTCTCAGCATTTTGTACTTTCGCGGTTTTATACAGGAATTCTCAAGTTTGAGTCAGATTACTGAGTGGATTATCGTGCTTTTGATCCCCTTCCTATTTGCTGTATTCCTTAGTGGAAACCAGAGTTGGGAATCAGAGGCATACATCGGAACCCTCAAGTTCTATGAAGCTCCATTGCGCGCGAGTCTGAAAACCCTAATCTTGGTCTCTTCATTTGCTTACTTAATCAAGGAGCCAGTCTCTAGAATTACAGTGGTTTCAATCATCGTCATGTCATCACTTGCGCTCGTAGGTGTGCGTTTGATCATGAGCAAAAGCAGCTTTGCTCTTGTGCTCAATTCGGAGGTTGCTGAATTTTTAGTTGTAGCCTCTAAAGATGAATTTGAAAAACTGGAATCATCCCAATCAATTCCTGCTCGAAGTAGTGTCTCTTATGTTCACCGAAACTTAAAAACCAAGGACTGCCCAATAGAATGGGAAAAAATCTGCCTTGAATTAGAAAGAGGGAGCTTTGCAGGCATAATAATTGGTGACTCATTTTTCCCCGGCACGCAAGTGGCTTCCCAAATTTCAACGCTGCAATCAAAGAAGAGTATTGAAGTCTTCCTGCAGAGTCCTATGACTACATTGATTCCTAGAATGCAAATAATTGAAAACAATGAGTTAATCAGAATCACTCGTCCTTTGTTGGTTGGACGTCACGCCGTAATTAAGCGGACCCTCGACATCATTCTTTCTATAACGGCACTCATTGTTCTCTTTCCAGCATTTCTAGTCATAGCACTGGGCGTGAAACTGACTTCTCCTGGCCCAGTTCTCTATATTGATCAGCGAATGGGAAGAAACAATAATCTCTTTAGTTTCCCAAAGTTCCGTTCGATGGTAGTAAATGCCGATTCGATGCGCGCAGATGTCCTTGGATCCCCTGATGAATCAATGCCAGATCGTTACTCAAGAGATCCTCGGATTACACCTTTTGGTCGATTCATTCGCCGTTGGTCTTTGGATGAATTACCACAATTGTGGTGCGTACTCATTGGAACTATGTCTATTGTCGGTCCTCGTCCAATTTTGCGTGAGGAAGATATCGATGTTCGAAAAGAGAATCAGAGTCGCTTTATTGCAAAGCCAGGTCTGACTGGCCTATGGCAGGTCAGCGGGCGCAAGGAAGTTCTATGGGACGCCAGAATGAAGCAAGATGTTTTGTACATTGAAACATGGTCTTTTCTAAAAGACTTGCTCCTTATTGTGCGTACCTTCGGAACAATCATTAGTGGCAAAGGGGCCAAGTAGCTGAAAAGCCAGCAAGTAAAAATATTGTTTGCCCTTTACTTGATTTCCTTAGGTGCAATTGTTTTCACCCCAGTAGATCCAAACTCAGATGGAATATTCGGGTTCATCCAGATAAGTGGACTTACTGAAAGATTCTTAAACCTATTTCTTTTAGTGCCGTTGGCAATTTTCACAAGAATTTCCTTCGCACAACTCTCTTTCCGAACAGTCCTGCTTGTTTGCATCTCAACTAGTTCTGGCATCGAGGTCATTCAATTGCTAATCCCGGGTCGCGTAAGCGACCTTGTAGACGTGTTGGCCAATAGTTTGGGCGCAGGCTTTAGTTTGTTGGTCTTTAGGAGACTTGCTCAAAAGAGATCAACTCATCGTTCATGAGTAGGCAAAATGCATCGATCCGGTAGGACTCACTTGATTCAGCCATGCCTAGCAAAAGGTGATTTTTGGGGGGCGATAAAAGCGATTTTTCCTGATACAGTTTTGATGTTGCTTTTGCGCAACCTAAATAAAGTAAAGGCCCAAAGCTTGCAAGGGCCATAGTTCTGTGGGAGTGAAAGTGCTCAAAGCGTATGTATCTGGTAGATCTGTGAAATCAACAGTTGGCGTATTGGTCATGGCCTTACTAGTCGGCGGGATTAGCGCGCAGGCTTCAGGTGTATTGAATTCACCTTCTGGTGGATATCTCATCTGTGTTGATTCGAAAACAAAATTGATCACTCACCCTGGAACATCAAGTTGCCCTAAAGGTTCTAAGCGCCTGGTGATTGGGGCGGCCGGCAAGGATGGCGCTACCGGTTTAACTGGTGCCGCTGGATTGAACGGCGTAGATGGTAAAGATGGAAAGACCTTGTGGAATGGCGTTAAGGATCCTGATAACACATGGGGTACGCCGGGAGACATGTTCATTAATTCAGTTACAAGAACCTTGTTTGGACCAAAGAATCTAGATGGCACATGGCCTGCAGGTGTTTCAATGGTGGGGCCAAAAGGTGATCAAGGTCCGACGGGATCTATGGGACCTGCGGGATCTATGGGACCTGCCGGTGCAAATGCAACTTTGAAGATTACAGAATTATCAATCTGTGGGAGCAACCGTACATCGCTGTGCAAAGTTGGCGTACAAGGCCCCGGTGGCGGTCTGATTTTCTTTGTTGATTACCAGGATGAGTACGCCGGATTCAATTACTTAGAAGTCTCGCCATCTAGTTGTGAAATGGCAGATCAGGTTCTTGGAAGCGGATTCGGTGTGGAATTTTCAGATTACGACCGCGAAAATTACCAACAAAGAGAAAGATATGACGAAACTATTGCAGCCAGTTTGATGAACTACTCTGGAATGCAAGTTGGGAGTGGAAGTAACAATACTCAAGTATTGTTGAATTCATTCTCAGCTCCCTCGAAGGCTACAGCTGCTTACTATGCAGACTCTCTAACCTGCGGCACTAAAACAGATTGGTTTCTTGGTTCCGTTGGCGAATACTTGTTACTAGAGAGAAACTTGCCTGGATTGCTGCTCAAAGATGCCACGGAATCCCGGCCTGATAACGGACGGAAAAACTTTTGGACTTCATCAATCTCGTTTAGTTCTTCTAACTTTAGCGCGCAGAGAGCTTATGAAATCGAAGTCGAGCAGGGCATTCCTGAATTTGACGATGAATCGGTTGGAGATATAAAGAGAGTTCGAGCCATACGATCTTTTTAGAAGAGGCTAAATCTCTAATAACAGTCCTCCGCTGTGCCCACTAATGGTTGAGTAATATCACTTGGCGGGTTAAAGCCAAGAGATCATAAGATTCGCGACGAGGCTATTCTTCTATAACCGGTAGATGTTGCGTCGATTGGTGGCTTAAAGCCACGGGATTCTCGTATTCGGCAAAGGGTTGCTTTGATTTAAAGCGACCAAATGCTCAACGATTAAGTCTAGCTAGTTGACACATCTATATTTGTTTAGATATAGTTGTGTTATGGAAATGAGCGTCCCTGAATTTGCACAGGCCAAGGGCCTTTCGCCTGGACGGATCCTGCACCTCATCCAGAGTGGCGGCATAGAGGCAAGAAAAATCGGAGGTCGATGGTTGATCAATGAAAGCCAACTCATTTTCGCTCCGAGGGCTAGTAGGGCATTAAGCCCAAAGATGCAAAGGGCCCTGCAGCAACGAATGGCCAATTCCCCGGTTTTAGAACCACTTCAGGGATCGGAGAGGTTGAGACTGGAAGAAAAGATCTGTGAGCTTAAAGAGCATCATGACCCGGCTCTGCTGCTCCGCTCATGGGTAAAGCCGGATGAAGAAGTTCTAAAGTTGAGCGCAAGTGCCAGGGATCTCCTGAAAATTCAAAACGCCCACGAATTGGTCCCCGCAGGCTCAAGCGATCCAGCCAGCAAAATTTTTGAGCAAAACAATTTTGAAGCCTATGTCGAACGCAAGAATGTGCAAGAAATTCTAAAATCGTATCTGCTTGTTAAATCTGAATCTCCTAATGTGATTTTGAGGGTGATCGACCAACCCCTCGAACTTCATTTACTTCCAGTTAAACTCATGATTAACCTATCTCACAAATACAGTGCTCGTGAGCGCAAGGTAGTTAAAGATATGGTGAGTCAAATATGAAATCAATCGAATTGCCTGAGCTGCACTTTGGCCAATATCAGAGTTGGGTGGGCCTACTCGAATTAGCGAACAAGATACCAACGGGTTGGACTTTAATCGGAGGACAACTTGTCCAGCTGCATTGTTGGGAGAAGGGAAAATCACCGGCGCGAATCACCACAGATATTGATACCGTCCTAAATGTTGTATCTAATCCGGACATCTTGAAGACATTTACTAAAGCGCTCCGAGATTTAGGATTTACCCCAAAAACTTCTGCAGATGGATTGCAATACAAGTGGGTTAGAGACCTAGCCGAAATCGACGTTCTTCTTATGGACAATATTGGAGAACGAGCACTTTTGCGTAAAGGGATTTCTGGTGCACCGAGTCTCGAAACTCCTGGTGGGCGCAAGGTCCTAGATTTCACTGAAAAGTTAGAGGTTCGATTAAATGGACTTAGCGCCGTAATTAATCGCCCGTCCCTAGCCGGAGCTCTATTCATTAAAAGTGTTGCAGCTTCAAACACGAATGATTTTAGCCGAGATAGACATTTAATTGACTTCACAATTTTGACGACTCTGATTGATAGCCAGACATTATTCGCAATTTCAGATGTCAAAGTAATAAATTCTATAAAATCTGTTATTGGAAACATGCGAAGCCGACGCGATCTCCTCTCAATGATTCTGGGTGGAGAAGAGGGACTAGAGCGCCTTGAAATTGGTTTAAGCTAGCATCTATCGGAAACCACTCATAGTGAATGAGTAGTTGTTCGTTCAATGTACTCACTACTGAACAGTTTATAAATGATATTGAAGTAAGGAATATCATTTATTCTTTCCTACCTCCGCAAATGAGTCCTGAATAACCTTGACGAGGTGCTTTTCGAATGCAGTACAATTCACCTATGAGCAGACGCTTAGAAGAACTCAAGGCTAATAGCATCGCTATTCGCCAAATAGCAGCGCGCCATAAAGCCTCATCAATCGCAATTTTTGGAAGTGTTGCGCGAGGCGAAGACACTGAAAATAGTGATTATGACTTCTTGGTTACCTTTGAAAAGAATTCATCACTGCTTGACACTGCCGCTTTGATGAATGACCTAGAGGATTTCTTAGGCTCTCATGTGGATGTTGTATCACTTGGCGGTTTAAAGCCAAGAGATTTCAGAATCCGTGAAGAAGCTATTCCTCTATGAGTGCAACAGATAAAGAACGTGTTGAGGATATTCTTGAATTTGCGGCTATCGTGACCCACCAAGTCCAATGCGGTAAGATTTCCCTATGTCGATGAACTTACAACAGCTAAAGGAGCGAAGAGAGGCCATTATTGAAATAGCCTCCCGAAACCGCGCCTTTAATGTTGCCGTATTTGGAAGCGTTGCACGGGGAGAACAGACGGCCGAGAGTGACGTAGATTTACTCGTCGATTTTCTTCCGGGATCATCTTTAGTTGACGAATATCGATTAGAAAAACAATTGTCTGAATATTTAAGTGTCTCCATAGATCTAGTGCCACGCGCAGGATTGAAGGATAGGGATTCCCATATTCGAGAAGAGTCTGTGATTCTGTGAGCAGGAGCGATTCTCAGAGGATTTTGGACATCCTTGAGCGGGCTGATCGAATCTCTAAAATTGTTGAGGAAGGTTACGAAAAGTTTTGCCAAGAGGACAAGAACTATTCAGCAATAGAACGGCATATCGAAGTTATAGGGGAATCTGCGAGTCAACTTTCAGAAAGTACCCGTGAGTATTACTCGGAAATTCCTTGGCAAGAAATCATTGGAATGCGCATAAGACTCGCCCATCATTATTTCCGAATAAATGAGGAAAATGTCTGGGGTGCCGCAACAAGAGATGTCTCACTTTGAGCGGAGACTCTTAAAGCAAAGCCTCTAAATACTTAGTTTGCCTCAGAATTTTACTAGAGGAGTGAAACTCTTAAATCGAGATTGCCTCATAGTTTATGAGTTTGCTCCTGCGGGATCTAAGTCTGGGGAAGATCAAGCTAGAACCAAGTGAAGAACGTTAATCTTATAACATTTGATTCATACGTTGTCGAAAAAACATTTTTAACCATTTGTATTTGGGTAACAGACTTAGAAGTATGTTATAAATTCGATCAGTTTCTGCTTAGACCTACTAAGCTCAACTAAGAAAGAAGTAAACTCAATTTTGTCTATGGCAGTATTTATGCATGGTTTCCTGAGAATACTTGAGGATTTCAAGGTGTAGACTCGCTATATGAGTTTCTCCTCGGCAATCGCCTATAAGAAAGCGTTGGGAAAGAAAGAAGTTCCAGTCCGTTTTGCCGAAATGTCCTTAATTTTTTTACTTGTCTTTATTGCACTAGAAAGACTTGCGTTCACATTCAGTCTGGGTTTTCCCAAAGAATTTTTGCTTGGAATAAAATACGCAGCGGTACTTTTGATGGTAGTGGCTGCAATCCAAAAAATTAACAATAAAAACAATCCTAGTTTGCCCTTTGTCAAAGGGTTAGTCTCTACCTCTTGCTTAATTGGACTACTTTCATTTTTCCAAAAGTCGGAGCCCAATGTGGCAGACAACCTCCAGGCTATGACTAGTTGGTTCTATATAGGGCTTTCAATTTTTCTTTCAGATGACTTTTCATTAAGGTTTATACGGTCTTTAGTTAAAATTACCACCACTTATAGCACCGTGTCATTATTTTTTGGTGTTAGGGCTTTTACAACAGACTTCCGGCTCTCTTTTTTTGGGCTTGATACGAGATTGGTGGGCTTCTTTGGTCACCCCAATACCACGGCTCTTGCGTCGGCACTATTTCTAATTCTTTCATTACAGCTAAAATTAGAAAAAAAATGGATTGTGCTCAATTTGACTGTTCTTGTTCTCACATTCTCAAATACAGTCTTTATTTCCTTACTAATCTTGATCTTAATTTCGGTAGTTATTAGACACTTTTCAACTCGAATTGTCTTACTGACTATATTTGTCATTGTTTCTCTTCAGTCCGCTGCTCCCTTTTTAATCACACAGAGGATTGAAGATCAGAATGATCTCAGCAGTCTGAGTAATCGTTCAGGTGTTTGGTATTGGACCTTGTCACAGTTAGAACGCAATGACTTCAATCCAATTCCGTTCACATTCAACCGAAACTTTGAGGCCTCAAACATATTCTTCGTTCATGCCCACAATCAAATGCTAATGGATTTAGTAAAGGGCGGCTTTTCGAGAGCTTTCTTAGTCCTGGTATTCACTTCTTTTTTGATTCTTGTTGCGTTACTTGCAACTAGACATTTTAATCAACCATACCTTTTACTCCCAGTCCTACTCTTTGTACTTAATCAAGCAACAGAAGTGCCGCTCTATATTCCCAAAATTGATTCAAAGAGCCTAATTCTAATTGTTGCCGTAGTAGTTACTTTAAATGGTGGATGGAAAAACCAAAGCGAAGTATTTTCAAATAGATTGCACTCGAGCAAATGATTCATGTTTACACCTGGGGTGGATTCAACAATTTTGGAGACGACTGGATAAGTGAAGTTGGAAGAAAGCTATTGTATGAATTCACTCCAAAATTTCACAACCGTTTAGATACGGGATCACCCCTTCGCAAGTTTAGGAATGACCATTCGGCGTATGTTAATGACTTTCACTCAGATTCTGGATTATCTCCATTGATTATATGGGGGGGAGGAATTTTTCCATTTGACATTTCCAGTTCAAATGTTGAGAAGTTTACGAAGATTTTTTCTAAGTCACAGAGGAAAGTCTATGCCTTTGGAATCGGTGTAGGAGAAATCCCGATAGAGCATCGGAAAATGGCTCATAATTTTTACTCCAGATTTCAGCAACCCATATATGTGAGATCTCAGTTGGATGTCGATTCACTTCTAAGTCTAGGGATTGAGGCAATACTATCGTGTGATGTGGCCTTGCTCGATCCCAACCTGAGTGAATACAAACAAATGGGAAAAGAAAATTCTGGATTTAGCACCATCATTCTTCCCAAGTTGAAAAAGATTTCAACCGAAAATTCCTACCGCGAGAACTATTTTGGAAAAGTCATGGACATCATTCGCGATAATAAGACGAAAAGCCCTATCTTTTTTCTAAACTATGGAGGGAGAAGAGGTTCCATCCCACACGGAAACGATTCACAATTCTGGAAAAACGAGTTTCCGCAAAGAATGTCCGCCCCGAATTTAGATGTATTCAAAAGTCTAGCTGCCGACTCGGAAGTTTTCGTTTCAGGACGACTGCACACCAGTATTTTTCGTCTCTTAACAGGCAAGGAAGTGTATTCAATCGCCTATCAGAGT
>Ga0247833_1004434_pt1 | contig 17440 bp, 20 predicted proteins | sample LaCruzMarch2015__7_FD_187117 | JGI IMG/M metagenome (GOLD analysis project Ga0247833, IMG submission 187117) | Freshwater microbial communities from meromictic Lake La Cruz, Castile-La Mancha, Spain - LaCruzMarch2015_8m | ecosystem: Environmental > Aquatic > Freshwater > Lake | place: Spain...
TTACTTTTCGTTGCTGTTGTTAATGTTGTTGTTTGTTGTGTTGATGTTGTTCGGACTCGTGTTGACCTTCTTTTTCTTGGGCAATTAATTTTTGGCGGCATCAAAAACAGTCCCTTTGTGCTTCTATTATTTTAATGACGTCATACCTCCGAGTTCACACATGAAAAAAGGAGCCGTTGCATTCTACGAGTTCCGACGTAGACTTTACCAATCTTGGGAGCGCCACCGAAAGCGTCCCCGAACCCAAGAGAAAAAAGAACAATACTCAAAATCGAGCCGATTTTTTATTTCGTGTTTGGGTGAGCACACGACGTCTTCCACCCATCAGTCGTCACACGAACGCCCTACGGCGGTGGATTTTAATACATTATTGATTCGAGTTAAAAAAACCGTGAGTTTTATTATGCGCGCGTGTCCGTCGTTGGCCCTCGCTCGTTGGAAACTCGGCATCGTTGGACAGTTTTTTGATTGTTGGAGGAGGTGGGGGGCGGAAAGAGAACGATTTTGCCAACGACGACCTCACAATGCTGCGATAAGAGAATACTCTCGTCGTCTTATTCTCGGTGGTTTTTGCGAGAGATACCCAAACGCCTCTAGCCGTGTGAGTTCCCGTCATCATTCCTCCTGTATAGCGGTCGTCGATGGGTTGGTAGGGACGGAGTTGTCAAATCTCGGAGACTTTGAAGTGACGCATTTTGAAGTGAACCCGTCATTGCTTTTCTCGTCCTCGACAGTCTTCTAACCATTCGTATTCGATTCATCGCTCTTCTCTCACTTTGCCACTTCCACAGAGCATTCCATTGATTGCGCAAAACGAAATCGCCGTTGGAGAACGAAACGGACGTCATTGAATCACAACTACATCGCGACTCATTTTGCACCCGACAGAGCGTAAGCGGAACGATAAGAAAGAGAGACTCCAATGGCAATTCTACGTTCGCGATCAGTCGTCTCCGGTAACAGTCCTGGAAGGGACGGCGCCGTCGGCATCGAGCAGGAGCATGGTGCCGGAGGAGTGGCGGTAGTAGCAAACGTGGCAGCAGATCAAAGCCGTCCCATCGATCCAGAGACCATCGCCTCGGTTGTACTTGGCACGAAGCGCAAACCGGAGAATAAATTCCTCGCGGCCTCAATACGCAATGCCAAGACGGCCATGCTACGAATTGCAACATCGCCCATTATCACTGGTTCGTCCTCCCCCAATAGTAACAACAATCGCATTGGCATGAGAAGCTGGAGCGTGGGCGAGATTTACAACAATGGGGAGAGTCCTCATACGCCACTCCTAAGTGGAGGAGGAAATGGTGGTGGGGTGGTGATGAAGACGGGACATAACAACAACTATGCAACGCCTACCCGACTACTCACGATGACTGCTCCTTCGTCAACGAGCGGCAGCAAGTTGCATCATCAGAAAGCAAACACATTACTACTGTCGGCATCACCACGAACGATCGCACTTGGCAAAAAGAATGTACTGGAATGGTTAGATGACGATGCACCCTCTGAGCTATTGCCCAAGATCCTCTCATTCTGTGGATCTCGGAAAATGCATGCATTATCGAGGTTGAATAAGAAGTGGAATGCGATTATGAAGGATGAGTACGTTTGGCGGACACTGTGCGAGGATACACACAAGGTACGCGTGTTTGATATCATCGCATTACACTCTATACACTTCTCGCCGTGAACTCACCCAATCATTCATGTCACCCCTCCTCCTCCTCCTCAAAAATGTGATTCGATAACTGCAGTGGTCCGATTTAGATGCACTCCCGACATCCTGGGCTCAACACTACAAACTGAACCCAATTGTACCAATCGACTATGATTCCGTAGACGCGGCATTTGAATCGATCTCTACTGGACCAGAATGCACGTCATCGGATAATCGTGTGGCCCAGCGTTTCCGTGAACAGCATAAAAGTGCGCGTATCCTCGTCCATCCTGGACCCTACTTCCTCCGACGGCCGATCGTTGTCAATGTCATTGGGAGTGCAACCATCACAATCGAGTCGATCGCGGATCGTATGCAGGATCCGGAATATGGTATGACATGGCAGAAGAACTATCACGGATCATCGATCAAACGTGTGAATATGGGAATGCTCAGTCCTCGAGATTCGCATGCTGTAGCAAACGGCGATGAAGTACGGAGACCGTCTTCCGCGTCATTGCGACAATTATTTGGATGTGGACGTCGATCGTCTTTGTCGGCTGCTGTGAATATGGATGATCGATCACACTCCTCGACGTTCTCATCAGAAAATGACGACGAAGATGATGATGATCAGGCCGAACATCGTGCCTTCTTCCTCCATTCATGCTTCCATGGCCGGCCACGGGCGTTACTTTGTCTTGAGTCTGGTCGCGAGAATGAGCCGGTAATACGTGTTCGGCAGGGCACGGTAAACGTACGTGGATTGAAGCTTGTGCACTACTGCGAGGGCACCGATATCTGGAATGGCAACGCGGCAGTTCAGGTCCAGAGAGCCTTCGGACGGAATGGCCGACCAATGATTGTCGTACCTCCATCGATAATTCCCACGGCCAACCTGTCAGACTGTGACATCATGTCACTCAGCGGTCGAGGCGTGGTCGTCATTGACGGTGCTATATCGTCCATCCATAATTGCAACGTGCACACTTGTGCTGCCACGGGAATCTATGTCGGCGGGGCTGGGAGTTTGGCAAATATGACACAAACCGATGTCGTCGAAAATGGCACGGGCAATACACGAACAATTCACAGCAACGAACGTCGGCGAGGCGTCGCTCGTGGTCACTCGGGTGTATATGTTGAGAATGGCCTCGCGACGCTCCGCAATTGCAACATTTCTGGCAATACGTTGACGGGCATCTCGGCCGTTTCGACAGATGAGGCACGCTTGCATATTGAGGATTCGGACATACGCGCCAACCTAACCGATCAGATGGAGCTACCCAGCCCGACATCCGGTAGGAGTATCAACCGGAACAATACCATTGCGAGTGTGGGCGTAGGACGTCCAAGATCGAAACATTTGATGGATTCGGTCGTGCTAGAGAGCCCTCGTGGAGGGAGGGATGGATCACTTCCTCAGAGTCCGTTGTGAAATGGGCAGTGTAAGAAGCAGATGATATCGTACACATCGGAAAGACAATGACATTTTTTAGAGCTACTAGAGAGAGGACGGAGGATTAGGTTGCCTGCGAACGAAGACTTGAACTTTCACTAACATAGAGACACATTCCATTTTGCCTTTTGCTTTTCCTTGGCCTTATATTAATATTGATCACAATCGTGCAAGCATTGACTCACAACCTGTATGACAAGAGAACTATGTCTCTTATGCTTATGTTGACCACACATGCTGTAAAGCAATCCACCGACATCGCTCAAAAAGTAGTACCAACTGAACACCAACCCAAAGCTGCAATCAAACGCCCGATGTCACTTCTGCGATTCCGTCTGGACAATCAATTAATTCTGAAGACGAGGATGAACTTAATAGTTGGAATCATGACAAATTGCGAGGAATAATCTTGGTGCATCATTAAATTTATGCTAGGCATACTGGAGATGATATATCAATTGTGTGTAAGTTTGGGCCACGGGTTTCAAGACGAGTAGATGTTGAAGTATATAATACTCTGAGTAAAGCTTTCTAAGCAATTTTTTGATTTACAAATCTTATTATGTCTATCTTCCATCATAAGATACATTTCTATCAAATAGTGACATATATAACTAATGGAGGGCACCATATCTATAATTTCATGTAACGGAGCATCCGCTTCCTATATCCACGTGGGATCAGCTTGACTGATTCACTTTCCTTACCCACTGTTGGTGTTCCCGCAAAAGTGGGACCCATGGTGGGTAGAAGTGTTGGAGAACCTCTTTCAATGTCCGTGGGAGTTTCAGTGATTTCAACAGGTGGGGTAGGTGTTGGGGGTGGAGTTGGATTGCAAATGTCCATTTGCATGCATTTTCCACCGGCCATGTTTGCAGCACAGCATTCACCAACAGAGTCATAGAATATCATGCTGCTATAGTCCTCCTCGTTTGGATTATAGTAACCATTCGTACAAGTTTTTGCTCCAATTGCACCACCTGACAGTTCGTTAAAGATCAAGAACCATTTGCGATACTCGCAAGGTGTCGGAGCAGGAGTCACCGGAGAGAGCGTGGGCTCGTCCGTGACAGGAACAGGCGTAGGATCAGGTGAAATAAGCTCGACTGGTGCGGGTGTGACTGGAGCGGATGTTGGGTACTCGGACGGAGGAGGGGTTGGATTGCATACATCATGAATCATGCATTTTCCACCAGCCATGTTTGCAGCACAGCATTCTCCAACAGAGTCATAGAATGTCATGCTGCTAAAACCCTCCTCGTTTGGATTAGAGTACCCATTCGTACATTTCTTTGCTCCAATTGCACCACCTGAAAGTTGTGCGTACATCAGGTACCACTTGCGATACTCACAAGGCGTAGGGGCAGGAGTGACAGGCGAGAGCGTGGGCTCGTCCGTAATTGGGGCATACGTGATGATCTCGATTGTAGTAGGCGAGAATGTTGGCAACATAGTAATGGGCTGAAACAAGTATGACAAATAATGTGAGACAGTGTGTTAAGTCAATCATGGAGTACATTGTTCATTATGGTACACACTCACTGCAAGAGTTGGGAAATCGGAGGGAGGTGGGGTTGGATTGCATACATCATGTGTCATGCAATTTCCACCAGACATATTTGCAGCACAGCACTCTCCAACAGAGTCATAGAATGTCATGCTGCTAAAACCCTCCTCGTTTGGGTTAGAGTACCCATTCGTACATTTCTTCTCTCCAATCTCATTGTACATCAAGTACCATTTGCGATACTCGCAGGGCGTAGGGGCAGGAGTAACAGGCGAGAGCGTGGGCTCGTCCGTAACTGGAGAGTACGTAGGCTCAGGCGTAATAAGCTCAACTGGTGAGGGTGTGGGGTACTCTGTAGGCTTGTTCGTCACAGGAGCTTGTGTTGGGCTGTCGGTGGGCTCATCTGTGACTACTGGGAAGAGCGTCGGCGAGAGCGTGGGCGAGAGCGTGGGCTCAGGTGTGATAAGCTCGACTGGAGCGGGTGTTGGGTACTCGGTAGGTGGATTACACACATCAATCGTCATGCATTCTTCACCATCCTCATCTGACATGAAATTCTGAGCACAGCAGTCGTCAACGCTATCATAGTATATCATACTACCAATAATACTGCTCGAGTATTCTCCGTTAGTGCACAACTTGGCCCCCATTGCACCTCCGGAAAGCTCAGTATAAGTGAAGTACCATTTGCGATACTCGCAAGGCGTTGGAGCAGGAGTAACGGGTGAAAATGTGGGCTCCGGTGTGACAGGCGAGAGCGTGGGCTCCGGTACGATGAGCTCTTCTGGTGGAGGTGTAGGGTACTCGGTAGGCTCGCTCGTCACAGGAGCGTCTGTTGGACTGTCGGTGGGCTCATCCGAGACTGGGAAATATGTAGGCTCAGGTGTAATAAGCTCGACTGGAGCTGGTGTTGGGTTACATACGTCAATATACTTGCAAGTTTCAATGGCACCATCAACAAGCTTAGCACAGCAGTCGCCTAGAGTGGCGAACAATTCCTGAGAATCAGAATCAGTGTCATATCCGTTAGAGCACTTGGTGACGCCATCGATGGTAATAATGTAGTATGAACGATATCCGCATGGCGTGGGTGCTGACGACCCCCAGTTGTCCATCACAGGAGCAGGCGTGGGCTTCTTCGTTGGCTTCTTCGTAGGCTTCTTTGAAGGATAAGGAGTTGGCTGGTACATGTTTGCGCAGAAAGAAATAAGTATGTTTGCTTGTTTGGCGTTCGATATATAATGATAATGATACATACACTTACCTCAGGCACAATGAGCTCTACTGGTGAGGGTGTGGGGTACTCTGTAGGCTCGCTCGTCACAGGAGCTTGTGTTGGGCTGTCGGTGGGCTCATCTGTCACAGGAGCAGGCGTGGGCTCAGGAAATTTTGCCTCTTCGATTAGTGTTGGTTTTGGTGTCACATATGAAGTAGGTGCTGAAGACCCCCAATTGTCCATTACAGGAGTAGACGTGAGCTTCTTCGTTGGCTTCTTCGAAGGATTCAAAGTTGGCTGATGACATATTTCCAACAGTAGACAGAAGTGAGTATATGTGTTTATTCCGCTATTTGTATATACCTTAAGATATAGACACTTACCTCAGGAATAATCTCAACGTTTTCGTTTGTACCAATTACTGTTGGTTCAGGTGTTGATACAGGAGCAGGCGTGGGCTTGGGTGTGGGCTGTAATGTTGAGAGATAATTGGTGAGCATAAATAATTTGTGCATTGCAAATAGACAAGTTGAAGATGTGTTTCAAAGCCTTTCTCACCGTTTGGGTACCAAGCGTACGGATATCGACGTCAAGAAGGGCAGTAGGTTCCGGTGTGGGCACTCCCTCCTTGCCTTCACCGTCGTCGCATGGTTCGGGCTCACCCGTGACTGTGATAGTAATCATGGCAGTATCGCACATGGGCCGCTCATCACATGCCTCGTACACACAAGTATCAACACCCACAAATTCACTATCAGGAATGTAAATGACCACACTTCCACTGTCAATAACACATGTTCCATTAGTACCATCCATCGTAATAGTCTTGACAACTAAGGGATATCCCGGCACTGCAGTATCATTCACAAGTGGTGTGATGGTTACGGGCGTATCCTTGTCGGTAGTAACATAGTCATCGTACGCAATAGGCACGATGTCTGATGCGATCACAACAATTGATATAGTAGCAGTATCACACCGATCTTCGACATCACATGTCTCATAGACACAAGTATCATCACCAAAGTAGCCACTGTCGGGTAGGTACACTACTTCTGTGCTCGTTTCTGAAATGCTGCATTTGCCATTAGCTCCATTATATAGCAGTTTTGTTACAGTAAGCTCCATCCCTGGAACAGATGAAATGTCATTGATAAGGACTGAGATAGTAACGGATGTATCTACGGAAGTAGATACTGTGTCATCATTTCCCACAACATCCAAGCACGGGGTTGGGCCAGGCTGAGAGCACGTTAATACAAGGAAACGATATATTCAGATGTGTGAAACAATTGATAGACTAAAATATATCCTCAAACGAATGATAGCTTACCGTTACAACTTCAAGTGCATCCGTAGGAAAAGGTGTCGCTGGTGCTGGAGTGACAGGAGCCTTCGTTGGGATATCGGTAGGCTCAAGAGTGATTGGGGCAAGAGTCGGTAAGTCAGTAATTGGTGCATCCCTAGCGGCAAGAAAGGTGTTGACTGAGGTGGTGGTAAGTGTAGTTGGCTCGGGAGTGTAGACCACCTCGGTAGGACTGGGAGTGTTCGCTTCCTTCCCATTATCAATAAGAATGGGAGCCATGGTAGGTGTTTCGGACTCAGTGCCGGTGGGTGTAGTAATAATGATTTCAACACCAGGAATGGCAATAGTCTCACAGTAGCACATACTCGGTTCACTCGGAGATGGTCCACTGATGTCACAACTTACATCTTCAGCTTTGGTCCGTCCCGACGAACAGAGTTGTAATTTGACAACACCATCATCTGCGCCATAGTCTGTACATGGAATACTTAGTGTTTCAGTAAATGCTACAGTTGTAGTAATCTTACAATCACCATTACTTCCTGTCATGACAACATCATAGCATGTATCATCATCAGCATTGAGAATCTTGGCATTGCCTGATCCACTGCCTGCATTACTAGATGTTAGACTTTGGATGGAACATGATTCACCATTGATGGCGGCTAGTGTTGATGACATGTCGTAGTTGGTACCGGTGTAGACAAAGACCTTTATCGGAATGAAAGAACAATGGAGGATGACCGCGAGTCAAAATAAGTGTCACATACATTTCACAAAGCAAATATGAAAGCAATTAATGAAGACGAAAAAGGGAAGCCATTGTGTAAACTAACGTACCGAGAAGTCATATGCTGTTTCAGTAAAGGTACTAACAAAGCTTAGCCTTTCAATGACCATACTCGATCCCATAACACATGTCGGTGGGGCTTCCATACTAATAGATTCCCAAAACTTGGGCCCCGCACATGTGAGTGTTTCGTCGGTGCTGTAGAGTTCTTGGAGACATGAGCTGGTGGAATAGCCATTGCCAGGTGCGATGATTGCCGAGGAGGAGGAGTGTCCATCGCCATTCCATTCGACGTTGTTTGTCATACTCCCCGCCGTGGTGAATGGTGTGGCGATGGAGGAGAGAAGAGCGACGAGCGCCACATTGACGAATTTCATCGTACTTGAATCTGATGTTGACTTGAGAGAATGTGAAGATGCGATGTTCCTATCTGTTGCCCTGCTTTGTGTATCGATGAGGTCGAGGAGACTTTTTATGGGGGGATAGGAGTGGTTCAGCAGCAAAGTAAGTAAGTGCACACAACAATCTTCTCTGAATGACTGGGATTGAAATGTACCCTTTAACGCATGCAACCGCAGAGCGGTGTCACCTGCTCACACACCCCCAACCACTCCGTGGCCTTCAATGTTACCCCAATATTGGCCAAGCCACTCAACGACGGTGGAGTCAAAGTCAAATTCAATTGAGCGAGAAACATGGTGCCGTTAGGTCGAGAGTTGAAGAAAGGCAGTTGTTTCTAGAGGCGGGAAGTATTGGCGATGAATTTACTCGCCATAAAGAAAGTACGTGTTGTGTTCCCGCTCTCAAAACCGCGGAACCGCAGTTCAAGGTTTGCGTCATCGTTGTTGTCATCTTGTTGATTGGGAACTACTTCATATCAATCACCATGAAGATCGCAATTCTCTTTGCCTCATTCGCCGGAGCATCGGCGTTTGTATCTCAAGCGCCCAAGTCTGTGGGGTACGTTCTCATATATTTTTTTGGTATCCGAAACGGTGCACGGCGGGGGAAATGGACGCGAGGAGATGGATGAAAATCGAGGTGGTCCGTTGCGCAATCAAGGTGGATATCTCTTTCATAGATACGGAGATGTGCACGTGACGAAAAGCGAATAATTCTTTGTCTGTCTTGCACAATGATTGGTGTCGCGGAACGAACGTGAGGCATGATTACCGTTGTCATACGCGTTATATTTATACATGCGTGGAGACGAGACTTTATTATTGATTTGTCCCCGTTTGATTGTGAGGAATTTGTCTCATTGCAAAATTGTCATCTAAACAAATCCATTTATTTCCTCTCAATCCCCAACACAACACGCGCAGGACATCGCTGAACCTAAAGCAGGATTTCCTCGAGTACACTCCCTACTACGATCACAGCGAAGTCAAGGTTAATACCTTTAAGAATAAGGCACCCTTCACCGGTAAGGTCGTGTCCACGAAACGCATCGTCGGTCCCAAGGCCACCGGTGAGACTTGTCACATTATCATCGATCACAATGGTGATTTTCCTTACATTGAAGGCCAATCATGGGGCGTTTTGCCCCCCGGCACTCGTGAGAAGGATGGCAAGCCTCACGCCGTACGTCTGTACAGTATTGCCTCCTCACGATACGGTGATGATATGACCGGCAAGACTGGCTCACTCTGTGTCCGTCGTGCGACCTACTGGTGTCCTGAATTAAAGGCTGATGACCCAACCAAGAAAGGCGTGTGTTCCAACTTTCTTTGTGACTCGACACCCGGCACATCTATTGATATGACCGGCCCCGCCGGTAAAGTTATGCTTATGCCAGAACAGAATCCCAACACTGATTATATCATGGTCGCAACTGGTACAGGGATTGCCCCCTTTCGTGGGTTTGTCCGACGTCTATTCTTCGAGGCCACCCCCGCCGCGGATGTGTACAAGGGTGAGGCTTGGCTCTTCCTTGGCGTGGCCAATTCCGACGCCCTGTTGTATGATGATGAATTCCAAGATGCCAAAAGTCGTTACCCCAAAAACTTTCGTTTGGATTATGCATTAAGTCGGGAACAGGAGAATAAGGCTGGTGGGAAAATGTACATCCAAGACAAGGTCGAGGAGTATGCCGATGAAATCTTTACCAAGTTGGAGAATGGGGCACACATGTACTTTTGTGGATTGAAGGGCATGATGCCAGGTATTCAGGATATGTTAGCGGGTGTGTGCAAGAGTAAGGGGTTGGAGTATGAAGAGTGGATTAAGGGACTTAAGGAGAAGAAGCAGTGGCATGTTGAGGTGTATTAAATTTGATATTGGTTGAAAGAAATTAGAGATGATGATGATGATGATGATAGGGCAAATTGTTGGAAACAGAATTGTCTCAATGAGCTGATGAGTACGTGCGATATTCTTTGTGTTGGTGTGTGGGTTGGCAGGTTCTTTATTTTTGTTAAAACCACATCTTGTGCCACGCTAAAGAGACGTGCTAACTATATGCAAGGAAAGATAACATGAGTGTTTCAAATATTTATCCCTTTTACCAAAACTTTGATGCTTGATCATCTATCACTTTCATTTAACTGTCTTGTCGTAGGATCCTCATGGTAATGCACCATACTGAAACCAAACTCGGTTGCACTCCAGTTTATGAATCAATTGCATTCTCTTCAACTTCCTCCTATCTGATCATTGCACATCATATTGATGACAGCGTCTCTTGCTTCACTTCTCATCTCGGCACAAGAATTATTGTAAGCTACCAAAGTTGAGTTTATAGATTCTCTATTGACATAACCTTGCTCAAAGGATAATCTCAATTCAGGCATAGCTTTTAAATCCCCAGCAGATGCAGCAATTGTCCAATATTTCATAGCTCGTTCCTTGTTTCCAGAATTATACTCAATTAATCCAAGAGAGTTTCTTGCCACTTCGTGTCCTGCCATAGCCGCGGCCTCAAGGTGAAACTTGGCCTTCTTCAAATCTCCCCCCATATAATAAATGTTGCCCAGGTTAGAGTGTGCCTTACTGTGTCCAAGCTCTGCTGCCCTAGCGTATAGTTCCATTGCCTTTGTCTGATCCTGCTGAATACCGTTTAATCCCTGGTAATAAGAATCAGCCAGCATATAAATCGCACCGGCATCATTTACCTCCACCCGCTTTGTTATATCTTCAATATTCTCTTCAGCTGTTTTTTTGCCTCGGTCGGAATTACAAAAGGGACACCTCTCATCGTTTTCAGACTCAGCGAAGGAGTACGCACACCCTCTACAGATACTCTTTCCGCAACATGGATAATATTCATCCATAGCCTTATCTTTCAACTCCTTATTTGCAATCGAAAAGTCGTAAATTGGTACGGAAGTTACAGTAGCGTTTGAAAGCGAGATACAAGATAACAATTTTATGGGCATTGGTAGGAAGCAAATGGGACAATCCTCCTTGGCCGGCGGGTCCTTGAACAATGCCTCATCGCTTAGCTCAGCAGCACGTTGTTTGCATTGTTTTTTGTGCGTCGGCCAATGCTTGTGCTGGCATTCGGCGTTGCAGTATTTGACGTCCATACACGCCTTGCATGACTTCAGACCAATGCCCCCATCAATGCCGCATTCGGCACAGCGGTAGACCGTCGCATCGAGACGATGGTCCATTGTTGTTGTTGTTGGTGGCACCAAACCTTTTCCCGCTCAATCGTCAAAACATCCGAGAAATCTCCTCCATGACGGTCCTAACATCTCTCTTCGTTATTGTTGCTGTCATGCTCTCGTCATCATCCTTCTTGGACGGTGTAGCCGCCTTCTCTTTCTCCTCTCCTTCAATTTCTTCTTCCAGACTGAGCATGATGAGCGGCGGCGGTCGATCGCCATTAGCGCAGCAGTATAAGAATGTACAGTCCATTCGGGGAGGGGTTCTAAGTGGGAGTGGATACAGCCGCCCAAGGCTGGCCCCGCCTGGCGAACCGGAACCGGAGGTAAGAGCTTAGACTGTACACTACTATATACATTTCCTACGGTGTGCTTATGTGCTTCACCACACTCGCTCCATCAATCCAATCACCACCTTCCAACTCGTTCATGCAAACACGACGAACAAACGACGAATGATGTATCCAGGTTGATCCACGGCGTAAAAACCCCGACGATCAACCAGCACGTGGTCCAGTACGTATGCCGGTAGTCGATGATGGAAAGGGTCAAAAGGACGTCATGTCCCGCTTACTCCAAGATCGGATCATCGTTTTAGGTCAAGGCGTGGATGACGAAATCGCCAACGTCCTGGTGGCCCAATTATTATACCTGGCCAACGAGGACCCGACCAAGGATATTACCATGTACATTAACAGTCCGGGCGGGAGCGTCAGCGCCGGCATGGCGATTTACGACACGATGCAATACGTCCCGTGCGACGTCTCGACCGTGTGCTTCGGCATGGCCGCGAGCATGGGCGCCTTCCTCCTCGGGGCCGGCGCGCCGGGCAAGCGCAGGGCGTTGCCCAATGCCCGAATAATGATCCACCAGCCGCTCGGCGGTGCGCAGGGCCAGGCGGCCGACATCGAAATACAGGCCAAGGAAATATTATTCATACGCGAGGTGCTAAATACGTACATTGCCGAGTACTGCGGTCAGCCCAAGGATAAAATCGAGGCCGATTGCGATCGGGACTTCTTCATGACCGCCGAGGAGGCCGTGGATTATGGCATTATCGATGAAATGATACAAACCAAGACTAGTCATATTACCAAACCGCCCATGCCTATTCTATGAGAACAGAATAATGAAAGGAAGATGTAGATGAGGTCGTTGGACTGAAAGAGGAACAAGTGTGTGTGCGTGTGGGGAATTTGGGAAGAGATATTGATTGTATGACACACTACCAATAAACTATGAAAGGAGATCGTTTGTGGGGAAAAGGGGTCTGCGTGTACGTGCGTGTCTTGTGTGATGGTAGGGGGGGGGTAGGTTGAAGTTGTTATTTATTTTCGACGACACCATCATATCAAAAGCTTTGTGATAATACAATGTCATATCTACTTGCCTGAGGTAAAGATACACAAAAATTACATTAAAAGAAGGAATCATTTTGCCCAAAGTAACCAGTCCTTTGCCATTTCATATGCAGTCCATGATATAGCCACACTGGGTGCATGTAATGCTACACGAGGGACTGTACCCCGGAATAATCCACGTGGTCCCTCCTCGACCAATATTGAATTAAATGCCTCGAGTGGGGTAGAGTAATATGTCCTGAACGGCGTTGACGTTGACGACGACTGTAGTGTTGGTCTTAACATGGAAGAAGAAGGTGACGTCATAGCAACACCATCACCACCTGTAAGGATGGACCGTGCATTTGCCATGGCAGTTTTAGGACAGACCATTGGTTTACCCTGTGCTGCTGCCAATGCACGTTCTTCCAATATTGCCACAGTCTCCCCGCTACCAGCCCCTCGACTACTACCTGATGGATCGACAATGCCCATCCGTTGAGTTTGCAATCGTGTCTTAACTCGATCAAGTGGTGCCGTCAATGCCGACGCGACAGTCCCAGCACCCATCCCCGATAGTAAGATTGTGGCAAAGTGAAATCCTCCTCCTCCATCAATTATTTCATTATTACGACGACTACCATACAATCCATCCTCTAATACACCCCGGAGCCATTCATTCGTTGTCATCATAATCATACCATATGGTACATTGGTCATGACCGTGACAGGGAAGCTACGATACAATCCACCCCATCCCTCCCCCGGGACACCCGCGGCCACATCTCCTTTGACAATGGAAATGAAGGAATGACGCAATCCATCATAATGTCCCAATTGCAATCGTTGTTTCATAGTATCCATGGGTGTCATAACAAAGTCATGTAATAGTGTAGCGACTGTACCGGCAAACATGGCCTGGGTCGGTGAGAGTGTGTCATGTCCTACATGTTTATTTTCATCTGGTCCTCCTCCTCCTCCCTGATGATGATGATGATCATCATTCGACGTCATCATGATTCCTCCACCCTGCTGATCAGTACACATGCTCTTGATAATTTCATAACTCGAAAAGTATAAGGCGTGTGCGGGGATGCATCCCAAGAACATGGCCTGCACGCCACGCCATAATCGTTTGAATCCCCCCGCTCCACTCCCATTGCTCCCTGCTCCACTCAACATTGTCATTTTAGTTTCTCCTGTGGCCGTGGATGATGATAGTGGTAATGCACTCGATGACCGGATCGCACCGCTCGATGTTATATCAGATATTGTTGCACCACGTATTGCTCTATTCTGTTGACTCCATGGTCGATGACCACTTACACGTGCAGATTGTTGAAGTGTAGCCGACGAATTTGATATTGCTGTTGATGATTCGGTAAGATCAACTACATTGGGCGCATGCTGTGCCATTGTGACCATTTGAGCCTTGGCAAGCTGCATGGGATGATACTGTTGAGGTTGAGCTCCTCCTCCAGCTCCTTGATTCATGAGATGCTTCATCGTGGACCAAATCCCCTGAGATTGAATATTAATTGATTGAGATTGCATCTGCTGATGTTGTGTGCCAACAATTCCCACCATTCCGTTGTTCACTGATGTCGTCGCAGTTGCTGCAAGAGAAGAAGGCGCGTTTGTCAGTCCCCTCACCCCGCTACCAATTCCACCAATATTGCCACCACCATCGACGAGGCTACACCCCGCCACGCCGCCACCAGAGGACCCTCCCGACCCTCTGCACGCCTTGTTTAACACCTGACTCTGCCAACAAGTCTTGACAGTATCCAACGGATACAGCAGCGTATGTTCCATCACACCCGCAAAGCTCCCGGCCAAACAATGATCCAAGAATGATAATGGGGATGATGCCGCATCCCATTCCTCCCAATCCAAGTCTTCTACCCCTTCTGCTGCCGACGCCATTTTATTAGTGTGTATTGTTCGTTGTTAGCTCCAACTCGAGACGACAGTGGGTCCTTCCATAACCATGATAGAGTCTGTCTGCGCGGGATGAGATATGGCGGGAGGCCACTGCTTTGGTGTCTACAAATGAAAACAGCTTCGGCTTGTGATGGCGGTACGTGTGAATGCCGGGGGGGATGCCCCCCCCGGACCCCCCCTCTGTTGGTGCGTCACGGGCCCATCCCCCTTTCTTTGTTTTCTCAAGAAAAGATTTTTGGCGAATGAGCGGGATAATATTTTTGGCGAGGGCGTTTAGGATAATTACAAGAAACCACATACAACCCTAACAAACAAATGGCGGGCTGCGGGCCTCCTAAGTTCCACCTGTAATCACTGAGGAGTCGGACAGGAGAGCAATAAGGGCTGCCGGGCTTTAGGAGTACCTCCAAAAGAATAATGTTTGCATTTATTATTGAGTCAGAGGTACCCAACCCTGAGAATGGCAAACTCACCATCTGCCACGACTCTGTCCACGTCTCTATTTGTGCAAAGTATAATGGAGGTAATGTTAGAGATCAGCGTGGCTTGTGCTTCCGTGTCGTGGCAGCACTCTCTGATGCCCGTGATACACATTTTGAGTGCTGTGAAGGGGGGAATTGAGACCAATTGTCTTTTAGTGCACTTATTACTGACCCTGATTTTCCTTTTGTTACAAATATCGAGTCTACTATTGCTATGTTGGAAGGAATTTTCAAACCACATCGGCACAAAGGATCTGGGATGAGTAGGAATGATGAGCATGCTAGAAAGGAAGCAGAACAAAATCGAAAGAAACAGCTTGAAGAAGAAGCAATCGTCATCGGACATTTGAGGAACAAGTAGAAAAGCTCATTGCATATAAGGCTAAGTATGGTGATTTCATGTCCCACGAGATTACAAGGATGATACAACGTTAGGAAATTAGGTGCAGAATGTGCAACAAGGAGACACTAAATTGAATGAAGATGAGAGGCAGGAACTGACATCAATGAGCTTTGCTTGGAATATTGACGAAATTAATGAGAGTAAGCATCAGCAGATGGTTCTTGTGGTACGTTTGATTGTGATTTTACTTTTATTATCCCATAACTTTACTAACAATCTCTCATACTCAGGCAAATGAATCAGGCTGCATTCAAGAAGCTGCAATGCAATGGACCTCTGTGCCAGAAGTGGGCAAAACAACTCTCAAACAGACACCTGCATTCAGGCAGGCTGTCAATACTTGCTTGATAGAAGGCCATGCTCCTGTAGCAATTGCTTTAGCTATCCATGGCACAGCAATTGCTAAAGGTCATTATCCTGGTGAATGTATGGGTGTTGGTATGAATTATGATAAGATTACGAGTACTGTTTACAACTGTAATAGGGCATTGCAAAAGCAAAAAATAAACTAATAGTATATAATGTTTATCTTTCTTTCCAACATCAATCAAAATAGTATATTGAACGAGGTGTTAAGCATTTGTGATGATCGCTGCATCTGCTGGGAGTTATCTTGCCATGCATAAATTGCTAATTGAATTCAATCAGGGTTCGGTCAGTAGAAGTACAATCAACTCAACTTTGGACAGCCTACAACAAAAATTCTTGTGCTGAGATGAGAAGTGAAGCAATAAGAGACGCTGCCATTTATATATGATGTGCAATGATGAAATTTGATTTGAAAAGAATGCAATTGATTCATACACTTGACTAATTACTACATAATACTAGTTGTCACACACACTTCTTCTTCAGGCTTGCACAGGGCGCAATTTGATCAAGGACGATTCACTCAACTTCTTTCATTTTGTTGGTCTGTCTATCGTCATTCCTTCTGCGCCGGCAGGTTCAAACATGCTTAACATTATCTTTCATATTTGTTGTCTGTGTATAATCTACATACCATACACATTGTTACTACTTTCTTCCTTGGGGGCTAATCAATTAGTTGGGAGATGGAGATACATCATTGGCAGTTGTAGTCGTTGTATTCATTGTACCAATCGCGGAGGAGGAGGAGTAATAATCCGATGATGATGAAAGTTGTTCGTCACCAAAGAGAAGATCACCAACAATAGACATTTCATCTCCAATAGAGACACCACTGCTGCTACACAAGTCTGAGAATCCAACTGTGCTACTCCCACCCCCACTTACAGAGAATTTACTACTACTCGTCAAATCATCAGAGTTAGAGGTATTATTGAGATCAAGTTCTGATAAATCAAGGTGGAAAGAGCAGGATCTTTCCCTCATCTTCTTCTTCTTCTTATCGGCCTCCTGCTGATGGTCCAAGTTTGCACCGATGAGAGAATCGAGCGCACGTGGTGCGGCATTTGCGAGGCGATTGACCATGGTCTTCATTATTTGCCAGTAGGTTTATTTTTGATGCGATGAATGTGCGATAATTTATCTCTCGAATAAATATAATATTATAGTCTGGATCTATGAAAGTGATGGACGAAGGAGACACGAGGAATTGTAAGGATATAAAGTCGAAGAAGTTTTTTTCTGGCGTTGCGTACAGCAGACAGATGAAACCGGCAGACGGGTGCACCGAATCCAATGAAACCATCCCATTCGTCGAGATAGAGCTCAGAGTTAGAAACGAACTCAAAACATGACAAC
>Ga0247833_1004436_pt1 | contig 17437 bp, 7 predicted proteins | sample LaCruzMarch2015__7_FD_187117 | JGI IMG/M metagenome (GOLD analysis project Ga0247833, IMG submission 187117) | Freshwater microbial communities from meromictic Lake La Cruz, Castile-La Mancha, Spain - LaCruzMarch2015_8m | ecosystem: Environmental > Aquatic > Freshwater > Lake | place: Spain...
CATCAAACCGGGCCCAATTGGGATGGCATCGTGGATTGCTTTATCTGTGATGGGATCGGGCATGTTCCAGGTGCGGCATGTGCACGCGATCTCGACAACTTGGGTTTGCAAGATACCGCATTTGGCAAGCTGGATTCTGGCCCCGTCCATCCCATTGCTCGGACCCCTGATGCTGATCAACAGATGGCGAAGCTTGATGCCGACATCAAGTCCGTGACCGAAAGTCGCCAGCTTGTATCCAATTCAGTTCCCTACCCGGTGGCATATGGCGTCACGGAGGGGGCAACTGTCAATAGCCGAATCCAAGTACGAGGTGAACCGCACCGCTTAAGCGATGTGATCCCGCGTCGTAATCTTGAGGTGCTTGGTGGTGACATGGTGCCTGAGCATGCTGGTAGCGGTCGACTTGAGTTAGCGAACTGGCTGACACGACCGACCAACCCATTAACCGCACGCGTCTTTGTGAATCGCGTTTGGCAATGGCATTTCGGGCAAGGGCTAGTTGCCTCGCCCAGCGATTTTGGTTCACGCGGCGAACTGCCAACACACCCCGAGTTGCTCGATTGGTTGGCAAACGAGTTCATGGCTTCTGGCTGGTCCGTGAAGTCGCTGCATCGCTCGATCATGAACTCGCGAGCGTATCAATTAGCAAGTGTTGACCAAGCTGAAAACATCGCGTTGGATCCGAGCAACCGATTGCACTGGCGGTTTTCGCGACGCGGTTTAGATGCGGAGTCGATTCGTGACGCAATGCTGGCAGTAAGTGGTCGGCTGGACAGGAGCATTCCTGAAACCCATCCGTTTCCTTCGGTCGATACTTGGGGATACACCATCCACAGCCCGTTTCATGCCGTCTACGATTCCAATCACCGCAGCGTGTATTTGATGGTGCAAAGGAATCGACGGCATCCGTACTTGGCTCTCTTCGATGCTGCTGATCCCAACCAAAGCATTGCTTCTCGCCAACCTACAACGACTCCAACCCAAGCCCTGTACCTAATGAACTCACCCTTGGTGCATGATGTTTCCGAGGCCTTCGCGCGACGCGTGGCGTCCGTCGATGGGGATGATGCAACCAAAATGCGTTGGGCATTTGAGGCCGCGCATGGTCAGATTCCGAAGGATGCTGTTGTCCATGATGCAATCGCGTTTGTGTCGGCCTATCGAAAGAAACTTGCGAGCAGCCAGGCGACGGATGAGAGTGACATTGCAGCCTGGTCAGCGTTAGCGAGAGTTTTGATGACAAGCAATGCGTTTCTGTATGTGGATTAGTCGCAAGCCGTAGGACGGCCTTCCCAGGCCGTCGTAAAATAATTTCGACGGCCTGGAAAGGCCGTCTTACCGTAAATCTTCACCTGCCTGTCACCTTACAATCTCCCGTTAACTCCGGTTTGCAACTCATGAATACTTTCCAACCAACACGTCGTGATTTTCTTAGCCGAGCCTCGGGCGGATTCGGAGCCATCGCCTTGGCTGGAATGTGCAGCGACTTGCAGGGGTCACAGGACAATCCACTAGCATCACGAGAAGCTCATCACCCCGCAAAGGCCGATCGAGTGATCTTTTTGTACTCGACGGGTGGTACATCGCATATCGACACCTTCAATCATAGACCGCAGCTGATAGCCGATCACGGTAAATCGATTACAGCTTCCAGGTGGTTGAATCAATCGGGAGAGTACAATCGTTTTTTGATCAAGCCACGATTTGCTTTTCAGCAATACGGTCAGAGCGGAGCATGGGTTAGCGAGCTGTTTCCACATCTTGGGTCGGTCATCGACGATGTTTGTGTGTTGAACGCGATGCATTGCGAGAGCGATGGCCATGACAAAGCGACTCTGGCTGCTCATACGGGTTCCGCTCAATTCGCAAGGCCGAGCGTTGGATCTTGGGTCAGCTACGGGCTTGGGACCGTGAACCAGAACTTACCCTCCTTTATGGTACTGGCACCAGCCGCACCGTACGCGGGAGCTCAAACTTGGGGAAGCGACTTCTTGCCGGCATGTCATCAAGGAACGCATGTGTTGCCTGGCGCGGAACCATTGCCGAACATTAGGCCTCGAAATCGTGACACCGAAATGCAACAGATGGAATTGGCGATGCTCGGCCGATTGAACCAAAGCCATCTTGCTCAGCGGTCCGCGGATCTTGCGCTGGACGCACGCATCCGATCTTTTGAAACCGCTTTCGGCATGCAACGCGAAGCCCCCGAGGCATTCGATCTGTCTCAGGAGTCAGAAGAAACGCTGCGTCTGTATGGACTGGAGCGAGGTGCGACGAGCGGTTTTGGCTGGCAATGTCTGGTCGCTCGGAGGCTTGCAGAACGAGGCGTTCGATTTTTAGAATTGATCGATGTTGGGTCGAGCGGCAACTGGGACTCGCACGGGGATATGGGAGATCACATTCGTCTGGCAGCCGCCATCGACAAGCCGATTGCAGGCCTACTTACGGACCTGAAGCAGCGAGGAATGCTGGATCGGACGCTGGTTGTGTGGACGACCGAATTCGGTCGCACTCCCTTCCATCTGCAGGCGGACCACGCCGGCCGGGAGCACCACAACTTGTGCTTCTCCTCATGGATGGCCGGAGGTGGCGTCAAAGGCGGCATGGTTTACGGACAGTCGGATGAATACGGCATTCTTGCGACGGAGGATAAGGTTCACACCCATGACCTTCACGCCACCCTTTTGCATCTGCTTGGCATCGATCATGAACGGCTCACCTTCCGTCATGCGGGCCGCGACTTTCGCTTGACCGATGTTCACGGCAACGTGGTGCACAAGATTATCGCTTGACGCGGTCTGGTCGCATGCAGCGCAATCGAACAGATCGCTACAATCGTTAGCGGCCTATGGGGCTTGCGGATATGTCGAACGCGAGCGGGACGATGGCGCAAAAACGAGTGGTAAACTTCGAGCGAAGTTTTGAAGTTACACCGTTTCCTGCGTTTTTCGATTGTGCCAAGCTGATGACTGACCCCGAACAGGCAATTCCAGACTCTGAATCTAAACGCCAACCTTTCAGCGTCCTTCGAACGTTGAAAGTCATCCTGCTTCCCATCGCGTTGGGCTTCCTGCTAAGTTTCTTCGTGATTGTTGGTCAGTGGTTTCAAGGAGACAGCGCTAAGTACTTTCTTCTTGCGCTAGATGGCATGCGAATGCAAATCGTTATTGCGTTTGCGGCATTAACTACCATCGGCTTCACGGTGTGGATGCTGCGTCCCAGCAGACGCATGGTGATGATTGGCCTGGCTCTTATGGTTTGCTTAATTGGGATTCTTTCCTGCCTTGTTCGTTTGGATGGGTTTAATGGCGACCGAACGCCCAGGCTGGCCTGGCGATGGAGCTTGCCTGCTGAAAGCAGGGTCAAGTCGTACTTGATTTCCAAAAAGGCCAGTTCATTGCCAAGAATCTCGCCTGAGCTTTCAATGGCAACGCCAACGGACTTTCCCGGTTTCATGGGACAGGAACGCAACGCTGTATTGAATTCAATATCGCTTGGCGACAATTGGGAACTAGTCCCACCGAAGCTACTGTGGAAGCATCCTGTAGGTTTGGGTTGGTCCAGTTTTGCATTGGTAGGTGAACTAGCGGTCGGATTGGAACAGCGTGATCAGGACGAATGCGTCGTTTGTTACCACGCCACGACGGGTGAAGAACTTTGGTGCCATCGCGAAGTGGAACGATTCACAAGCGAGCATGGAGACGGCCCAAGGTCGACACCTACGATTCACCATGGTCGAGTTTACTCGATGGGTGGTTGTGGTCGATTGACTTGTGTGGATCTCATGAGTGGCGAATTGATTTGGAAACAAACTTTGCTCGATGGTCCAGGACTCTCGAACTTGTACTTTGGCACCACCAGTTCCCCGTTGATCGTTGGCGACCTGGTGGTTGTGACTCCGGGGGCCGGAGAGGGTGGATCTGCGGTTGCTTTCTCGGCAGAAACGGGCGAGGAACGATGGCGATGTGGCGACGACCATGCATCGTATGCATCCCCCATAGCATCGAGTCTATGCCAGGTTCCGCAAATTCTAAGCTTCAATGGTGCTGGGCTGCGATCTTATTCGATCGACGGGAAGTCTTTGTTCTTGCATCCCTGGGTGACTCAAGGGGATTCTCGAGTCAACGTTGCACAACCTGTCATCGTGGATCAGTGCGACGACCCAACCAGCATGGCTCAAGGTGCACGCGTCCTAATTTCGTCAGGCTATGACATGGGCACTGCATTGTTAAAGATAACCAATGAAGATGGCGTTTGGACGACGGAAGAAATTTGGCGATCGTCTCATTTAAAATCAAAGTTATCGAACTTCGTCGTTTTGGGTCAGCATCTCTACGGACTTGATAACGGGCTGCTGACATGTTTGCGTTTGGAGGATGGGAAGCGAGTCTGGAAGAAGGGTCGTTACGGTCACGGCCAGATGCTGCTGGTTCGCGACAAGCTTCTCATTCAAGCAGAGTCAGGAGAGATCGTTTTGGTAGCGGCCACCCCGGAAGAGCATCTGGAACTCACCCGCTTCCCAGCCTTGAGTGGCAAAACCTGGAATCACCCTTCATTAGCAGGTAACCGCCTAGTCATCCGCAACGACTGCGAAGCCGCAGCCTACGAACTTCCCTGCGAATAACCCAAAGTCTTGCCGTTCCGATTCGCAATCCCATCTCGAGCCTCAGACGCCAGCCGCAAAATACGTTAATGTACGGTTATTCCGGGTTAACTTCGACGATGGGTTCGAATTCGCCGTCGGCTTTGGTGAAGCGGCCTGCGTAGAATTCTGTATTCAAGTGCAAACCCATCACCGTGCGTCGTGTGCATGGACTCAACGAACGATAAAACACCCATTGATCGTGATTGATTTGCACTCGATACGCTTCGGCTACTTCACGAGGTACGATCTGGAGCTCTTCGGCAATCGTCAGCTGCCGCCATGTGTACGAATGGTTCTTCGATGCGCCTCGCAACGACATCACGAGCGGGCTGTAAAGAGTCTTCGCGTTGGCACTGCACTGGACTGAAAGAGTCGATTCGCTGAAGGTGAGTTTGCCATGACTTGGGGAACGTCGCCATTCTGGGATCGCGACCGGCAGAAGCAAAGCCACCGTCGTGTCCTCCACGCCGGTACGCAACAGTTTCCCTTCGTTCGTTTTCGCTTCCGGTTCAAAGCGAATATCATCAACTGCTGTCCAAGTGGATTGCAAGGACCATTCTTCTGGGTTTTCAGCGATCAAGGCGTCGGCAAAGAAAACGATCCCTTCCTCTCGCATCAGCATGATCTGCCGCTGAATTTTGCAGACATCTTCGACGCCACATTCCAGTTCAAGATAGTCTACGTCATCGTCCGAGAACCAACAGACTTCTTGCCAAGAGACATCCAGCTGGATCGGGGTCTTGTTGCGAGTGACTTGGACATCCCAATCACCCGATAAAATTCGCTGGCCATCTTCGCCCATAACATCAAGCCAGATCACGTCGCTCGAAAAATCAACGGCGACGCGGTTACCTTGGTCTCGCCATGAGCGTCGCATGGTTACGATCGAGTTCTTCTCCCAATACTGGCTGTGTTTCGGAAGCGATACATCCAAGGTCGAATCCTTGCGAAGCTTGGTTGATTTTTCGCCCAACGACTTTCCGATGCGATCCGGCAGCGCACACGACGTTGCCAATCGAAGCTTCTTATTTTGGCCCGCAAGCTGATTGAGTGCGACCCAAAAATCCTCGTCGCATAGTGTGTCGTCTCGATCAAACAACAGCTGCCGCCCTTCAGCGTCGCAAAGAGCAAGAGTTGCTAATGCAAGTTTGCCCAGAGCTTTTCGCTGGGGTGGGTACCACTTTCGTGCCCCTAATGCATCGGCGGACCAGCGGCATCGAACGATGCATGCAAGCAGTGCTCGTAGATTCTGCCCCCCACGCTCCATGAACGGTTGCGAAGAATCCGACGAATCTTCCAACATCAAGGCGATGCGATTCAACGTCTCGCTTACGATTCGATCTTTGCCACCTAAGTGTGACAGCTGCTTCGCCAACGCAAGTGGAACTTCGCAAGACCAGACGATCCATGGAAAGATTCCATCCACAGGCCCTTGAGCCCATGCGCGATCGACTTGAGTCAGAGCGCATTGCAAAACTTCCAGCCACAGTGCAGGCGGGATGTCGCGACCGACCTCGGGCAATGCGTGGATCCAGCCTGCACAAGCCAACGCGACATACGGGTCGTGGCCTGACTTGGGAAGTTGGCTAGAAATCCACTTACCAATTTTCGTGGAGGCAGCCACCTTTTGGGCGGACACAGTATCGTCGAGAGCAATTCGCGACTTGGTTTTCGTGCGGCTGGAGGTGGCGGAAGAAGCGTCGCCACCGAACGACTCGACAAGGTCGTTCAGAAATTCTTGATGATGGATGTTTTCGACTTCCCAGACTCCGGTGCCCCAGAGCATGGCCCTAAGATACTCTTCGGCAGGAACTTTCGAAGCTCGCTGTTTCGCTTGCGATTCGCGAACCGGCAAGGAAGACTGCAAAAGGGCGACGTTTTCGTCGCACAGTTGCTGAAGCCATTTGCTTGCTGAGACTTCGGCGTCCGGGGTATCGGATTTTTTTAGCTGTCTAGCACGATGTTTGGGCTTAACCCAGTCCATAGGTCTCTCGTCCACGTTTGCGTTTAAAGATAAGATTGCAAGTCAAATTGATGCAAGCAAACGGGCGATCTGCGTTCCATCAACTGAAGGCCAATTGTTGTTCCAGATTTTCAAGTTGCAAGCACCTACGAGAGTTTATTGAAAACACTTTTTTATCTTCCAGAAAATTTGGTTTTAGGTATGGACATTCGACTCGGCAGCCTCTCCAACAATGCGGGCCCTAAGAGCTCGCATGTCTTCGCCAAACGAGCAATCCAAATGCATCAACAAGATAGCTAGGTAGTGGATCTGGCCACAGATCCCGCTATCATTGCGCTGGAATATAGCTCGGGCCTCGTTGCCTCGTCCACTACGATTGGGTTGGGCCTCGTTGCCTCGTCCACTACTTGTTGGATTGGGCCTCGTTGCCTCGTCCACTACTTGTTAGATTGGCGTGCTTGTGTATCGAATGCGGGAAATCAACACAATTGGAGAAATCGAAAATGAACCGAGCGATTTGGAATGCAAACAACTGGCTTGCTGTTTTCGCTGTGGCGTTTCGTGCCTGCTTGGTTTTCGTTGCATTGAATTCAATCTCCAGCTTGATTGCGGCTGATGCAGATGAAGAAGCTTTTTGGATGAGCCCGGAGGAGTTGCGAAAGCGAGTCGATGAGGCTTTTGAACCACCCGCAGATTGCAAACCGCTGCATCCGAAAAATCGCATCTGGATCAATCGCGATGAGCAGTTCGTGGTTATGGATGGCTATATCGTTCAGCGCGATGTTCAACTAGAGCTTTTTGCCTGTCCTGCAGGAAGCAAGGAACACGAGGCCATTGTGGCTGTGATCGCAAGAGCTCAATCGGTTCATGCGGGGCTTCTCGCGATTGGTGCGAAACCCGGCAGTCCGGCTTCTTTCGACCCCTTCAAGCCTGCTTCAGGAACGACCATTCGCGTTTATGCGTTGTGGTTGGATGCCGATGGAAAGCCCAAAGCCACTCTCGCTCAAAACTGGATTCGACGGATCGATACCAAGAAGGCGATGACCTGGGATTGGGTATTTGCCGGCAGCCAGATGTACAAAGACGAAGAGGGTAAGACGCACTACCTAGGAGATAGCGGCGAGCTGATTTCGGTATCCAATTTCACCACCTCGACGATGGACGTCGCCGTCCGAAGCGACCAAGCCAATTCTGCCCTAATGTTCGAGGGCTTCGCTGATCGAATCCCGCCTCGCAATTCCCCTGTCCGTTTGGTGCTTTCGCTTTCCAGCGATACTCCGTTTGGAACAGACCCATCCGATCCTAAAGACAAAGACAATAAAGACAACAAAGACAAAGAGCCCGCTTTTTTGACGGAAGAAGTGCCGGAAAGTGTCTTGAAGTGCTTGGAGCCTAAGAAGAAATAGGTGACTTGAAGATAGGCTGCTTGGGGTCGTAGTATTTCTTGGTGCTCGTGCTATTGCTTGTGAAAAGTTCGAGTTCGAGTTCGAGTTCGAGTTCGAGTTCGAGTTCGAGTTCGAGTTCGAGTTGAAGTTGAAGTTGAAGTTGAAGTTGAAGTTGAAGTTGAAGTTGAAGTTGAAGTTGAAGTTGAAGTTTAGGTTTAGGTTTAGGTTTAGGGGAGAGATTTAAACCCGGGGCTGGCACCAGGAGTCGATCATGGCGATGGTATCGGCAGAGAGTTTCAGTTCTAAGGCTCCCGCGGCTTCGCGGATTTGATCCGGGCGTTTCGCTCCCAGCAGGGCGACCGTGACGCTGGGGTTCGTCAAAGACCACGCGGTTACTAACTGAGCCACGGTGCATTGCAAATCGCTCGCCAGTGAACGAAGTTTGTCCAATAAGTCTTGAGCTCGTTGCCACGCTTCGCCTTGAAAGATGGGATAAGTCAGCCGCCGGTCGATTGGATCGAACTGGTGATCCCTTTTCAAGTTCCCGGACAGCAAGCCTTTCATCAAGATCCAATAGCAAACGAGCGACACTTGGTGGCTGCTAGCAAACGGCTGAAGTTCCGCGACGCGTTCTTGCTGGAACATGTTGAAGTACGGCTGAATCGCGACCACGGGACAAACTTGTGCAAAGCGAGCTGCCTGTTGCGAGTCCACATTGGAGACAGCCGCGTATCGAGCCAGTCCCGACTTGCAAATTTCTGCGATCGCGCCGGCCGAGTCCTCGATGGGGACATTGGGGTCTGGAGTATGCAAGTACATCACATCCACATAATCCGAACCAATGCGACGCACGCAAGCCTGGGCCTGAGCTTTCAGGCGTGCTGGGGAGCCGTCCACCACTCGTTTTTTTTGCTCGTCCCAGTGCGAGCCAACTTTGTGAGCGATGATGGCCTGATCGCGTCGATTTTGGAGTGCAAGTCGAAGAATTTCGTCGCTTCGACCGTCGTAACCATAGGAAAAAGCGGTGTCGAAGAAATTGATGCCGCAGTGGAGGGCTTCTTGCACGGTCGCGATGGAATCTGCGTCCGAAACCCCGATCGACGTGATTCCCGCCATGGGCCAGCAACCCAGCCCAATTCGGCTTACTTTCAAATCGGAATTACCCAGCGAAACCCAGGATTCGCTCGTCGGAAGGTTCAGGCTAGCGGGGGCGGGTTCTGGCGGAGTTGGCATTCTCTATTTGACCGGATCTATCGTTAAAGTTTGGCATGGAAGATTCTTGGCATACAGGTTGTTCAAGGCGGGTGACATTGTAGATCACTTGCTATATGCTTTAGTTGTCTGCAGATGCAGATCTGTTGCTCCATCAAGAACTCCCATTAGTATATCGTCAAATGACCGACATTATCGTTCCGTCCGTTGGGGAAAGCGTCTCCGAAGTTCAAATTGGCCAGTGGCTCAAGAAGGAAGGGGACTGGGTTGCTGCCGGGACGGACCTGGTAGATCTGGAAACGGAAAAGGCCTCTGTCCAGATTTCGGCTCCGGAAGACGGGGTGTTGGTCAAGATTCTGAAGCAGCGCGAAGAATTTGCATCCGTAGGAGATGTTATTGCAACGTTCCAGCCCGCTGTTAAGCCTGCCGCCGCACCAGCGATGGCTCCGACTGTGGCTCCCGCAGCAGAAGTCGCACCAATCGCCGCGAGCTCTGCCCCTGCTTCGGAACCTGCTCGAGTGATGCCGGCGGCTCAGCGAATGTTGGGCGATAACCAGTTGGTGGCATCGCAAGTTGCACCGACCGGACCAGGCGGACGCGTCCTGAAGGAAGATGTCGCTCGATTTGTTTCTCAAACGGCAGCGGCCGCCGGTTCGATTGTTTCCGGAGCCAGCGGGACGGTTGCGGCCGTCGCTGCGAATGTTAGCAAAGCGGTGACCAGCGTCGTCGCTCCGGTCGCCAAAACAGCCACTTCTGTTCCTTCGCAAGTCCTGCAACAAGGAACCGCCAACCGGGCCGAAGAAGTCAAGCCGATGAGCATGATTCGCCGAACGATTGCTTCCCGGCTCGTTCAGGCTCAGCACAATGCAGCGCTGTTAACCACTTTCAACGAAGTGGACATGCAGCCCGTCATGAATTTGCGAAACAAGTACAAAGACCAGTTCGCGGAAAAGCATGGCGTGAAGTTAGGGTTCATGTCCTTTTTCGCCAAGGCTGCGTGCGAAGCGTTAAGACGATATCCTTCCGTGAACGCTGAGATTCGCGGCAACGATGTTGTCTACCGTCACTACTGCGACATCGGTATTGCGATCGGTGGAGGCAAAGGGTTGGTCGTGCCGGTACTGCGCAATGTAGAAAAGATGAGCTTCGCCGAAATCGAACGAACGATCGGTGAGTATGCAGCTCGGGCTTCTGCGAACAAGCTGCTTCCGTCCGATCTGGAAGGTGGCACGTTTACGATCAGCAACGGTGGGATTTATGGATCCTTGCTTTCGACCCCAATCGTGAATCCTCCTCAAAGTGGAATTCTTGGTTTGCATTCCATCCAAGAGCGACCGATTGCTCTGAATGGCCAAGTTGTGATTCGACCGATGATGTATTTGGCTTTGACTTACGATCATCGCATCATTGATGGCCGTGAAGCCGTTACTTTCTTGAAGACGATCAAGGAAGTGATCGAAGATCCAGCCCGTTTGTTCCTTGAAATCTAAAGATCATGATGCAGCTTGGGTTCGTCAGTGCGATCCTACCAGACGTTTCTCTGGAGGATCTGTTCGGCATCGCGTCAAACATTGGATACAAGTACATCGAGGCGATGTGCTGGCCGCCCAGCAAGGCGGAACGTCGCTATGCGGGAGTAACCCATGTAGACGTTTTATCCTTAGATGATGCCAAGATTGCTCAGGTCCATGCGCTATCTGCCTCCACCGGGGTCAAGTTAAGCGGCTTGGGCTACTATCCCAATTGCTTGTCCCCTGACCTTGCGGAAGGTTCGCGCAGCGTCGAGCATTTGATGGAAGTGATTCGTGCAGCCCCCAAGATGGGTTTGAATCAAGTGAACACGTTCATTGGACGTGATTTTACGAAAAGTGTTGATGACAATTGGCCGCGTCTGTTAAGCACATGGAAGCCGATCATCGACTTGGCGGAAAAGATGAACGTCCGAATCGGTATTGAGAATTGCCCGATGCTGTTCAGCGAAGACGAATGGCCTGGTGGCAAGAACATCGCCACAACGCCGGCGATTTGGCGTCGTTTGTTTGCCGACCTTGGCAGTCCCATGTTGGGTCTGAACTACGACCCGTCTCATATGGTATGGCAATGCATGGACTACATCAGTCCATTGCGAGACTTCAGCGATCGCATTTTTCATGTGCATGCGAAAGACGTTCGAGTTGATCGGCATCGTCTGAATGAAGTTGGCGTGTTTGCTCATCCGAAGCTATACCACACGCCCAAGTTACCCGGTTTAGGCGAAATCGATTGGTCGCAATTTTTCTCTGTGCTTGGGGATGCTGGCTACTCGGGGCCGGTTTGTGTGGAAGTCGAAGATCGCGTTTACGAGGGTAGCCAAGAGACCAGGATCGAATCGCTCGCTCAGAGCTATCGCTACCTGAGTCAGTTTGTGGCCAAATAAGGCTCTACGAAACCAGCGATTGCCTGACTTGCTAGTTCAACTGGAAGGGCTCGTCCGACGGTTCGGCACACAGTAAGAATTCGAGCTATGACTTTTCGGTATGCATCTTCGAACGCGAGGTGCGCTTTCTGGGTAAGCAAGTCTGAATTGTTGCATCTAATCCTTGGATGCTTGCGTTCCTTGCAGTTGCATACCCTCCCGCCGCGAGAAGTCGAAGACGTGATTTCTTTCGATGCCTCTCAACGCTAGGCTACGATAGAACGCACGACCCTTCGACCGGACTGGATTTCCTACAACTTCACACCACTCAAATGAACTTGTCGCCAAAGGCACTGAAATACGAATCAAATTCCTCTTCGTAGTTCAGGCTATCTTCTTCGTCGTCATCTTCGACATCCCGCGGATTGAAGGATGCCAGGTCGAAATCGCTGCACCAATCCTCCAGGGCGGCATCGAACGAGGCGAGATCACCCTGGTTCTCGGTACTGGCGTCAACAAACTGCGTGAGGCCCGCCATCGCCACACTGGTATTGGCCACAAACTCGCCTTCGGCACTAGTCATGCGGCCGTTCTGTCGAGATAACGCATCGAATCGCGGAATATTTTGCGAGACTACCGGCAGTAGGAATGGCTCCAAACTTGCTTCTCCTTCTGCGTTTCCGGTCCGATTGTTTATGAAGTTGATGACAATTAACACGTCAAGCGGCGAGACCGACCCGTCACGGTTCGCATCGTAGTAGTAGAACGGAGTCTGGTCCGCAATCGAGGTGGGAGTTGCCAATTCGCCAAGTCCTTCTAGGTTGATTCGATTGATTACCACCAGCACGTCGAAGAGCGAAATACTCCCATCATCATCGGTGTCGAGAGCTCGAAGAGGATTGTGGTAGGGCGTAGTCGTAACAATTTCGATCTTGGCATTATCTTGCCGTAGAACGTGAACAAATTGGTTGTCGACGATCTCCGGTTTTTCTGTGATCCATCCGTTCCCAAACTCGATGATGCCACTAGCGTCATGCCGCACTCGCAACGTGCGTGTCTCTTGCGAGATAGCAAGAACAGCATTTACGTTGAGTTTCAACGAATTGTTGCCACCACCGATAATGTCAATCATCTCGAACTCCCGCAGTTCGTTTGAAATCGATGTCAGGTCAAGGGCTTGCCCGCTACCCGTCATTCGCAGCGTGTCGTACCCTGCGCCAGCATTGCCACCAACCAGACCGGTGTACACGGCGGCGAGGTTGGCGATGTTATAGGTGTCGTCGCCAGCGGTGCCCGTGAGATGCAGCCCTTGCAGTTGCAGTTGACTGCCCGGCTTTCGCAACAACTCCGTTGTTTTTTGTCGCACGACGACGTCATTGCCTTCGATGATGACATCCACTTCACCGAACTTGGGAATCTTGACGGTGTCCGCGCCCGGCAGTCGTTCCACATGAGTCAGCGAAATGTCATTGCCGTCTCCGGCGACATAGCTGATGCGGAAACGATGTCCGTCTGCCGTGAAGATGTCCCCTTCGCCGAGCGACTTGCCATCATGATTGAACGTACCGTTGATGACGGACGAAGCACCTTGCAGATCGACGATCGTGAACCGATCACCAACCTGAGGAACGAAATTATCGAGAGAAACTTCAAGGTTTCCACCCAGTGTTACCGTTCGACCGACACCGGAAACACGCACCTGGTCGTAGTTCGTTCCCGGTACAATACCTGACAGAACAAAAAACGGCGACAGGTTGTTCAGGAATGAAATTCCGGCTCCTGAAAACTCTGTTAAATCAGCACCTTCTCCCCCATCTATCTGTGACTCAGACGAACCATGCAGAATATCCGCGCTCCCTACGCCGAAGATCTGGTCCGCTCCCCCGCCGCCAATGATATAGTCCACGCCGTTGCCACCGCGGAGAATGTTCAAGCCCGCATTCCCAATGATCGCGTTCCCGTGCGAACCACCAGTGACGTTTTCGATGTTCTCTGAAAGTTTGATAAGCAGGTTGTTGCTGGTAGTGACGGCTTGCGGAGAAACAGTCTCTCGCAGATCGATGCCGATGCTATTGAAGTCGGTCGGTGAGAAATCGAGCGTATCTGAACCTTCGCCGGGATTTTCAGAAATGGTATCGGCTCCGAGGAAGTCGTCGGCGTCAAAGACGTAGGTGTCATCACCTGGGCCGCCGGCGAGGCTATCGTCGCCGAAGCCGCCGGTCAGCTGATCGTTGGCTGCTCCACCGATCAGTGAGTCGTTTCCGTCTTCGCCGTCGACGATCATTCGAATTGTGCCGTTCGTCCCATTGAGCACGTCATCGCCGTCGCCGAGGTTTATCAAAAAGTTGACCAGCGGAGTGGTCAATCCGGATAGGTTTTGCGGTCGGACGGTATCGTTACCGGAGCCACTATTCAGTTCCAGCGAGTGGATACGGGTGGCTTGGACGTTGTAAGGGCCATCGGTCAACGCAGTCGGCATATTGACTTCGAGACTTCCGGCGACGGTTGACGATTCGCGAACGAAGAACTCTTCGACCCCAGCGGTATCGGAACCGTTAACGACCAAGCGGTTCAGTCCATCGCCGGCGTCGATGTTGACCCGTCGCGATGGCGTGGTGACGTCGATTACGTCATTGCCGCCGGCACTACGGACAATGATGTTGCCGGTGAAGATGCTAAGAGGAATCGTAATCGTGTTCGAGTTGTTACCCTTCGCTCCACTGACAGATGTCGTCAGCTTCTGGTAAGCATCCGAAATCACCACATCGGTCGCCGTCGTGTTGATGTAAAACGCATTGTCTTCACCCGTGGTGCTGATGTCCTGAATGAGCAGGTCGTTACCGGACAACTCAACGCTGGCGTGGTTGTTGAAGGTGACAAAGCTGGAAGGGAAAATCGGACGCGTTACCGAGGAAGCGGTGAACGACAGGCCCTGTCCCTCGCTTACGCTTCGGGTTACCTGAGAATTAGTGACACTGTCAATCCAATCGAAGTAGGACGAAACTCGTGTGTTATAGGCAAAGTCTCCCAGCGACAGAGCCTGGTGTGTTCCCCCCGAAGTCAACGACGTGACGTAGTAGGTCTCGCCGTGCTTGAGGAACTGTGGGCTCCCGGAATCTCCGGGAACCGTCGTTGTTTCGTCCGCTCCATCATAAGTCCACGTCACCAGGTTATGAGTCAGCCCATCGATCGGAGTCGTCCCCGAGCGTTTGGTGCCGAAGCCGACATCGCCGGGATGCGGTCCGAAGCCGACGAGAGTCAACGAGTCACCGGCGTACAAGTCGCCTACCCAAAGTGAAACAGGGGCAACATCGACAACGGGACGGTTCAGTTTCAGAATGGCAATGTCGTTGCCGTCTTCGGTGCCCAGGAACTTTCGCAAATAATCCGGATGCACATACACTTGTTCCAAGCCGTAGCTCGTGAGGCCGACGGAGAACGTCAGTGAATTGATATCCTTGCCCTCGATAAGGTGAGCGGCCGTTAGCACATACTGCGACGCAATCAGGGTACCGCCGCCGTGAGCTCGGCCGTCGGTACTGATCGTTCCCACAGCATCAAAGTCGTTCGTGAGCTGCGAGTTCCCGACTGAGGGTGTGCCTTCGAGCCAATGACGAATCAATTCAGCATTGGTTGCTTCGATCTCTTCCGTGCTACGAGAATCCGCACTGGTCTGTGTTCCGTAGCGGACATAATACTCGGTCGAACCCACCATGCCGTTGATAACAACTTGAGATCCAAGATCGTGAATTCTCCTCGCGATATCGACGGTTTCAAACCGATTGCCTGTTCTCCGCAGCAGGTCTTCAAATAGCTGATCCGCGACGACGCCCGTGGCCTCATCGGAGAACTCAATCTGGCGGGCGATGTCCGCACGGCTTGTTCCGGAGCGTAGCAACGAAACGGCTGCATCCAATTCCCTTGCCGTTGGTTCGCGATTCACCAGATCGTCAAACGCGGCCTGCACAAAGGATTCGAACGAACCACCGCCGACTGTAGTGAAGTACTCTGGGCTACTGAGGATATGATTGTTGACCTCATCCAATCGATTTGGTGGACTTTCAAATGAAATAGCAAAATCGTCGAAGGAGGTGCCTGCTCCGCTGCCGAAGTACAAATGCTCGAGCTCGATGTTGGCACTCACCTCATAGAATGTATAGTCGGCCACAAAGTCGCCACCGGCGTAGTCTTCATCGATCGCGAAGACGGCCGTTTGGTTCACGGCGTTCCAACGCACCTGGAGGCGGTGAGTCCCTGCACCTCCTGAAGAGGCTGAGTCTATAAAGAATGAAACATCGACGGATGAATCTTGATTGGGAGCAACCCGAAGCCGTTTGTTCGCCAACCCATCGCCGGTTTCCACCCCGAAGTAGGCGGCTCCTTTGTCCCTCTTCTCAACGGACGGGACGTCTAGCACTCTCAGGCCATCGCCGCCAACGGCGACATAGGCGGTGCTACCGATGAATTGCCAATCGTTCGGCCGACCGGCAAGTTCGAAGGAAGCAAACTTGCTGATGTTCGCGGGATTGCTAACGTCCAAAACCTGAAAACCAGCCAATCCGGTGACATAAGCGGTACGATCAAGTACTTTCACATCAAGGGTGAAATCGCCCGTGCCGAAGTAACCGAGCTGGCTGATGCTTGCCGGGTTACTGACGTCCAACACTCGCAGCCCACTAAGCAAATCGGCGATATAGGCGGTGCTGTCAATCACTTGTAGGCGCATAGCCTGGTCTGTACCAAAGAAACCGAGCTCGCTGATGTTCGTTGGGTCACTAATGTTCAACACCCGAAGGCCACTCACAGAATCAGGAAGGCTAGTCCTCGTAATAACGACATAGGCGATATCACCAATGACCTGCACATCAGAGGCAAAACCACTGGGCGTAGCAAAGGAACCGAGTTCGCTGATGTTCGCTGGATCACTGACGTCCAAGACTCGCAAACCAAATTGATCGGCGACATAGGCGGTGTTGCCCACGACTTGCAGCGCCCGCGGAGAGCTGAGCACAGCAAAGAAACCGAGCTCGGTGATATTCGCCGGGTTGCTTACGTCCAACACTCGCAGACCATGACTTCCGCCCACATAAGCCTTGTTGCCCACCACTTGCAGCGTCTCCAGAGAGCCGGGCGAATTGAAGGAACCCAGCTCGGTGATATTCGCCGGGTTGCTCACGTCCAACACCCGGAAAACACCGGTCCCATAGCCGGCATAAGCCGTGCTGCCCACCACATCCACAGACTGCGGGGAGTCGGCCGTACCGAAGAAACCGAGTTCGCTGGACGGGATCGACACCGTCACTTCGGCGGTGAAGTTCTGCTTCAGAAGATTGCTGTCGACCGTTTGCAGGCTGAACGGAGTGCTGAACTGGTCACTAAAAATAGCGGCGCCGTTCCGAAATTCGATTGCTCCAGCCGCGTCAGGTTCGCTCAATTGCAGCGTAGCCGGTAATAATCCGTTTGCGAAATCTTCCACAATCTTTTCTGTGCCGAGCCATGGTGCCATTTCGGCTTGAGTCGGTGCTCGACCAAGCAGACGATTGTAGGCTTCCGTCACGACGCGCTGGCCGTATTCGCGGCTTCCTCGAACAGCAGCAACAACGTCCTCACGCAGCCCCGTGTCGCTCAGTTCAGCAAAGACGAATTGCGCATCCAGTGCGTCCAGTTCTTGTTGCGTCGCATTGCGACCGAGCAGATCGCGGAACACCTGCGCCACAAACGCAGCGCCGGGATTCGTGGTATCAACGCCAGCAACGTCAATGCGAATCGATTCGGTCAGATGAGCTGGATCGGGCTGACTCAGGATCGGATTGAAGCCTGCGACGGTGAACACA
>Ga0247833_1004446_pt1 | contig 17424 bp, 12 predicted proteins | sample LaCruzMarch2015__7_FD_187117 | JGI IMG/M metagenome (GOLD analysis project Ga0247833, IMG submission 187117) | Freshwater microbial communities from meromictic Lake La Cruz, Castile-La Mancha, Spain - LaCruzMarch2015_8m | ecosystem: Environmental > Aquatic > Freshwater > Lake | place: Spain...
GCAATAGAATTAGTTGATAGTGGGATAACAAGTAAACCTAGAGGATTGAACACGTCAAGGGGGATGGGGAGCGCAGAATTTGTGACCGATTTGTGTTTATTCTAATAATATCATTCGTTGGGAAGAGTATAGTAAATGAAACATGATTATCGATTATACAAATATACATACTCCTAAATATACCTTACTCCGTCAGCGCATACCAGCAAGGGTGGTACGATGATTTCAGTCATCATTTTCACAGCTAGAACTACTTGAAAAATCACACAACTTCATCTCATAATCCTGCACAGTCTTGCTAATTTGATTTGCCAGACTATCTACTCTGGATTCAAGGTATCGTTCCTTAGACTTAAGCACTTCAATTGTTTGCTTGGCATGTGATAATTCCACCGATGTTTCGTGCTTTTGAGCAAGCTGTGCTGACAGCTTAACTCGGTCAGTCTCAAGCTGTTTAATCATTGCCGTGCTCTCGGAGATTTTCCGTTGTAATGCCTCGTGTGTCGCCTTATCTAGTAATAGCGTTTGACACTGATCTCTAAGTGCCACTACTTCCTGTCTGACTTTGTGTGATTCTTCTTTTTCGTGTGCCAATCTCTCTTCGAGTGATGAAATTAATGATTGCAACTCATTACATTCATGTTCATACCTTGCATTCTTCTGACACATTTCTTGAGACATTTCTTGATGTGTATGGCGAAGTTGTTCCGTGGCAAGTGAATGTTGTGCAATATGCGTTGACAGACTACTATTTCTAGCCTCGAGTTCCGATAATACCAATTGCTTTGTATCTGTGCTGCCTCTTGCTGAATTACATGTCTTATATTGATCTTTGATGACTAACATCTCCTTGATATGACGCTCGGAACTGACCTTTTCCTGTTCAAGTTTCTTATTTAGCAATGCAACAGCCTGCTGCAACTCAGAGCACAAACGCTCGTGTTGTTCATTCTCCAATTTAAGTGTCCGTAGCTTCATATTAAGCTCATCCTGGACTTGCATTGAGTCTGAGACTTTAATCCGCAATTCTTTACAATCAACATCGTACCGTTCATTCTCAATCATCAAATTCCTAATCCGAGTCTGTTGCTCTTCACTGACTTTATTCGTGCGATCAATTTCCTTTTGATATTGATTCTTCTCTTTCTTCAGCGCATTGAGAAAGCCCTCTAGATCATTCCGCATCTTACTCCCGTCCAAGGCCATCTCATTTAAATTACGAATTGCATTATCAAGCTGTAGTTGTGTATTCTTAAGCTCCGACTCTGTCTGTGCTTTTGCTTGTTGCAGTATCTCCAACTCTGATTCAACATTCCGTAACTGATCAACCTCCATCTTTGCCTCAGTCAGTTGCTGGATCAATGTACGATTCTCTTCTTTAACATTGAGCAATCGAGGTTGAAAATTATGCATCCAATAGTTGCAATCAGCATCAGCACGAGTCTTGGTATCCTGCAGCTCCGAACGTAATGTCTCAATCGTATTCCTGTAATATGTTATACTCTCATCACATTCCTTCTTCAATATGTCAAAATCATTCTGTACGGCAGATACCGATTCTTCCTTAAGATGGCGAGCCGCTGCCAACTCAGCTTTGAGACCTTCGATGACAATACTGTCATGAGTTACCTTACCATGGTGTCCACTATTACGTAATTCATTTTGTAAAAATATTATTTCTTGTGTCAACTCATTCTCCAGATTGTGATTCATAGATAGAGCGTCGGACAACTGATTTTCCAAGGAAGAGATCTGCTGACTTGTCATAGTAGACTGGGAGACATTTGCCTGTTTCTCAATTTGCAATTCCTTGATGGTTTGTAATAGTTGTGCTACATGTTGGGCATGCTGCACATCTTTTTGCTAAAAAAACGATTGCGTTGTTTGGACATTTAGCTTGCGATATAAAGATAATGTTATTCACGTCATTGCGTCTCAAAAAAAATTGTACTTACCCGATATTCGACCTTCATTTGCTCCATTCGTTCGGACGTTTCCTTCATCCATTTTTTCGTATAGTTCTGTTGCTCCTCTGCTTTTGTTACCTCATTTTTCAATGTCATGTGACGTACTTCAATGCTTTCTTTTTCTGTCACCAATAACTTATTCAATTGATTCACCCTCGTTAACTCCTTGGTCGTTTCCTTCAGCTTGTTGCTGATTTCGTTCACTGTTTCTTTTAACGATGTAACATCCTCATCAATAACTTTGTTGGCGTTTAGTTGATATTCTGCATATTGCTTTTGAGCCTTTGTTAATTCCAACTCCTTCTTTTGTTTGCTCAATTGATCCTCCAGGTCTTTAGTGACGGCAGTACTAGTTGCAATAGCAGCATTCATCTTGCGTTTAAACATGGCAGCATCTGCACGATTCTTGTCTCGTTCTTCAATTACATGTTCAATAGTTGCTACTGCGTCTTCTACTGAAGAGACATTTGTTGGAGTGGTCACGATCACTGTCAAATCGGATTTAGGTGAGCGGCGTCCAACATTTCCATAGTTTCGGAGATAGGGACTTCTACGTCTTGGAGTTAATGCTGCAGTTGTAACGTTACTGCTCTCGAAGTAAACACGTTTGGGTGTTGTTGCTGTTGCTGATGGCGAGGATGGGGTGGCCGATTCGCAGTTGCTACGCTCAAAGTTGAAAGACGTCTTATTCGAACTCCTAGCAGTCAGCAGAGCAGGAGGAGGAGGGTGTGGTACTGGTTGTTGTTTACTTGAATCGTCAAATGATACCCATCCCGATTCACTCACTGACTTGGAGGAGACGGTCGAGTCGTCGAATGTACTTCCTTCGAATGTAGTGGATACAGTCGGATCGCAGTCCAATTGTTGTGGCTGTTTGTATTCATGATTCGCGGCTGCGTCGAGCTTGTGTTGTTGACGTTTGTTACGGAACCGACGACGATCGATAGCCACCCCAGCGAGGCGGGTGACTCCTGCTGGCGATGGTGGCATCGTTAACCGAGACTAACTGTTCAAGGTACTCCACTAGAGATGCTTGGTGTTCGGAGCGTCAATCGATTTTAACTCGAGGTACCATACGACGAAAGTGTGACAAGAAAATGAATCGCCGACGTCAAGACCGAGAGAAAATGACTTAAGATGCCCATCTTAATCTGGAGATGCATGACGAGAAAAGACCGTTTTCATTTTCGAGCAGCTTTGAATTTGAACAAACGAACACATCACAGTGGTGCCCTCATTTTTTCAGGTGGTGAGAGTGGTGCGATAGAGTAGTGGCTCATCGGTAGCAATACGCCAATCATTGTGCATTAATAATGGAAGGAGAGAGAATAGTTAGCCCGACGACTCCACGATACGGCCTCCGAGAAGGAGTAAAAGGAGGAGGAATGGGCGTCAGTATCAAGTCGTCAGTCGGACAGGCAAACGAAGAAAAAAGCGTGGATGATAATCATATATCATTCGACGACGAAGAGTTTAGTCGTAAATGGTCCTTTCAATCATCCTCCCAAGATCCTGGCAGTCCGGAACATATATCATCAGTACATTCGTCGAATACATTGGATTATTCCATTGAACAGAATGATACATTTGATGAATTATTACACAAGATTAGTAGTAAAGGTGGCGGGAATAAGAGCAACATCTTCATGTTTGACAACAACAACAACAACAACAACAGTAATAGCAATGCTGTTGGTACTAATAATGGGTACTCCATAAACAATAATAGTACTAGTCATATTATTCATGATGCAACTTCACCACCACCGTCGCATAGACCAGAGTATGGGACGAAGAACTTGCACGGATCGGGGTCGGCATCAGTGCCATTGGTAACACCGCCTGGCTTGACTAATAAGACAAAAGACTGTTGTAGTGCACAGAAGAATCAACAACCAGCAACAACCGGGTCAACTCCTGCTCAAAAAATTGACGAAGTCGACGATGATGGAACATTCGTAGGAAGAAATGGTGGAGGAGGATGTGGTGTATGTCTTGGTTTAACCGAAACAGTCGATACAACATTATCAAGTATGACAGACCTATTTATGGATTATATTGGTGGTGGTAATAATTATACTACTATTATTGATAGTGCATGTACTAAATGGAAGAATGATGTTGTCCCAGGTGGCGTAGCGACAGGATTTCAATATTATGAAACGGCATCGCAGAAACAAGCACGAGTGCGTACCGAGAAGCAATATGCATGGGCACGTTGCTTTGAGGATTGAATTATTTTTTATCAGCGAAAGTGATTATAATGAGGAGAATTGAAAATAAATGACTACATAATATGTAGCAAACAAATAAATAATGGATGGGGTTTTACAGATTTTTGCTGCTGTCAACGAATATTTTTGGGGTTGATGTTTATGTGTGTTTCATATAATGAGATTCTGCTCATAAGTTAAAACACATATATGTTTTTTTCTTAAAACCTTATTACTGTGTAGGAGTATTCTGCTGCTTCCCTCCTCCCTTGACACCCTACGTTCTACGGACCAAATTAAACATCAATCGCTCGTCTCCATCTACTCTACATCTTCTCCATCTCTTTTTTTCATTTTCTCATATATATGACAATTGGCAACAAAGTCACGTATTGACCGTAGGGTAATATAATCATATAAATTTTCATCTTTCCATAATTCACTATAGGATACCTCCTCAGTAGTAGTAGTACCCTCGACATTGTCATTGTCTTCTTCTTCTACTTCATGATCTTGACGATGAGGAGGAGTATTTCGTACTAATATACTACTAGTATTAATCTTATCCATTTCATTACTAAATGGGATACATAATTCCTCAACAATTACACTCTTATTCACATGTCTACTACCACCACTGCTACTACTGCTAATACTTGTTATTGTGGTTTCATTGTCATCATTATCATTATTTAACATCCGTAGTGGCAATGACGCAACATCTTGGAGTAATTGATATCTATCAGTTAAGAATAATGTAGTAGATATACCAAATAATATAGATAATGATATATCAACTAGTAGCGAACCTATATTTTGAAATACATCCTCTCCTCTTCCTGCAGTGTCGTTGTTGTTGTGTTTCATACTCTCTATTAGTGATTGCTGTTGTCGTACATCCTGTATAGATGAAGATGATGTTGTATTCATACCATGCTGTTGTTGTTGTGGGTGTTGTATTTGCTGTTGCTGAATGTTTCGTTGATTAGAATGGTGAGAATACTTACTATTACTATTACTATTACCATCAATAATATATCTACGTATCATATTCCCTATACCACCTACACTGTCGGTCGTTCTCGAAAACAATAATGATGATGATGAATTTTTTTTCATCGTCGAGTATGATTGATACCACCGACCAAAGCGTAATGAAAATAAAGTAATAATCAATGCAGATCCACCCCAAATGAAGGGTGTTATATGTGGCATTATTATTTGACGTTCCACATCATAATAATGATCTACAACAGTATTATTATCATCATTCGTAGCATTATTATTATTATTAGGTGGTTTCCAAGCCCGTGTTAATTTACCGGAAGATAAGGCAATGGATAATTGATTAGTGAGTATGTTGACAAATTTATCTACCGTGTGTGATCGTTCTAAATCCGAAAATACCGATTGTTGCTTTTGTTGTTGGTTGTGTTGATCGATTATCGAATTATTTGTCGTTGTTATTGATGTATTGGTAGTAGACGGAGTGAATGGAGTTGTGAAGTGATTATAATTCGCACCATCACCACGATGAGGAGTCGCAATATTATTCGAATTTACAGAGCCATCATCACTGTCGATGTTGGATGGAGGCGCATCCGTGGCTGCTTCACTACTGCTGAATAGTCTCATCCGAAGCTTTGCCCTCTCACTAGCACTGCTGCCCGGTGGTGGAGTACCGCTGCTGCCGTTGTCCGCCATGATAATATCACACAATCCTCCCCCAACAAAAAATGAAAATGTGTCTCTGAAAATGCGGGAAGAATCTTGATCTTTCTTTGGGCAGATGTTTGGTTTTGAATCTTTCTGGGGGCACTTGTTGTTGACACCTCTCATTTTTTTTGGATCGAAGATCTCTCTCAAAGTGGGGTTACCAGCGTTGAAGCTGATGATGATGCGTACCAATCATCTATCAGCGCGTCTCTCCTCGTCAGTAATGGCACGAAAGGGCCGTGATGGGCTGTTAGTCCACCATCAACTCACGACGACCGATGTCAGCAGCATTGCTAACCGATCAGCAGTCGCTTCGTTGTTTCCTCGTGCACTACTCTCTTCCTCGACGTCGCCGCCACCGTCATCCAAGACCACCGTGACACCAACTACCAATGTGCATAACAATGCATTACCAGCTGGAATGACACCCACAAGGCGAGAGGCGCAAGAGTATCATGGACATAACTTTCCCGACTTTATCGATGCATGGGATCGTAAGTTATTTCATAATGTGGGTTATGGTCTCGGTGCTACCACATCCCTATTCACGCTGGCGCCACTGCTAAGTGGCGCATCATTAGAACTTGCAGCATTCACGCCCGCCGCACTCCTCGGTGGACTAACCGCCCTATATTGGAAAGTGGGATTGCACGACATTGCCCAAAAGGGCCACGCCGTACGAAGGAATTATCCGGTCTTGGGTAATTTGCGCTACGTCCTCGAAACGATACGGCCAGAGATACGTCAATATTTAATAGAGAGCGATAATGACGGCAAGCCGCTCGATCGGATGCACCGGTCGCTCGTGTATCGACGATCCAAGGCGGTCGATGACACATTGCCCTTCGGGACGCGACGAGACGTGTACGCGCCGCGACACGAATGGGCGTGTCATAGCATGTTCCCGAAACCGCCCATTAAACTTGATAATGATGATGCAAATTATAGCGGCCGGGTGGTTATTGGCACGTCTGAGTTTGGTACCAAACGTCCATATTCGGCGAGCATATTGAACATTTCTGCCATGAGCTATGGTGCCATTAGCGATAATGCCATACTGGCATTGAGCGCCGGAGCGAAGATGGGTAATTTTTATCATAATACGGGTGAAGGCGGTGTGTCCAAGTCGCACAAACTCGGCGGCGGGGATTTGGTATGGAATGTCGGTACTGGATACTTTGGCTGTGGTGTTACGAATTCCGATGGAGTGCGTGTATTCGACGAGGACCTATTCCTCGAAACATTACGTGAAAATCCAACGGTGCGTATGATCGAGGTCAAATTATCGCAGGGTGCCAAGCCCGGTCATGGTGGGATATTGCCCAAGAGTAAAATCACGCCCGAAATCGCAAATGCACGAAAATTACAATATCCCGCAGAGCATGATTGTCACAGCCCGGCAACGCATTCGGCATTTGATGACCATGTTGGTTTACTCACATTTGTGAATAGAGTACGTACACTTAGTGGGGGGTTGCCCGTGGGGTTTAAAATGTGTGTGGGTGATCCACGAGATGTGGCATGTATTGTACGTGCCATGGTTGATTTGAATACCGGACCAGACTTTATTACCATTGATGGTGGGGAGGGTGGGACTGGTGCGGCACCTCCTGAATACTCTGACTCTGTCGGTTTGCCACTCGAGGAAGGATTAGTCGTTGTACGTAACTTACTCGTTGGTGCTGGACTACGTTCCAAGGTTAAACTTATTGCGTCTGGACGTGTAACGAATGGATTCTCACTAGTACGAACATTGGCATTAGGGGCCGACGCTACCAATGCTGCACGTGCATTCATGTTATCATTGGGATGTATCCAAGCATTAAAATGTAATACGAACAAATGTCCCACTGGTATTGCCACACAAGATCGTGAATTACAGTATGGACTGGACCCAGAAGAGAAGTCATATCGAGTATATAATTATCATTCGAAAACATTAACAGCCGCGGCTGAAATTGTGGGTACTATTGGACATGATCGCTTTGTGGATTTGAGTGGTAATGATATTATGCGACGGTTGGCACAGGGTGATGTGAAGACATTGGAGGATTACTTGCCTAATGTTGAGACTGAGTCATTGTTGAAGGGTAATGCTCCATTACCTTTACAAGAAATTTGGAATGGCACAGCCATGGGTGCCAAGCCTTCTGCCATTCGTTGGATCTATTAAAAATATTATCACCACCACCATCAGTGTGGGTTGTTTGTTTAGAATTATACACTATGAATTGTAATAAAACTGGTATATATGAATAAAAAAGTACCACTGAACATCAGGTTCAGGATAGAGTAAGGTTGTAAAGTGAATTAACAGAAAGAGGGAGAGTGTAAGAGAATTGTAGGAGGAATGTAGGTCTAAATTACATAATAATGGCGTCCAAATTAAACTAATAATTTGCTCTATTCAAGTCACTCACTCTAAGAAGTGAATGCAAGTCAGCCATCAAACTTTTTTGGCGACTATAATAGAACTTGTGGCGTTATTAGCTCGTCCGAATACCACACCATGCTGGTGTGGTATTCATGGACGATTTTCAAAATGAAATTCTCAAGCATTTTTGCTTTAGCGTATTAAACAAACTTTGTGGTTCTGTGGTGCGAACCAAAAACTTGCTATCTCGTGGCTAGTAGCTTAATCAAAAGATCCATTGCTTCCCCCCTTTGATTGGCATTATGGAGTTTTTAATAGCATATTTTGTACCCAATTTAATTGTGTCTTCACTCTCAACCTCACAACCTTGGGCCACAAGCATTTCATAACCTTCTTGGGCTGCCATATATCAGTATCTCCTCATTATTACTAACACCTTCATACATTGACCTTGCTAGTGCTACGTTAAACCTTGCAGAGGGCCTTGGCAAAACCGATTGCATCAAGCACGTGTTGTGCTATCTCAAAAGTAAACTAACAACCACCTTTCTTGCTCTCTTCTGTTTTCTTTCATCGACAATCTCACCAAGGGCGTTGTTTGCAGTTGCAATCTCCTGAAAATGTGCATCAAGACACATCGCTTGAAAATAAAGAGATTCCACCTGTAGTTTGTGTATTGTTGGATATTTTTCTTTGGTCGAACAACCATTCTGTATTTTTTTTATGGCAGCTAGAGGGCGCGTGTAATGAAATCCTTCAAATTTGCGATCCATATACAACAAGACCAGCTCACAATTGGATGGTGCATATTTAATGAGGCATGAGAGAGATGGACATTTCTTAAACCCTGGTGTATACGGTAGACAAAGTCATCCAATGTGAGGGGTACTGAACAGGAAGCGAAAGATGCATATGCCGATCTCATCATAGTGACGCAACAGGTGGAGACCATACCAGCGTGGAGGTTATAGTTGGTTTAATTCACACGTATCGGAGGGATATGCAATGTTCTAACAATTCCGTAATGGATACTATTATCATATGCCATGAGGCAGTGATGATAATAAGATGGTGGTTTGAAATTGAATGGAGACTCATGTATTATATTTATGTAGAGAATTACCTAAGGAGTCGTTTTTGACACAACGTCCGAAGGCCCACTTAGTTTGTTTGTCCCAATAGTGACACGATTTGTCCCAATAGTGACAACATATACTTAACGATAGTGACGTTTAGATTTCTTTTGCTTTTTAATGAGAAGCGCGACTCATCTTTCCCTTCCGGTTTCTGTATTGTCCTCTTTTGGCTTCCCGCCGAGACGTTGAGTTTAAAAGCTCTAAGAAGACATACCACACACACATACACACAATGATCATGAGGAGGGCGTTGTCGTGTCTTCAACAACCAGCAGCGCTGTCCTCTCGTCTCTTACATCTCCTCGTCATCGTCGTCATCCTCTCCACCAATGTAGCGCTAGTATTAGTATCAGCCTTGCATGTCGATGAGGTGGGGATGACCGATTATGTATTACGCACGGCCGGCCATGGCGATGTGGGGGTGCGGTATGCCAGGGTGTTGTTAGCACATTCTGCTACTAGTGGCGAGGATGGTGATGATGATGCGAGTGGAAGTAAAAGTGTTTGGATAACCAGTCAGAGCGAAATGTGTCCGCGTTCCATTGTAACTGCGAATGTCGGACGAGGACGAGGAGGAGGAGCAATGACGACTACTGCAAAATATCATTCGGACTGTTCCATTGCCGCACGGGACGTGGCCACCGGTGCATTAATTTGGCGTGTCAATGCCTGTGCCGCTGGAAATAAAGAAGGACGACAGTATGTCACGCTGGCGACCAATACGTACATTTACTCTCTAGATACCGGTGGAATATTCCGCGTTTGGGATCCTGCCAATGGTGCGCTGCAGTTGGATATTAATATTCTCGACAATTATTATGATGATGAGGATGAGGAGGAGGATATTACTATCATTACTAACCCACCAAGAATATTTGATTTGACGACTACAACATCACCCCTTACTTCGATAATTATTGGGACTACCATCATGAGCAAATCATACACGGGAGTAGTGGGGGAGGAAAAGAAAAACAAGAAAAAGACGATGGATCAGAAGGGGGAAGAAGAAATGTATGATGATGAATTATTGCTACTGCTTGATACTACTACTACTACTACTACTACGGGTAAACTACCAATCACTAATATCATAACTAAGAACAACAAAAACGATGTAAATTATTTGTCGGCAAGAAAACTATTAAACGATGCCAATGTGAAACCACCACCTACCAAAAGAGAAGAGAGTGTAGCACGAATTATGGATGTTCGTATACTTGACAATAATAATAATAACAACAACAACAACAACAATGGTCGTGTAGGTGTTTGGGTATGCTGGTCAACTAACAATGATGCAATTGGTAGTGATGTTGCTACTTCACTGTCACAAATGGCATTTGTAGTATTAGAGATTATCAACACAGTCGAGAGGAGTAGTAGCAGTAGTACTATGACTTATCGTATACTATACACCATGCCACTAACACCAACGCCCGAGACAGCAACAACAACAACAGCAGCAGCATTGATGACTGAATCATTTTTACTCTCATCTACAAAATTTGTAATACATGAGGTACAAGGAAAAGAGGCAGTATCCATACTTGCAATCACATTAGGTGTGGGAGGAGGAGCAGGAGGAGGAGTGACAGCAAAGAATCGTCAACAACAAGGTTTACTCTTGGCTACAATGGACATTTCATCATCCACAACAGCACCATCATCTACAGAAGTCATATTAGGGACTACTATTACTATTGATACATTACATCCATACTTCCGTACAATATCTGACATTACTATTGATGATACTGAATACAATACCAGAGGGGGGATTATGGTACGTATTTCAGGATTAGATGATCGTTATCCTACTAGTATAGTAGTACCACGTAGAATTGAATCCATGTTCCTACTGAATACTAGTAATGGCGGTGGAAATGGAGAAGATGATGGTGGTGTTGTTGTTCCCTTTCAACGTATATATGGTCCATCGAAGGAAGATGAATCTATACATCATGATGCATTAGTCTACTGCCCTGATATGGACTTGGTTGTGGCATCCCAACTTGAGGATGAAAATGTTGATAGTAGTAGTGGTATTGGACGTCGTACAATGGCCGTGGCAATGCAGTTGAAGAAGCAGGATAGTAGTCAACATCGTCGTGTAATCTGGACACCCGTTCAATTGACCACGTTAGTTGACGGTGATGATATAGTCATTGTTGATGCACCACCCTCACATCCACCATTGGATACAACTGCTGCTACTTCCTCCCCCTCATCTTCCGTCGGAGTTGTCCGGCGTGCACATTTGATCGATTGTACCAGTAATGGTATGACTGTGGTATATACAACAATTGGTGGGATGACGTCGGCATTTCGTTTTGATAAAGTGTTAAATAATGATGGTACTAGTTATAGCGTAACGAAGCTATGGACATCCGAGGAGGCATTGGCAAGTATTTCCTCTGCGATATTCTTAGATGAGACACATGTTGTTGCTACACCAACGGTATCAGACGATACCGAAGATGATGAGGAGATGGTAGCATTACGGAAATTACAATTTGGTAATCGTATGCGTTCTCAATTATTGTCATTTGAAAGTTTTATTCGTGGTGGTATAATGACCTCCCTTGCATCGTTGGCTATACAGACTCCTGCTAGGAAGGCAATGCGGGATGCTACATTTGGTTTTGCGAAGATTGCTGTTACATTATCTGAGAAACATCATCGTATTGTGGCACTTGATACTGCCAAGGAAGGACGGACTGTATGGTCAATGAGTCTTCATCCATATGCCATGTGGCACAAGTTAGTACATGGGGGACAATTCGTAGCATTGAATGACCCTCGTGGTAATGGTGGCGTGCATGATCATGAAATGTTGGTACTAAGTTACGTCGGGATGGACGACAGATCGTCTTCAAAAATAATGGAGTGGAAGTGTTTTGATGGGGTTAATGGTAGGGTATTATCCGAGGCGACTATGCATATTTCAGCGTCTGTCATACAAATTGTACCGCTTCGTGCGTTCGCACATCACCCACACGAATCACGGGGCTGTCGACAGATTGCATTACTCGTACATTCGGACAATACAGTAAGTGTTGTCCCTGATACTACTTTATCGTACGTTGCCATCGATGAGGCGATGTCTACATCTGCGAGCATGAATGGTCTGTTTGTACACACCCTCGATAAAGAATCGGGTGAATTCAAGTCCCTACGTCTTACGAGGAAGGTGGGTTCGGAACTCCAGCCTGGTTCCAATCCCTTTGAGCTAATTACTGTTGGTAGTACGATCTTCGACCCATCTCAAGAGACGATTGTTAATGTCGCATATCCTTCACGAGGAGAAGTAATTCAATCTCCATCCATAGTCATGGGCGATGATTCACTTCTGCTCAAGTATCTAAACCCACATATCGTTGTGATCGTGACTGAAGCCACCAAAACTTTCCTCACGAGTGTCGCGCCGGTATCAGATGGTAATGATAAAACCGATGATGAATTCTATAACGCTCTTATCGGAGGTAGTAGCACAACAATTGGCGGTCAAAAACGAAAGCCTTTGGGGGCAAGCAAGCCCGGAGAAGAGAAGGCCCCCTCTACGAATACCATGATTGCAGCAGCTACACCATCACTATTCGTAACGCTTGTCGATACGGTATCGGGACAGATCTTGCACCGTGTCTCACATACACATGCTGCATTGTCAGATTTGTCAAATAGCTCGACACCATCAACGACGGTACCGGTAGTCATTAGCGAAAATTGGATTGTCTACACATTCTTCAATCTACGGACACGTCGTACCGACATTGGTGTCCTTACACTACACGAGGGTATGATAGACAAGAATGGGATTACTGCATTTACTTCGCCGGAACAAGAACTAACATTCTCTAGTCTTGAATCGGCCAAGCCAATTGTATTAAGTAAAACGTTTGGTCTTGGCAAGGCAGTATCTGCAGTTGGGGTAACGACTACTCGAGCTGGGATTAGTTCAAAGCAATTTCTCTTTGCAACGTCAAATGATCAAATAGTATCCATTGATAGGAGGATGCTTGATCCACGTAGACCAAGTGGTGAACCAAAGGATAGTGAAAAGGAAGAGGGATTGTTCCGTTATGAACCAATTTTACCTATTGTGCCAATGAAAACACCCTCACATGTATATGAGGTATCGTCTGTGAGGACTATACTATCAGCATCTGCGAATGTTGAGTCGCAGTCATTAATTATTGCATTTGGTGGGCCAGATGTATTCTTCACAAGACTATCCCCATCGAAGGGCTTCGATTTATTACCCGATGACTTTAATCGTGGTTTACTTACGGTAGTGGTCGTGGGACTTATTGTTTTGCTGTATGTCTTGCAACAAATGAATAAGAAGAAAATGATCACAACATTGTGGTTGTGAGAGAGAAGTTCTTTATTGGCAGAAATTGTATACACTTTGTTAGCCAAACATTACAACCCTGAAGTGGTAAAACATCGAGACAGGGAGATTCGAATATAATTATCCGTGTATACACCAAATTTGGTTTATTTGTATGTCAATTCTTCTTAACATTTGTCTTAATTTCATTTTTGTCATTATTCAGATTTCTGTTGTGTCGAACCCTCCCCTTTATTTACTCAACATTCCCCCCCCTCTCTCTCCCTTCTCCACACAACACATTTATATATTCATTCAATGTATGTACACTACCTATCGTCGTCATAGTTACAAACAACGGGAACCACCTCAAAACAAACATTGGCCATTAATCGTGGCATGCCAATCATATCATTATACTGTTCTAATTTGGCAAATGCTTTCGTCAACAGCACTGATATTGTTGTACCTTCTTCCCTTGATGATGATAATAATGGTGGTGGTGGCACAATCAAAAAAATGTTTGATACTGATGTACTACCCTTGCGTTTTAAACAACGTAATACCCCCCTTGCAATTTCCTCAATTGTTCCTTCTTCCATTCCCTTAAATGACGTTACTGCTGCTGCTGCTGCTGCAGTAGTAGAAAGGATGACTGGGACAGTAATTAAATGTGCCGATAGATTCGTCGTCTTACGTAATTGTTTGGAAGAGGGACTTGAATCCTTCTTTTCTTCCGCACTAGAAGTAGTAGAAGAAGAAGAACTACTGCAGCCATGGCCACCAGCACTGGTATTCTCAAAACTATTTAGTCCACACAAATTAACTAATTCACCAAAGACACATTCTCCATCTGTCCACCGACTTTGTATCCATTCGGGTCGGTCGATCGTGCCCTGTAGTAACTTTGACCGATTGGAATGTAATCCTATGCCATGTGTTTGATTTATTGCGTTGACTACTGCTTGTCCTACCATTGGACCTGCAAATGTGGATGATGATGAAGATGCAGGAGCAGTATGTCGTCGCATAAAGTTGGTATTTACTATTGCTGCCTCCCCTTCCATTGTTGCTGTTATTGTTGTTGTTGTGTCATTGGATAATAATAATTGTTCCAGATGATTATTTCCCTCCTCCTCTTCGTCCATGTCATTCATGTCATCTTTCGTGATAGCAGAGTTTGCAAAACTAACATCATTATCTAATATTGACAAACTCCCCGCTAAAAATTCAGGCCTCTTTCCTCCCTCGTCTGTCGCCATCATACTCTCTCCTTTCTCCCGAGTCGTCGTTTGCTGCTTACTTTGATTCCCCTCTAACAGCCAAGCGTTCGTTTCGGCAAATGTTGGACGAGGCGAGCCAGTCATTATCAAATGCACCTCTCCTGGTGTGATCATTGTTGTTGTCGTTATGTTTGAATCCGCCACTGCTGCCGCGGCTGCTGCCTCCTTGACCTCCTTGATGGCCGCGCTGGCTAATTCCGTGGCACATTGTACAGACGCAGTTAATAATGCGGACTTTTCAATTGCATAATGATCAACATTATTATTAGCATGAACAACATGTTGCTGTTTCAGGAGATGTGCTAGAGATAGGACCACCCGACAAGAGGATGCCATCGTTTTAGAATGTGAGTTAGTTTGAGCTCGTTCAGAGTTTGTGCACCACCTAAAATTATGTTGCCTGTCCCCCATCGCCCACACAACATGATTACCAACAAATTCTCTCAAGCACTTGCACCCTTATTGACTACCGCAAACATCATTTCTCCAACAACAAACCTTGACAAAGAAACACAGCTACATCTCCCTACCGACCCTACTGCACGTTCCTTCAATGTATCATATAAACCAAATATTGACAGCCATCCATCGAAGGTATTCTCAATGATAGGTTGCGATATCACAATTACCAACACCACTCCTCCGCTGCCTACCAACCAAGATCCTCCATCGTCTCTAGATTGTATCACAAATTATACTGCCAACGCAGACCTCTCTCTACAAGACCATGAACGGAATAAACTTAACCGAAAAAACTACCGCCAGAACAACCCCTCCAATTTCAGGAGATGACATTATTGGTAATCTTCTTCACAATCAAATGATTCTCACTCCAGTAGCCATAGACGCCCATGGAAGAATAGGTCCCATGCTCCGTCAAAATCTTTATGGGACACCTCCACTCCACCCACCATACCCCCACGCAAACAATTCAAGCCAACCCAATGCAAAAGCTATGTACGAACATGCAACCACCCTTCCAGCCCCCATCGGCATTTTCATCGAAGCAGATCAACGATGGAAACAACTTCAAGAAAAACACCACAAAATAAACAAAAATTCTACGGACTCAGCCATTTAGCTCCAACACCTTCCATAACAAAATAACAACAATCCAACAACAACTCGGTTTAGGTATTGTTCACGTCTTCAGTACCCTCATCATCACTTCCTTCAAAAAACTTGTCCACTCACAGACGTCACCTGACTGACTTTGATCATTATGATTTTCTATTGCCTCGGGACCAAATCATTGGTTTATTGTTAGATAAATTACTAGATGTAGAAATGTAAAATAGACACACACAGCACAGCTTCGCCAACTATGTCGCCGACATGTCGGCAGTCGGCAACATGTCGGGGATCGGGGACATGTGCATATGTCGCCAACTTCTCGCTGACATTGCATGTCGATCTGACACAGAGAGGGCTCCGACAGCTGTTTTTGTGACGAAAACTGCCGACACCTAACAAAACCCACCACAAACCATCATGCCGCCGAGGAATAAGAAGAAGAAGGTCGGCACTGGCGTTACAGCGACTGCTGCTGCTGCCGATGCTGCCGCGGCGCCTCCTATCGAGCCGTACTTTGGGGCTAATGGGGAAGCCACGTCCCGGGCAACTAGTCTTCCTCCATTGCCCGGGTTTGAGACATTTCGAGCAGCCAACTCTGCGACTGCACCCCCCTTGCTCTCGTCGGCAGGGCAATCTACTGCTCAAGCAGCCAACTCTGCTACTACACCCCCCTTGCTCTTGTTAGCGGTGCAATCTACTGCACGCGGCGCAGGTCTGGATCTGTCTTATCATTTATTACCACAACACCCTGCAGCGTAGAAATTTATCTCCAACACCGTCAATTTGTCGAACGACCAATACAGCAACAACACCGTCATCAATACGCGAAAACGATTTATTAACACCATCGTTGATCACCACTGAGGGGGAGGAGGAGGGAGGAGGAGGGGAGACAATTGATTTGTGTGGTGAAGAAGGGGAAGAGGTTTGTTTTTGTTTGCCAGCCATTTCCACTGTGTGGGAGTGTGCGTATATTAATTACAAGTATGTGAATGGTAAGGAAGGGTGGGAGTGTCAGTTGTGTGGCCTAAGTTTTAAGCCTAGGCATGCAACTAGGGCAATGAGGCATGTCTTGAAATTGAAGGGAGGAGACATAGCTATTTGCAAGGCCGAAGGCCGTTATTAGTGGGAGATACCGAGACCGATACCAGGCCTTATATGATAGGTCTTCTATTTTGTATGTCTCAGCGAAGATAAAGCAGTCGAGAATCATGTGTGATCGGTTGGAGAAGTTGGATGCAACGGAGAATAATGCAATGTTTGGTGATGATGATATCAATTTTGATATGCAGCTTGAGCGATTTGATGTGGACACGGGGGCTTTGAAA
>Ga0247833_1004449_pt1 | contig 17421 bp, 16 predicted proteins | sample LaCruzMarch2015__7_FD_187117 | JGI IMG/M metagenome (GOLD analysis project Ga0247833, IMG submission 187117) | Freshwater microbial communities from meromictic Lake La Cruz, Castile-La Mancha, Spain - LaCruzMarch2015_8m | ecosystem: Environmental > Aquatic > Freshwater > Lake | place: Spain...
TTTTTCTAGCGCACGGCTAAGCTGTGTTCCTTGGTGGTCACGCATTGCATATTGCAAAAGTCCCGCGCAAAGAGAAAATGTTGGTGTATGAATAACGTCTCCGATTCCTTGTAACCCTTGAGGTGTTGCTACACGTACTACTCGATTAAAATGAGACTGCATTGCTTCTCTAAGACCTTGTAATTGGCTAGAACCACCAGTAATTACAAATCGTTGTAATGCTATAGGGTCAATTTGGTGAGATGATAGTACTCTTTCAATAGCTTCGATAATTTCTTCTGCTCGTGCTTTGATGATATGCATTAAAAAGCTTTTTGAAACTGGGTTTGCAAAGGTTGTATTGTCTTCACCAAGTTGAGTTACAAGAATTGTTTCTCGATCATCAAGTGTACCTAGCAATGTACCATAAAGCGTTTTAAGACGTTCAGCCTGACTAAGGTTTGTGTTTAGCCCTTGAGCTATGTCGTGGGTAATATGATGTCCACCAACAGGAATACACCCTAAATAAACGGGACTTCCGTTGTAAAAACTGATTATAGAAATACTATGACTGCCAATATCAAGCATAGTTACGCCCATTTCTTTTTCATCGTCAACAAGACAAGAAAGAGCAGATGCGTAAGGGCCTGCCACAAACGCGTTTACGTCTAAATGGCAGCGACCAATACAGGCGCTTAAATTTGCAATAAGGTGCACAGGTGCGGTTATAACATGCAGGGTTGTTGTTAATGTATCGCCCATCATGTCGCGTGGATCTTGAATATTAGTGCTGTCATCAAGGTCATATGTAATAGGAAAAATATGAATGATTCGACGTGTTGTTCCAATATTCTGATCACGACTTACATCTAAAGCTTTTTGCAGGTGCGAGTTTTTTACAGGTTGCCCATAAAGAGAAATTTTTGTGGTGATGCAGTGCGATTGTAGTGCTTCAGCTGGCAAATTTACGTAAACGCTTCGTATGGTTTGTTCTGCTAGCTGTTCTGCAGAATGAATGCTATTTAATATTGAATCTTCAAGATCCTCTAAATTAATAAGAGAAGCGCCCCGAATGCCCTTTGCAACATGAGAAGCTACGCCTAAAATTTTAACTGTCACTCCTTTTTCAGAGTTTATATCTCGGTTCATTTTTGCAATAGCGCAGCACACCTTGCTTGATCCAATATCAAGGGCTGCAAAAGTTTCTGATGGAATATTATTTGATTTTTTCTTAAATAAACTCATGCTAGTAAAGTATCAAGCTCCTTCTTGGCATCTAGGGAAAATAAATCATCACATCCACCTATATGCTTACCATTAACGAAAATTTGAGGAACGGTTTTTCTGCCACCAGATTTTTCTACCAACTGTATGCGCCCAGTATCATCATTTGTTAAATCAATTTCTTCAAATTCAACCCCCTTATTGCGTAGCAATTGTTTTGCTTTTACGCAATACGGGCAATAATTCGTCGTGTAAATGATAATTTCTGCCATATAATTAAATGAACCTTCCTAATGTTCTGTTTCATTGTACTACAAGAAAAAGGAAATAGCATCACGACATTAGTTAGGTTATCTTAAAAAGATGCAAAAAAAATTATAAGGAAAAAGTATGCAGAATTTTGATGTTGTTGTAATTGGTGCTGGTCCAGGTGGTTATGTGGCTGCTATTCGGGCAAGTCAGCTTGGTAAAAAAGTAGCTGTCATCGAAAAAGAACATCTAGGAGGAGTGTGTTTAAATTGGGGGTGTATACCTACCAAAGCACTTTTACGTTCTGCAGAAGTGTTGCATTTAATTAATCATGCTAATGAATTTGGCATTGAAGTAGGGCAGGTTAAAGTCAATCTTGCCAAAATGGTTGAACGATCTAGGAAAATTGCTGGGCAATTATCTACAGGTATTAAAGGGCTTCTAGCTAAAAATAAAGTCACTGTTTTTTATGGTGAAGCTAGCTTTGAAAAAGCGAATACTTTAAAAATAAAAGGCGAAAAAATTGAAACGATTGAAGCTAAGAATGTGATTATTGCAACGGGCGCTAAAGCACGTATGTTGCCTGGTGTTGAGGCTCACCCTCGTATCTGGACAGCGAAGCAGGCTATGACTCCTGAATTCACCCCCAAGTCCTTGTTGGTTATTGGTTCGGGGGCTATAGGCATTGAGTTTGCTAGCTTTTACCGTACTCTTGGGGTTGAGGTAACTGTTATTGAAATGCAAACAAGAATTTTACCAAACGAAGATTCAGAAATTTCAGCTTTGGCACAAAAGCAATTTGAAAAGCACGGCATGAAATTTCATTTGGGTTCTACTAGTAAACTAACTCTTTCCAAAGATCATGTAGATGCGGTGATATCAAAAGATGGCAAAGAAATAGAAAAGCTTAAGGTTGACGCAGTAATTGTTGCTATTGGCATTTCAGGTAATACAGAAAACCTAGGGTTTGAAAAAACCAAAGTCAAAATAGAAAAAGGTCAAATTTTGGTCAATGAATGGTGCGAAACTGCAGAAAAAGGTGTCTATGCAATAGGGGATGTTGCTGGTGCTCCGTGGCTTGCGCATAAGGCTAGCCATGAAGGTATTTTAGCTGTTGAACATATGTTTGGCGTGAAGGGGTTACATCCAATTAAAGCCACCAATATTCCAGGGTGTACCTATAGCCATCCACAAATTGCTAGTATTGGTTTAACTGAAGAAAAAGCCAAATCTGCAGGACACACTTTAAAGGTTGGTCGATTTCCCTACCGTGGTAATGGCAAAGCTATTGCTTTAGGGGAACCTGAAGGATTGGTTAAAACTATCTACGATGCAAAAACAGGTGAATTGCTTGGCGCCCACATGATAGGGGCAGAAGTTACAGAATTAGTGCAAGGTTTTGCAATTGGTAAAACCCTGGAAACAACAGAAGCAGAAATCATGCATACTATTTTCCCACACCCTACTCTTTCAGAAATGATGCATGAGTCAACGCTCGATGCGTATGGGAAAGTTATTCATTACTAGCAAAATGTCTGCTTTATATGCTAGAAGTACAAGGTTGGATTTGAGTTCAAGAATATGATTTATAAAAGTGTATTAGTTTTATTTACGATGTTTGCAGGCGCATTTGCTGCAATGGCGGACGAGCTAAAAGAAAAAAAGCATTGTCATGCAGGATGTGGGGGGAAATGTAAGATGAAAGGCATGCTTTTTGATCCAGAAAAATTTAAGGTAAGAAAGGGTTCTTTGCCAGTTCTGTCTGCGCCTAATGCAGAAACAGATGGATTTAAGCAAAGTACCACTTCTTCACCTGTTTCCCTTGTTGCTTTACCACAGCAAGAGCTAGTTGTTAGTCGCGTGGATAATGCGTCAATTCTGCATACTGTAAGTTCAGATGCAAGCAAACCGATGGTCTCTATTGTTGATGCCAATGCAACAGAGCTTAGTGGCCCAGGAGCAGTGGTTATTTCTAAAGATGAAGTTCTTCCCGCAGAAACTAGTGCCCCGGTAGTTGAATCCCATCGATCAGATTCAGCAATATCAGGGGTTAGCGAAGTAGAAAAAGTAGAAGTAGAAGTAAAAGTAAAAGCTTTTGAATTGGAAGGTCAGGATAACCGAGGTAGTGCAGAACAAGATCCCAGAACACAGTTACATAGAGAAGATGTAGTCACAGATGTAGAGGGTGAAATTAGCGCTTTAAAGCCAACAAAACCAGTTTCTGTGGAGCTAGATGAAGTTGCAAAATCAAAAACTAAAAAAAATCATAAAAGTGCAGAAGATGGCAAAGCTGATGATTATGAAACTGGTGCAGAACAAGATGACGAAGACGACGATGAAGAAGAAAATGACGAAAACTCTGATAAAAATTCAAAAAAGTTTTCTTTAAAACAAAAAAGAAATCTTTTGAAAAAACCAAACATTAGTGCCGGCGCTTAAATTTGTTCAAACCGCTTATACAGGGTAGGATTTATAAAAATAAAATCATTTTAAATCTATGACCTACCCAAAACCAATCAACGACCAATCCTATTTGATTAATTCAACCAATTATCAGCAATTACAAGAATCAGCAAAAACTAATCCCAATAGTTTTTGGTTGGAAATTGCAAAGCGCTTAGATTGGATAAAATTTCCTACTATTGCTGGAAACTGGCAATTTGACAAACCAATATCTATTAAGTGGTTTGAAGACGGCGTGCTAAATGTGTGCGCAAATTGTGTTGATCGTCACGCTAACATGATGCCTGATAAAACCGCCATTATTTGGGTGGATGATCAAGGCGAAACGACTAAACATATTTCTTATGCTCAGTTGCTTAAAGAAGTAAACGCCATGGCATTTACATTAAAAGAACTGGGTGTCAAAAAGGGCGACCGGGTCATTATTTACATGCCTATGATTCCCGAAATTGCGTATGCAATGCTTGCCTGTGCCAGAATTGGAGCAATTCATTCTGTTGTTTTTGGTGGATTTTCTCCAGAAAGCCTGACGGGGCGTATTCAAGATTGTAAGGCAAAAGTTATTATTACCGCTAATGAAGGCTTGCGTGGGGGTAAGTCGGTTCCTTTAAAGGCTAACGTTGATACGGCCCTTCTGCAAGCGCGAGAAGTTGAAAAAGTTTTAGTTATAAACCGCACAAACGCAGATGTGCCAATTGTGTCTGACCGAGATGTTATTTATACGCCAAATTATAGTCAATTCATTGCACCAGAGCTTATGAATGCCGAAGACCCATTATTTATTCTGTATACATCAGGCTCAACTGGAAAACCTAAGGGTGTGCTACATACAAATGGCGGTTATTTAACTTATGCAAGCCTAACTCATCAATGGATATTTGATGTGCAAGAGAATGACATTTATTGGTGTACAGCCGATGCGGGTTGGGTTACAGGTCATTCTTATGTTGTATATGGCCCACTTGCTAATGGTGCCACAACAGTGATGTTTGAAGGTCTTCCTAATTACCCAAATCCTGATCGCTTATGGAAAATTATTGACGATTTGAAAGTTAGTATTTTTTATACAGCCCCTACGGCTATACGTAGCCTTATGCAAGCGGGTGATGAATGGCTAGAAACAAGTTCACGGAAATCTTTAAGGTTATTAGGCTCTGTTGGTGAATCCATTAACCAAGAAGCCTGGGAATGGTATTTTCACAAAGTTGGTAATGAAAATTGCAGAATTGTTGACACTTGGTGGCAAACAGAAACTGGTGGTATTATGATGACTCCGTTAGCAGGCGTCCACAATTTAAAACCAGGGTCTGCAACTCAGCCCTTTTTTGGAATTCAGCCTGTGTTGTTAGATGATCATAGCAAAGAAATTGATTATCATCCTGCTGAAGGAAATTTAGGAATGAAGGCTTCTTGGCCGGGGCAAATGCGCACCGTTTATGGAGATCACAATCGCTTTGAAGAAACCTATTTCAGTCAATTCCCTGGTTATTATTTTAGTGGCGATGGAGCGCGTCGTGATGCTGACGGAGACTATTGGATAACTGGCCGAGTTGATGATGTATTAAATGTGTCTGGTCACCGTTTAGGGACGGCAGAAATTGAAACTGCAGCAACGATGGATCATTCAATTATTGAAACAGCAGTTGTTGGTTTTCCTCATGCCATTAAAGGGGAGGGCATTATGGTTTTTGCTATTCCATGTGCCCATGTAACCCATAGTGACAATGAATTAAAATCAATTATCAAACAAACTATCCGCGACCAAATTGGACCCATAGCAAGTCCTGATGCCATTTATATTGTAAAAGGTTTGCCAAAAACACGTTCGGGTAAAATTATGCGTCGAATTTTACGCATGATTGCTAGGGATGAATTTGAAAAAATCGGTGATGTTAGTACTCTTGCAGACCCTAGTATTGTTGAGCACATTATCGAGGTTTTTAGTGCAAAAGAATGACAAAACTGTAGTAATTTTATTGACGGTTGGATTCTTTGCTATGCTGGCATTGGCATTTGCTTCAGTTCCTTTATACAGAGTTTTTTGTCAAAAAACAGGATTTGGTGGCACACCCAAGGTTAGCCGAGATGGTTCAACTCAAGTGATTAACCGGGAAATCACCGTACGGTTTGTCGCTAATACGCACCGTGATTTGCCATGGGAATTTTCACCACTACAACATACCATTCATTTAAAAATTGGCGAAAATGGATTGGCGTATTACAAAGCTAAAAACCGTTCCAATAAACCTATTGTAGGGATGGCCACTTATAACATTTCTCCTGATGTTGCGGGGCAGTACTTTAACAAAGTGTTTTGTTTTTGTTTTGAACAGCAAAAACTAGATCCCGAAGAAACTATGGAAATGCCAGTACAGTTTTTTATTGATCCCGCTTTTGCCAATGATCCTCTGCTAAAAAGCGTGAATGAGATAACTCTTTCGTATACTTTTTTTGTTTTTAAGAAACAATAGCCAAACCCTGTTTATAGGGACTAAAAATCCTGATTCCTATTTTATTTTCTAAAATTTTATTAAAATTATCTGGGACATTTAACATATTGACCAATGCTATAAGTTTCTATCAAACTATCTATGTGAATACAACAAACCAGAAATAACTTTTTCGCATAGGAGGATGCATGGGCATACAGGAATGGTCAGCCACAGATATTGAAAATGCACGTAGCTATTTTTTAGAAGGTTTAGCAATAAAAAGAATTGCAAAAGAACTGGGACGAACAACTACTGCCACGAATAAAGCACTGAGTCGGTTTGGAATACGTTTTGAAAAACCAAGAAAAAATTTTAGTGAATCTCATTCTACATATAAAAAAGAAAAAAGTTTGACGCCGGCTGCTATTGTGCCTTCTTTTGAACGTTATGCTTTACAAAAAGAATTTGAAAATTGGGTTAGCTTTTGGCAAGTGTGCCAATATTTAAGTAGTCAAAATATTTGTTTGTACGAACTTTCAGTACCTAATATTGACCTGAAATGTCGTCAATTTAAAGTTGGAACCAAAACATTGAATGCAGGGCAATTATTGGTAATTGCTAATAAAAGGCGCATAGAAGAAAATTTGAAAGCATTTTTTGTGAAAGGGTTATCATGGTAAAGACAATTACAGCAAAACCTTCTTGCACACAACAAGCGCAAAGTTTGGCTCAAAGTATCATTAATGCAGCAAATGAGGGATGCTTGCTACATCAGTTATATGTGGATGAATACATTAATGAGTCACAATTTCAGGCAGGGTTGGCTTTTGCCAAGCTATATGGTTTAGCCATGAGAAGTTTTGGCATTCATAATCGTGTTCGAACAGCGAGTCAAAGCTGGGATCACCTTCATGGAATTTCTCATGATCTATTCAGCAGTCAAAGAATTGAAGGCTTGTGGCGTTATATTTTAAAAGCGTTAGATCCAACTTATCATGCTGGCATATCACTGCGAGATATTGCTTTTAATTTAGTGCTCACAAAAGATTACCCAAAACAATATGCCATTAAAGATATTAAAAAAACTTTGTCATATTTACAAACTGTTTGGGAAACAATAGAAACTGGACCTTATAAAATGGGGTTATTCAAGTGTGAACAATTATCCAAGAATATACGATTTCATTGAATCAAAGATCTTTTGTAAAGTGTATCTGGAATGTTTGTTTCTATATTAATTCAATATTAACTTAAACTCAACTAAATATTAACTTAAATAACTTATTATTTCGGTAGCAGTACTTTTAAAGAATTAAAAGATGTTATTCAAAAGATGGTTTTTAGTTAGTATTTTGGTAACTCAGCAACTTATTGCTGCTCAACATCCTGGATATGTATTTGCTGATGATACTGCGTTACCTGCTTTTAAACGGTCTGGAAAAGGCGAAATAGCTGCAGAAAAGGTAACACTTTCAACTGTTTGTTCATGTTTTGGCTTTTTACATATGAACACATCTTTAATTGATGAAACAGAAAGAGAATATATTGAAATAGCCGAACCAAAAACGTCTAACATGCCAATAGCATGGAGAGGTAGAGATGACGTTTTTGATAATGCCAATGCACTGAAATATTTGCTTGAGAAATCAAAACTTTCAGGCAGTGTTTCTGTCATTAACAAAACTGAAGAAGCTGTAACAGTGGTAGTAAGTGGGCGTAATCAACAGCAAGAACATTCAAGAACAACATTTAAAATAAGTAAGGGGCACTATAGATGTTGTAATTTGTCCTTTTACGATTCTATTGAGTTGGAAGGCTCTGCTTGTGCTTTTCCTAATATTTTTTCACTGGATGATAAAATTATATTTTCTATAGAACCAGAGCCACAATTATTATTTCCAAGGCCTCTTGAACCATTTAGTTTTATTCCGAGAATCCCAATACCTTCAGATTTGGAAAAAGGCACTGAAGCTGCACAGTACTTTGATCATGTCGGTTACTTAAGAAGTGTTTTGTGTACACAAGAAGGGATTAATTCAGACGATTTATATATGCAGCGTGAGCGGCTGTATAATCTCCATAAATTAGAGGAGTTGTTTTGCGAACATCTCCCCTCTGGACCTAGAATTGAACAAAACTTTTTTTCAGTGTGGCTTACTAATGTTAGCAACCCAAAAGAACCTAAAGAACAGTACGTTAACCTGGCTATAAAAAGTTCTGAAATGCACTCAGCATCAGATGGTTGGAATCATTACTTTGTAGTGCAAGATCCTGACTTATTTCCATTAACAAAAGCAAAACTTGCATCAACGAATGTTTGCTTGATTTCTTATCAAGATTTAATTGGTTCACTTGAATTAGAGAGCGAGTTTAATCAATCAATTACCGAATGTCGATTTGCCATGGCTAGTGATATTTTACGTGTTGAACTACTCAAAGCAAAAGGTGGTGCCTACTTAGATATAGATTTGGTTACATTGCAGTCGTTAAAACCTTTATTTTATCTGTATGATTCAATTTTTGGTATTGAACCTATGTCGGAGTTTGTAGGCAATGCATTTATGGCTGCGAGTCGCGATCACCCTATTACCAATGAAATGATTCGTTTGATGAGAAGAAATTTTCAATATAAACACTCTAATCCAACTTTTTATAGTGCTGCTGCAATAGATGATGGCTTTAACACCATTGTGCAAACAGGTCCCGGTGTCTCAACTACAGCATTTTATAATGTATCAAGTCATGGGGGAAAAAGAGATATTTTAATGCCACCTGAGATGTTTTACCCTGCAGAAAGCTTAGTGAGGCCAGAATTTAGAATAAAAAGACTTGATAGTAGAATTGGAATTAATTCAGCAACTCTTCATTTATGGCGCACAACATGGGCTGGTGAGGCTGGTAAAGAAAACGGATGCTTGGGATAAAACGCTAATCTGGTCACAGCATTTAAGATGGCGTATCATAAAAAAAATTATTCAGGGGCGGATTATTGAAAACCGTTTGTATTATAGGAAGCGGACGTATGGGCAGTGCGATGATTGCACTTTTGTCAGGCGAAATTAAAACGGTTCAATATTCTCGCTTAAATGCAGAAAATATCAATTCGTTTATTCAAAATTTGCAAATATGTGATGGTGTCATTGATATAAGTCATGCAGACAATATGAAGTGGGCGCTTGATGCGTGCATCAAAGCAAATAAACCTTATATGTGTGGCACAACAGGCCTTCAGGAATCTCATTCTAATATGTTGAAAGCAGCAGGAATTACTATTCCAGTGTTGTATGCAGCGAATACAAGCCTTGGCATTGCTGTCTTAAAAAAGGCCGTTGCATTAGTTGCAAAAGCTTTGGGTCAAAATGTTGATATTGCAATTAGTGAAACGCATCATCGTTTAAAAAAAGATGCACCATCAGGCACAGCTTTAGAATTAGGTAAGGTGACTGCACAGACTGGGTATCCGCAGAGTATGATCAATTTCACTAGTCTTCGTGGTGGCAACGTTCCTGGTGAGCATACTGTTCATTTTTTTCAAGGAGATGAAACTATTCGTTTAAGTCATGAATGTTTGAATCGTAATGTCTTTGCTGATGGTGCAATTAAAGCTGCACAGTGGTTATTTAAGCAACCACCAGGTCTTTACAACTTAGACAATATGTTGAGCATCTAATGGACAATTTAAAAACTCCCGTGCTTATTGCGCCATCGCTTATGGCAGCCAATATGCTGCATTTGTTAGACGAAGTGCAAGCTGTAGAAGCCGCAGGCGCTGATTGGCTTCATTTAGACATTATGGACGGGCACTTTGTTCCCAATCTAACATTCGGCCCAGATATTATTCACCAACTTCGGCCTGTATGTTCCTTGCCTTTTGACGTGCACCTAATGGTTGAACCTGTTGAATTATGCATTGGTTTGTATCATAAAGCAGGCGCTGACCACATTACCATTCATGCCGAAGCTACTGCAGATTTACGTCATTATTTGGAAGTCATTAAAAAGCTAGGATGTAAGGCAGGGGTATCAATTAACCCTGGTACCTCTGTTGATGCGATTATGTCTGTTCTTGATCTGGTTGACCTTGTGCTAGTGATGACTGTAAATCCTGGTTTTTATGGACAAGCATTCATTCCATCTTCTCAAGATAAAATCTTAGTCTTAGCTGAAGTGAGAAAAGAGCGTAACCTTAATTTCCATATTGTAGTTGATGGAGGGGTTAACTCTGTTAATGCTCCTAGCTTGGTTTCTGCCGGAGCAGATGTTTTAGTGGCAGGTAACAGTGTATTTAAACAACCAGACTATTTAGTCGCAATTCAAAAATTAAAGCAAGGTTAGTAAGGTTAATTACTTATTCGCTTGCTTTTGGTCTTTTGCACTAAAAAACGTTAAAGCAAGTATCCAAAGAACTGCAGCGCCTGATATGTACATAGCTGGTGCCAGTAGTAATTGTGTTTCTTTTATGACATATGTCATTATTAGTGCAGTTGTACCGCCTGTTATAGCCATTCCTATAGAAAATCCTGATGCAACTCCTGTATAACGAACTTCTGGTAAAAATTGTTGCTGCAGAAATATGTGTGAGGGGCCAACAAAACTTCCTACACCAATTCCTATAAATATCTGACCTATAATTATCTCTTCAAAGGTCCCGCGTTGTAAAAGGACAAACCCAATCCAACTTGAAAAAATTGCAATAACTGCTGCTAAAAGCATTGAACGATACGGAGTAATCTTATCTGAAATACGTCCAAAAATGGGGCAACATATCATAAAAGCAAGCATGCCAAATATGTTGAAAAATAGACTTGTTGCAAATTTAACTCCTATATACTGCGTAATATACAAGTTTAAAAATCCAAACAAGGTGTAACTTAAGACACCATTAAAAGCACCAGCTGCAATCGCCAACATGTATTGTTTTGGATATTTTTTTATTATCTCAACAATAGGTAATCCTTTTATAGGTTTTCTTTTAATAAATTCCATAGTTTCCATTGCTTTTTTGCGCAAAATAAATCCAACTACAGCTACACAGGCACCTAAATAAAAGGGGATTCTCCATGCTTGTTCAAAATTTAAAAAATTCGTTACAAGGTACGCACTTATAGTTGCGCTAACTGCACCCATCACGCATGAAGCAGATATAAGCCCACTAATCATTCCTGGCTTAGTCTTCATGTGTTCTAGTGCAAAAACTGCAGCGCCATTATATTCTCCTCCAGCACATAGACCTTGTATTAAACGACAACCAAGTAATATACAAGGTGCTGCTAATCCTATGCTTGCATATGACGGTAAAATGCCAATAACTAGGGTTGGTACACCCATCAGTAAAATGGACCAAGTAAGCGCTTTCTTCCTGCCGTATTTGTCACCTATATGACCAAACAGTAAGGCTCCTAAGGGACGAGTCCAAAAAGCAGCTGAGAATGCAAAAATTCCTCCTAACAAAGCTGCAAAATCATTGCCGGCCGGAAAAAAATTTTTGCCCAAAATTAGCATGAAAACACCGCATAAGGTAAAATCATAAAACTCCAACGCTTGCCCTACTAAACAAGGAATGAGAATTTTTTTTCTTAAATCTTTTTGATTGATGGGCATCGAGGATTCTCCAGGTTTTATCTATGAAAGATAATGCTGCTCAAATATAATCCCAAGGGTTACGGATAGCAATAGAAATGAAATAAAAAGTGCAAAAGCTACTGAAGGGGGCTTCTACCCTTTAAGAAGGGCAGAAGGATGTCGTGTAAAAATAGATATTTTCTCAGATTCTGGTCATTATCAAACTAATGCTTACTGTGTTTGGCAACATGTTCTTTGATATCTTCCTTTGCTTCATCAAGGTGACTTTTTACCTTGGCATGAATTTCCTTACTTGAATTTGAAAGCATGCTTCCCATATTTTTTGTATGGTCAGTAGCACGTTGCAATGAATTCTTCATTGCTTCTGCATGCTTTGACATGTCAATAGGTTGTCCTGGTTTTTGTGTCATCAATTCACGCATCATAGCGTTGATATCTTCAAATGTTTTTTTAACAAAATCACTTTGCATACTAGCAAGAGATTTCATAACATCAGCTGCCATTTTACTGGAGTCACTAAGTGCTTCAAGATTTTTTTTATGATGCTCGATTACTTTAGCATGGTCAGGTTTTGACGATTTTGCATGTTCTGAAAATTTTTCAAACATATCTTTTGCTGTTTGAGTATATTTATGTTGTTGTTCTTTCCAGTGTGCGCTGTGCGCATGCTCTTTGCCGCTGGGGTTTTTTGACTGTGCCATATGAATACCTTCACTTCATTAATCTTTGTCTTTGCCGCAACGTAAACTTGGCAGATCAAGACCTAGGAAAAGTAAGTGATACCCTAAGCCCTCCATAAGGAGATTGATCAAGGCGAATTCTGCCACCATGACTACGTACAGCGTCTCTCACAATACTTAGCCCAAGTCCTGTACCACCTTCATCTAAATTTCGTGATGAATCTTGTCTATAAAAAGGCTGGAATACTTGTTCCCTATTTTCCACAGGAATTCCAGGCCCATCATCATCTACTATTATTTCACAATGACGTACATTTAACTTTAAACTTACCCAAGTATGTGATGCGTACCTATTAGCATTTAACAACAAATTAGTTAAGCAACGGTTAAAAAGTTGTAATTTTATTTGTAATATGGGGTTATCTGTAGGCATGAACTCGATAGAATTTTTTTTGCCAGGTAAATTATCAATGATTTCTTGAATACAGCTGGCAATTGGTACAGCTTGTCGTGCTTCATTAGCTGTGCCTTTTGCATAGGCCAAAAATCCTTCAACCATTAGCTGCATTTGTTTTAAATCTTCTTGCAGCAAACGATTATCCTCGCTTTCAGGCATCATTGCTAACTGAAGTTGCATACGCGTAATAGGGGTTCTTAAATCATGAGAAACGCTAGCAAGCATTTGTGTTCTTTCATGCAGGTGACGCTGAATTCGTGCGCGCATGATATTAAAAATTCGACTTAACATGCGGAGCTCAAGAGCTCCTTCAATTTTTAATTCACCCAAATCGTCACCTTTACCAAAACGATCTGCTGCTTCTGCCAAACGACGCAGTGGCCTAATTTGATTACGCATAAATAGCGATGCTACCAAAAATAGTAATAATGCTGATGAAGTTGTCCAAATTAAAACTAAGGGAGTTGTGCGGCTAAACAAGCGTTTTTGTGGTAAAGAAACTTCTAAAATTCCTTTTTTTTTCGCTTCAACTGAAATATATATATTGTTGTTGCGCATTCTTAGGTAATAAGAAGGTTTTTTGCCTGCAGATAATTGTTTAGCATTTAATGCTTCGTCTAGTGCATTCTCCATGAATCCATACAACCAAGAATCTTTATGAGATCCATACTTTTCTAAAGTGTTTTTGGGCGCAAAATTGACATCGAGATGCATATATTTGTGCGCAGCTTTTTGAATTGATTTAATCGACTTCGGGTCGCGTTCCACCCAGTCCATAACAAGTGCTACGTCACCAGCAATGGTTTTAGAAAGTTGCCGTAAGATTGTTTCTGTGTGGCGATCAAAAAATATATAGCCAAGCACCACCTGCACTAATAGCAAGGGCATCAAAAGTATAATTAAAGCTCTGCTAAATAAACTTGTAGGCAGGGTTTTTTTTATTAACCTTTTCGGGTTAGAAATTGCATTTAAGAATCTGGACATAAAGCATATCCTACATGTCTAATTGTTTTTAAATATTTACCTGTTTCGTCCTCCAGCTTGCGCCTTAATCTATTGATTTGTACATCGATACTTCTATCGCTAATAACAAATCCAATTCGATGGGCCAAGTTAGTTCTTGAAAAAGGTTGGTAAGGGTGTTGCGATAATATGCGTAACATCATTTGTTCTGTTGATGTTAAGTGAATTTCTTTATCATTTTTAAATAGAGTTGCTTTTTCAACTTTAAAAATAAAATCACCTAAGCATAAATCAATACCTACGGGGCGTGGGGCTATTGTGCGTCTTAAAACGGTTTCAATTCTAGCAATCAATTCTTTGGGTTCAAAAGGTTTGGTCAAATAATCGTCTGCGCCAGACATTAATCCGTGGATTTTTTCTTCCAATCCATCTTGAGCTGTTAATAAAATTACAGGTATTTGTTTGTAAGAAGATTGAGCACTTCTTAATGATGCTAATAGTTCTAGTCCTGATTCTTTTGGCATCATAATATCAAGAATAATCATGTCAAAATGCTGCGATGCAAGTTGAGCGCGTGCTTGCGCAGCATTTGCCGCGGTTTGCACTCGGTAACTGTAATCACTTAAAAATTTGCCAAGCAGATCCCTAAGGCGCATATCATCATCAACAACTAGTACCATGGGCATCATAATTCTATATTCTCACCTGGTGTTTTTAAGCAATATCTTACTGCGTGCAGCCCTTGTTTAAAAAAATCGTCAAGCCATGCATTTGCCAATCTATGGCGTTCTATAAGTGACAACCCTTCAAAATCCTCCCACACTAGGTTTATAAAGATATGTGTGACACCAATACTAGGGTTATGACCTTTGTGTCCACGATGTTGCTCTGATTCATCAATGACTGACAAAACAGCATTTTCACTTAAGTGATTTTTCAAAACATTTGTAATTGCTTCAATGCTTATTTGCACTTAATGCCTCTAAGCTGTCTTGTGAAATTTTTGCTGTGTACGCCAATGCTATGGCTGAGATAATAAATGTCACATGAATAATTACTTGCCATTTAATTGTTACTTCTAGCATCTCTGGAGCATTAATAAATGTTTTTAATAAATGAATAGAAGAAATACCAATTAATGCCATTGAAAGTTTTATTTTCATGGTGTTTGCGTTCACATGGTCAAGCCATTCAGGTAGGTCAGGGTGGTTATCCATTCCTAGTCGGCTTACGAAAGTTTCATAGCCACCTATAATTACCATGATCAATAAATTTGAAATCATTACGACATCGATCAAATTCAACACAACCAGCATGATTCCAGTTTCAGTATATACTTTTAAACTAACAACAAGATGCCATACCTCTTTTGTGAATCTATGCACATAAATACCTTGCGCTACAATTAATCCGAGATATAAAGGGGCTTGCAGCCACCGGCTTGAAAAAATGGTGAAAGCTAAACCGCGTTCAAATAGTGTTTTAGGTGATGCCATTATTGTGCTTCATGGTAAAAGTGCTAGCTTACACAATACTGCAAAAAAAAATAACACTCCAGCCTGTGTGTTAAGAATGATTTAACAGTTGTTCATTCATAATAGAACTATGAAAGAACCTATTCCTATTGAACAAATTGGCATTCCGCTGCATCCTTGCAGTCCAGCAGTATTTTTGCCAAAAAATCGCTTAAATAAATTTCCTATTTCTTTGTTTGATTTATCTTCTCATGAGCGTGCTAAAGAAGCTATTGAGTTTGGCCTTAAAATGCGAAACAAACGTTTTCATATTTTTGTTATTGGAGATGACAGAAGTGGTCGTATGAGCACAACCATGGGATATTTACAAGAATATGTTAAGAAACTTCCTCCTCCATCGGATTGGGTTTATGTTAATAATTTTTTAGAGAATAACAGGCCTCTGCCATTTAAGTTACCTTCTGGTCAGGGTGTGTATCTTAAATCAAAAACTACGGAATTGCTGCAAAGTGTAAGTACCATCCTTGGAAAAATTTTTACATCTAGCCAGTTTCGCAAGCAAACTGAAAGTCTTAGTCAGTATCAGCAAGCACAAATTGATCAACAAACTCAAGAGTTGCAAAATCTTGCAAAAGCCAAGGGCTTTGAACTTATATCTGGTATAGATGGTTTGTTTTTAGAACCACTAGAGACCGTAGAAACGTGCGAGGAAAATAATTCACCAAAAGACATGGTGACTTTAAGGAATTCATTGGCACGATTAAGCATTGCTGCAAACATAGCTAACCAGCGAATTGAAAAACAAATTTCTCAACTTAAACAAAGCACTGCGCGAAAAATACTCACACCACATTTTCAAGCTTATAAAGAAGAATTTTCAATTCATTTAAAAGGATGGATTGATGAATTTAAACGTGATCTTTTGCAAAATCTCACCCTTTTGTTTGATGAAGAAAATCCAAAAGCGAAGCTCAGTAAGGCAGTGATTGAGCGCTATGGTATAAACGTTATTATTGATCACTCTCAAAAGCCCGAAGCACAAGCCGTTTTAGAATCAAATCCCACATATGAAAATTTATTTGGATCAATTAAATATCGTAATAATTCATCAACCGGCAGTGTTGAAACAAATTTTACATTAATTAGGCCTGGAGCTTTGCATCGCGCAAATGGGGGGATTTTAGTGTTGCGCGCCGATGAAATCGCTAAAGATGAAGATGCATGGGATATGTTAAAATCAGCACTTCGTGATAGTAAAATTACTATTAGAGAACGCTATCGTGAAGGTGGAACACCTTTAGATGATGCGCCAAGTCCTCGTTCAATTCCATTGAATTTGCAAGTTTTTTTAGTGGCATCTCCTGTTTGGTATTATAGTTTTTTTCAACAGGATCCTGATTTTTCTTCATATTTTAAAATACGTGCAGAGATAGATACAGACTTGCCTGCAACTCCGGAAAATATTACCAATTACCAAAAGCTTATTCGTTCCACGTGTCTAAAAGAAACAAACCGTGACATTACTCCAGAGGCTATTTCTTACTTAACCGGTTATAGTTCACGATGGGCAAAAGACCGAAGCAAACTTTCTGGAAAATTTGAATTGATCAGTGATATTTTGGCTGAAGCTGACATAGTTGCTAGTGAAAAATCTTCAAAAAAACCTATAAATGAAAAAATAATAGAGCAAGTTCTTTTACAGCGTCGCCGCCGCAATGCTCGTATGGAAGACGGTACTTTAGAAGATATTCAGCGTAACCAGGTATTGATTGATACTCATGGAAGCAAAATTGGATTAGTAAATGGATTAACAATTTTAAGTATTAGTGATCGCAGTTTTGGAATTCCAGCGCGTATAAGTGCTAGAACATATGTGGGCGAGCAAGGGGTTGTGAACATTGAGCGCTTAACAGAAT